>LWDU01033626.1_pt1 | contig 33480 bp, 32 predicted proteins | sample 727161 | NCBI WGS metagenome assembly LWDU01 (sample SAMN04566230, study PRJNA314399) | hydrothermal vent metagenome | isolation source: deep sea hydrothermal plume seawater | place: Mexico: Gulf of California, Guaymas Basin | collected 2004-07-11 | reverse complement strand
AAAAATAACAAAATTTAATTGTATGTTTTTAGTTGAATTTAATTATTATCGTTATAAACACTCACTAACGGAGAGATGGCTGAGCGGTTGAAAGCACCGGTCTTGAAAACCGGCGTGGGGGCAACTCCATCCTGGGTTCGAATCCCAGTCTCTCCGCCATTAATTAACTTTATAAACAAAGTTTCTAAATAATTCAGTAACATTGTTTATTTCAATTTCGATATGCATTTTTTGACCTTGATTAAATTTATAAAGATTTTCATCATCAATTTTTAATAAATCTGATAAATAAATTAACTCTTTATCTCTTAATATGTTTATATATTTTTTAACAAATGAACCTAGAAGCATATCCATTTCTTTGGTTCCTCTATAAATAGACCTATAAATAATTTTTTTTTTTAAAACATCAGTATTAATATTCATAAATTTTAATATATTATATTTAACATGAAAAAAATGAATAATTACGAATATTTATTATCGGATATAACAAAATTAAATGGTGTGGGAAAAAAAACCATGGAAATTTTAAAGAAGAAGAAGATTAATAACATATTTGACTTATTATGGAGACTACCAAAATCATATACCGATAGAAGCTTAACAAGTAAAATTAATGAATTACAAATAGGTCATGTACACACAATTAGAATTGTTCCAAAAAAATATTTATTTCCAAGAATAAGAAATTTACCTAATAGAGTAAATTGTGAAGATCTTACAGGTAAAATTGATTGTATTTTTTTTAATAGTTACGAAGGATATATAAAAAAGATACTACCATTAAATGAAGAAATAACAGTTAGTGGAAAAATTACTTTTTTTAAAAACAAATATCAAATAACAAACCCTACTTACGTTTCAACAGACAGTACTTTAATAGAGGCTGTTCACAATAAATATTCATTAACTGAAGGTATTTCTGAAAAGATATATAACAAAATAATATCACAAATATTAAAAGATCTACCATTGCTAAATGAATGGCACGATGAAGTAATATTAAAAAAATTTGGAAACCAATCCTGGAATGAATCAATAATTAAATTACATGATCCAAAAAATATTGCTAATTATAAATCAAATTTTTATAAAAGATTAGCCTATGATGAAATTCTATCATCATTCCTAGTAAATTCAGAAATAAGAAAAAAAATCAAAAAGATTAAAAAAGATTCAAAGAATTTTACAGATAAATCTTTTAAAAAAACAATATCAAAATTAAATTTTAAACTAACTAACGATCAAAAAAAAACATTAACTGAAATAAACAATGATTTATCATCTAAAAGTAAAATGTTTAGATTGCTTCAGGGTGATGTTGGAAGTGGAAAAACTATAGTTGCTCTAATTTCAGCTTTAAATGTAATTGAGTCAAATTTTCAAGTAGCTTTTATGGTCCCTACCGAAATATTAGCAAAGCAACATTTTATGCTTGCTAAAAAATTATTTCAAAAAGATTTAAATATAGAAATATTATCAAGTAAAAGTGAAAGTTCAGAAAAAAAAAGAATTATAGAAGGATTAAAAAAGAATACTATTCAAATGGTTTTTGGAACTCATGCAATTTTTCAAAAAAAAATTTTATTTAGTAAGCTTGGCTACATAATAATAGATGAACAACATAAATTTGGAGTTAGACAAAGAAAATTACTTTCTGATAAGGGTGGTAAAAATTGTGATGTATTATTAATGTCAGCAACTCCTATACCAAGAACACTAACAATGTCTATTTATGGTGATATGGATGTATCTATAATTAGAGAAAAACCTAACCATAGAAAAGAAGTAAAAACATATAGTAAACTTGAAAGTAAAATTGATGATGTTATTAAATTTGTTAAAAATGAACTTGATGAAGGAAATCAGGTTTTTTGGGTTTGTCCATTAATTGAAGAGTCTAAAAAACTTGACCACCAATCTTCAATAAAAAAATTTGAATTTTTAAATAAAGTATTTCCTAAAAAAGTAGGTTTATTACATGGAAAAATTGACAATGAAGAAAAAGATCAAATATTAAATAAATTTCTTAATAAAGAATATAAAATATTAGTATCAACAACAATTATTGAAGTTGGAATTGATTTTCCTAATGCAAATGTAATTATAATTGAAAACGCTAATAAATTTGGTTTATCACAATTACATCAACTTAGAGGAAGAGTTGGAAGAGGATCTAAACAAGCTAGCTGTATATTAATGTTTAAATCTAATCTAAGTGAAAATGCTAAAAAAAGAATTAATATTTTAAAAAGTTCTAATGATGGTTTTAAAATTTCAGAAGAAGATATGAAATTAAGAGGTTTTGGTGATTTATTAGGTTTTAAACAAAGTGGAGTAAAAAAATTTAGATTAGCAGATCCTATCCACAACGAAGACTTATTTCTATTAGCTGAAAAAGTAATTAAAAAAATGGAAAAAGAAGAAAATGACCTTACTAAATTTAAACCGTTACTAAAATTATACGATCAGGCTGATATTATTAATGATATTGTTTAATTTATTGGGTTTGCGGTTCCTGCGGAAACAATAAACTTTGAGGCTTCTTCAAAACTCATATTTAAATAAATTACTTCTTCTTTTGGAAACATTAATAAAAAACCACTAGTTGGATTTGGTGTTGTTGGTACAAAAACATTTATCAGGTCTCTATTAACTTTATTTTTTATTTCACCATGATTTTCTTTTGTTGCAAAACCTACTGCCCATGTCCCTTTTCTAGGGTATTCTATTAAAACAACACTCTTTTTTTTACCATCTTGATTAGTAAATGATTCAGTCATTTGGCCAACAGCAGAATATATAGTTCTGAGAATTGGTATACGCTTAAACAGGTCATCTATAATTAATAAAAATTTTTTTCCAATAAAAGATAAAGACAAACCACCAATTATAGTTATAAAAAATACTGTTAAAACTATTTCCAAACCAGGAATAGAAAATTGAAGATAAGAATTAGGATTTAGACCACTTGGAATAAATTTTGTTGATATATTAATTAAGAATTTACTTAAATATAAAGTAAAACCTATTGGTATAAGAACAACAACGCCTGTAAAAAAATAATTTCTTAAACGTAAAGCTATTGATTTTTTTTTCTTTTTTGGCATTAATTTTTTACTTATAGTTAGAACTAATTAAAAAAACTAATATAATTATATTGTTTAAATTGATAAAAATTAGTTAATATGTGTTTATCAAAATTTTGTAAAAATGAATAGAAGAAAATTTTTAAATTATGTTGGTTGCAGTTGTTGCGGTTTTTTTGTTAGTTCATGTTCTACAGCACCAATAACTGATAGAAAACAATTAAGTATTATTTCTGAATCTAAATTAAATGCACGAGCAGCTAAAATATATGAAAAAATTAAAGAAAAAGAAAAAATGAGTGATGATTATAAAACACTTAATGAAATTAAAAATATAGGCAAAAAGATGAAAGACTCAATTACACAATATTTTATCCAGTCAAATTTGGACGATCCAACAAGTAATTTTGATTGGGAGTATATTTTAATTGATAATAAAAAAGTGAAAAATGCCTGGTGTATGCCAGGCGGTAAGATAGCTATTTATACAGGAATTCTTGATATTACAAAAAATATAAATGGTCTTGCAGCAGTGATGGGTCATGAAATAGCTCATGCGGTAGCAAAACATTCAGTCGAAAGAGCAAGTAGAAGTGTTCTTCTTAATACTGGCACACAATTAATTGATATATTTTCTGGTGGAAAATTATCAAAAGTTAACAGAGTTACAGGCATGAATACTGTTGGTCTTTTATCACAAATTGGAATTATGAATCCATTTACTAGAAAGCAAGAAACCGAAGCTGACTATCTTGGTATGATTTTTTCATCTTTGTCAGGATTTGATATAAGAGAAACTAAAAAAATTTGGAAAAGAATGAAAAAATTTAATAAAGGTAAAGAACCAGCAGAATTTATGAGTACACACCCATCATCTACTAACAGAATTAAAAATTTAAGTGGGTGGGAAAATGATGTTATTTTAGATTATCCACCAATAAAATTAAATTAAGAAATGAATCTAATTGTTTAATGGTGAGCCCTGATGGACTCGAACCATCGACCCATTCCTTAAAAGGGAATTGCTCTACCAACTGAGCTAAGGGCCCACATAGAAATTATTAATGTTGAGATGAATGTTTTTTTTTATTTAATTTTAAAAAAAAACTTTTGGTGAAGTCCCCTTTAAAATTTTTAAATTTCTTTACACTTAAAAATTTAAACAATAAAAAAATATCTAAACATGAATAATTTTTATTACCAAAAAACAAGTATTTATTGCATATGTTAATAAATAGCAAACACAAAAAGCTACAACTTATCAATGTATTGATCGTGAAATTGATCAAAAGTACCATTTTTAATATTTTGTCTAATGGAAGACATTAATTCCTGATAAAAATTAATATTATGAAGTGTTAACAACATTGAGGCTAAAATTTCATTCGTGTTAAATAAGTGGTTTAGATAATTCTTTGAATATTTATTTAAATTTAGATTAGAACAATTAATATCAATAGGTTGATTATCATTTTTGTATTTCGCATTTTTAATGTTTATTCTTCCTTTCCATGTAAAAGCAAGACCAGTTCTTCCAGATCTTGAAGGTAGAACACAATCAAACATATCTATACCTCTTTTAACGGCACCTAGTATATCTGAAGGAGTTCCTACGCCCATTAAATATCTAGGTTTATCTTCTGGCATAAAATGTTTAATATCATCTAAAACATTAAACATTTCATTTTGAGATTCTCCTACAGCCAAACCACCTAATGCATAACCATCAAAACCAATTTTAGTTAATTCACTAAGAGATTTAATTCTTAAATCTTTAAATAAACCTCCCTGAACTATACCAAATAAAGCTTTATGAGGATTTGATCCAAAAGCATCTTTAGATCTTTGAGCCCAATAAAGTGACAAATTCATTGATTTATTTATAAGTTTATAATCGATAGTTTTTTTTGGACACTCATCCATAATCATCACTATGTCAGAATCGAGTCCTTTTTGTACTCTTATACTTTCTTCGGGGCTTAATATAATTTTTTTACCGTCAATATGAGAATTAAATATCGCACCCTTTTCTTTATCAATTTTATTTAATTTTGATAATGACATAACTTGAAATCCACCAGAGTCAGTTAATATTGGTAATTTACAGTTCATAAATTTATGTAATCCACCTGCTTCAATAATTCTTTCAACGCCTGGCCTAATCATTAAATGATAAGTATTAGATAAAATTATTTCAGAATTTGTTTTAATTATATCGTCAATAAAGCAAGCTTTTACTGTAGCTTGAGTTCCTACAGGCATAAAAGCTGGTGTATTTATATTTCCTCTATGTGTTTCTATTAAACCTATTCTAGAAAAATTATTTTTTTCAAGGACATTAAATTTGAAATTTTTTAATGCCATAAATATATATGGATATTATTTAAAACTAATAATTTTATCTGGATCTGAAGCTGGTTCACCCCTTTTAATATTATCTACAAATTCCATACCGTCAATAACTTTACCAAAGACTGTATATTGTCTGTCTAAAAATGAAGCTGCTTTAAAACAAATAAAAAACTGACTATTTGCACTATTGGGATCTGATGTTCTAGCCATAGATAATGTTCCTCTATCATGGGCAGAATTACCTGTTCCTGCTTTTCTTAAGTTAAAATTATCATTAGAAGAATTACCAAACTCTACATCTCCTGTTTGAGCCATAAAACCATCAATAACTCTATGAAAAACAACACCATCGTATTTACCTTCGTGAGCAAGTTGTTTAATTCTCTTAACATGATTTGGTGCTATATCTGAAAATAGCTCTATTTTAACATCTCCGTCTTTAAGTTTTAAAATCATTATATTTTCCTTTGCAATTGCATTGTTAGTTAGTATGAAAAATAAAACTAAAATTTTAGTTATTAATTTTTTCATATTTTTTTTTTAAAGATTTTATTGTGCTTTTAGTGGTAAATTTTTTAATATCACCATCTAGTTTAACAATTTCTTTAACAAATTTTGATGAAATTATTTGATTTTCAATATCTGACATTAAAAATATTGTTTCTATATTATTGTCTAATTTTCTATTCATTCCAGCTAACTGAAATTCATATTCAAAATCAGATACAGCTCTTAGGCCTCTTAAAATTATATTTGACTTATATTTATTACAGAGATCTGTTGTTAAAGATTTAAATGAAACTACATTAATTTTTTTTTTATCTAGATTTAAATCTAAAAAAAGTGCTTTTTTAATTATTTCAATTCTTTCTTCTGAATTAAATAGATAATTTTTATTGGTACCAATTGAAACTGCAACAACAATTCCATCAAATAGTTTTAAAGCTTTTTTGATAACATCTATATGGCCATACGTTATTGGATCAAATGTACCGGGGTAGATAACAACTTTTGTCATTAAAGCAAGTTATCATCTATTTTGATAGCAGAAACTACTTTTTCGTCTCCCGATAGCTTGATAATTCTAACGCCTTGAGTATTTCTGCCAGCAGATCTAATTTCTTTAACAGCAACTCTGATTACTCTACCTTTGTTTGTAGAAATCATAATTTCATCACCATCAAATACAGGAAAGGAAGAAGCAACATCACCATTTCTTGGTGAATTAATTATTCCAATAATGCCTTTACCCCCTCTATTTGTAACTCTATAATCATAATGAGATGTTTTTTTCCCATAACCGTTCTCTGTAATTGATAAAATAAATCTTTCCTTAGCTTTTAATTCAGATTTTTTGTTTTTATCATAATCAATAATTGATAAAGAAACGATCGCATCCTTTGATCCTAAATTAATTCCTTTAATACCTTTTGATGATCTTCCTTTAAATATACGTAATTTCTTAGATTCAAATCTTATGCACTTGCCATTTTTAGTACTAAGCATAATATGTTGATCTTCTTTGCATATTTCTACGCCAATAATTTTATCATTAACATCAAGTTTCATTGCAATTTTTCCACCAGAGTTAATGGATAAAAAATCTTCAAGACTGTTTTTTCTAATTTTACCTTGTGAAGTAGCAAATACGATTTGTAAATTTTTCCATTCAGATTCATCTTCTGGGAATGGCATGATAGAACTAATAGATTGGTGATTTTTCAAAGGTAAAATATTGAATAAAGACTTACCCTTAGAGACTGATGAGCCTTCAGGAATTTTCCAAGCTTTAATTTTATAAACTAGTCCCTCTGTAGAAAAGAAAAGTACAGACGTATGAGTATTTACAGATAGTGTTTGAACAACTGAATCTTGATCTCTTGTAACTATTCCAGATTTACCTTTTCCACCTCTTTTTTGTTGCTTAACATTGCTTAATGCGCCTCTTTTTATATAGCCCTGAAGAGTAACGGTGATAATTATAGACTCTTTTTGAATAGTTTCTTCTATATCATAGTTAAGCATAGCATTAATAATCTTAGTTCGTCTTGGTACAGAAAATCTTTCTTTAATGTTCTTAAGTTCTTCACTTATAACTTTTAATAATTCTTTTTTTGAGTTAATAATTTTTTTGTAATTAATAATTAATTGAGCTAGTTTTTTAATCTCAATTTCAATTTCATTTATTCCTAGAGCTGTCAATTTTTGAAGTCTTAATTCTAAAATTGAAATAACTTGAGGCTCAGATAAAGAATATAATTTTTTTTTCTTACTGACTTCAATTAAAGAAATTAATTTTAAGGATTTATTAACTTTCCATTTAGTATTTAATAATGCTTTTTTTGCATCATCAGGAGTTTTAGACGATCTGATAATTTTAATAATTTTATCTAAATTTTCAACAGAAACAGAAAGTCCTATTAATATATGTGCTCTGTCTTCAGCTTTCTTTAAATCAAATTTTGTTTTTTTAACTACAACATCTTCTCTAAAACTTAAAAAATTAGATAAAAAATCTTTTAAATTACAAGTTTTAGGTTTACCATCAACAATTGCCAATGTGTTAAAACCAAAAGAACTTTCTATTGATGTATTTTTATATAGTTGTCTTTTAATAGTTTCTGGCTCTACACCATTTCTTAAATCTATTGCAACTCTAATGCCTTCTCTATTAGACTCGTCTCTAATATCTCTAATACCTTCAATTTTTTTATCTCTTACGAGCTGAGCAATTTTTTCATTTAATAAGGATTTATTAACTTGATAAGGGACTGAAGTTATTACAAGTCTTTCTCTTCCATTTTTTTGAGATTCAACTAAAATTTCACCTCTAATTTTGAATGAACCTCTTCCATTATTATAACCTTGTTTAATAATGTCTTTACCAATAATAACTCCCCCTGTCGGGAAGTCAGGTCCAGGTATATGTTTCATCAATTCTTTTATCTTAATATTTTTATCGTTTATTAAAGCTAAAGTTCCATTAATTATTTCTCCCAAATTATGTGGGGGTATACTTGTAGCCATGCCAACGGCAATACCACCAGCGCCATTTACTAATAAATTTGGATATTGAGCTGGTAAAACTACAGGTTCTTTTTCAGTTTCATCATAATTACTTTTATAGGTAACTGTGTTTTTTTCAATGTCATCTATTAAGAATTGAGAAACTTTGGCAAGCCTTGTTTCAGTATATCTCATTGCAGCAGCCGGATCTCCGTCAATAGACCCGAAATTACCTTGGCCTTCAATAAGTGGTAAACTCATAGAGAAATCTTGGACCATTCTAACTAAAGCATCATAAACTGACTGATCACCATGTGGGTGATATTTACCGATTACATCCCCTACTATTCTTGCTGATTTTCTAAATTGTTTTGACCAATCATAACCACCTTTGTACATGGCAAATAATATTCTTCTATGTACTGGTTTTAATCCATCTCTTATGTCGGGAAGTGCCCTGCTAACAATAACACTCATTGCATACGATAAATAAGACGAGCTCATCTCGTCATGCATTGAAATAAGTTTAATATTATTATCTTTAGGTATTTCTGTTTTTTGCATAGAAACTAAAATGGAATTTCGTCATCCATATCGTTTGAAGCTTGTGGACTATCTTCAAGTTTATTTGTTGGAGCTTTAGTATTATCATTCTGAATACCACCACCATTATTGCCACCACCTAACATTGTTAATGAAGAATTATAACCTTGTATTACAATTTCAGTTGAATATTTGTCTTGGCCAGATTGTTCGTCTTTCCATTTTCTTGTTGTTAACTGCCCTTCAATATAAACTTGGGCTCCCTTTTTTAAATATTGCTGAACAACATTTACTAAACCTTCATTAAAAACTACAATACGGTGCCATTCGGTTTTTTCTTTTTTTTCGCCTGTGGCTTTATCTTTCCAGGATTGACTAGTTGCTAAACTTAGTCTTGCAACACTTTTTCCATTAACCATTTGTTTAATTTCGGGGTCTGCGCCTAAACGCCCAATTAAAAGTACTTTATTTAAACTTCCAGCCATAATATTTTAAAATTGTTAATTAAATTAATTAGTTTTATATCACAATTTAAACTGAATATTAATTTTATTAATTTAAAGCAACAAAAATTATGATCAAAAAGATAGTTATTAAGGGTGCAAAAGAACACAATTTAAAGAATATTTCTGTAGAAATTCCTAAAGATCAATTTGTGGTAATTACTGGTCTTTCAGGCTCAGGAAAATCATCCTTAGCGTTTGATACAATTTATGCAGAAGGTCAAAGAAGATATGTTGAAAGTTTATCAGCTTATGCAAGGCAGTTTTTGGACAAAATGAAAAAACCTAATGTTGATTTAATTGAAGGTTTGAGTCCAGCTATAGCAATTGAACAAAAAAATGCATCTAAAAATCCCAGATCAACAGTTGCAACAGTTACAGAGATATATGATTACATGAGAGTTTTATTTGCAAGAGCAGGAATACCCTACTCACCATTTACTGGTAAACCAATCACATCTCAAACTATAACTCAAATTGTTGATCTTATTAAAAAGCTCCCAAAAAAATCAACCATATATCTCTATGCTCCTGTAGTGAGGGGTCGTAAAGGTGAATATAAAAAGGATATACTTGGTTATAAAAGAAGAGGATTTAGAAAAATTAGAATTGATGAAAAATTATACGATATAGAAAAAGTACCTGATTTAGATAAAAAAATTAAACATGATATTTCAGTTTTAGTAGATAGAATTGTTCTTAGTTCAAGACTTGGCAATAGATTAGCTGAGAGTATAGAGTCAGCAATAAATTTATCTAATGGTTTATTGTTTGTAGAATATGAAAATGAAACACTTCCTCAAAAATTTAGAAAAATTGAAAAATTAGTTTATTCTACAAAATTTGCCTGTCCAGAAAGTGGATTTACCATTGAAGAAATTGAACCTAGGTTATTTTCATTTAATAGTCCCTATGGAGCATGTGCTGAATGCGAAGGTATAGGTATAAAATTAAATGTTGATCCAAATTTAGTTGTTCCAAACGATAAGATAAGTATAGCAGATGGAGCAATAGAGCCATGGGCCAAATCAACAACTTTATATTATGCTCAAACGTTAGCTTCAATAGCTAAACATTATAGTTTCTCACTAGATGAAAAATGGAAAAAACTTTCAAAAAAAATTAAAGATATAATTTTATTTGGATCAGATGAAGAGGAAATTAAATTTAATTATGATGATGGCTATGAAAAATACTCTCATAAAAAAACTTTTGAAGGTGTTATAAATAATTTAGAAAGAAGGTTTCTTGAATCTGACAGTGATTGGAAAAGAGAGGTAATTGCCGAATATCAATCAGATTCTGATTGTGAAGGCTGTAATGGAAATAGGCTTAAAGAAGAAGCTTTATGTATCAAAATTAATAACCTTAATATTAGTGATGTAACAAAAAAATCAATTCTTAACGCTGCTCAATGGTTTAAAGAACTAGAAGTAAAACTTGATAAAAAACAGTTTAAAATAGCAGAACATATTTTAAAAGAAATTAATGAAAGACTTAATTTTTTATTAAATGTAGGTTTAGATTATTTAACTCTATCTAGGGAATCTGGAACATTATCTGGTGGTGAGGCTCAAAGAATTAGACTTGCCTCACAGATAGGATCTGGTTTAACTGGAGTGCTATACGTTTTAGACGAACCTTCTATTGGATTACATCAAAAAGATAATGTTAAATTAATTAATGCGTTAAAAAAACTAAGAGATTTAGGCAATACAGTTATTGTTGTAGAGCATGATACTGAAACAATAGAAAGTGCTGATCATATAATTGATCTAGGTCCAGAAGCTGGAGCTAATGGTGGACGCGTTATAGCAGAAGGTACTTATCAAGACATATTAAAAAATAAAACTAGTATTACAGGTCAATACTTGTCGCATAAAAAATTCATAGAAATTCCTAGGAAGAGGAGATTAGCTAAAAATGGCAGGTTTGTTGAAATCATTGGTGCTAGTGGTAACAATTTAAATAATGTAAATCTTAAAATACCACTAGGGAGTTTTACATGCGTAACAGGAGTTTCTGGTAGTGGCAAATCAACTTTAATTCTACAAACATTATACCATGCTCTTAATTTAACTTTAAATAATAAAGCTAGAAAAATTCCAAAGGCATTCAAGAGCTATAAAGGAGTTGAGCTTATAGATAAAATAATTGACATAGATCAATCACCAATTGGAAGAACACCAAGATCAAATCCTGCTACTTATACAGGAGCATTTGGACCAATAAGAGATTGGTTTACAGCTTTACCGGAATCTAAAACGAGAGGATATAAACCAGGTAGATTTTCATTTAATGTTAGAGGAGGAAGATGTGAAGCTTGTGAAGGCGATGGTGTAATAACATATGAAATGCACTTTTTACCAGATGTCTACATACAATGTGATGAATGTAAAGGAACAAGATATAATCGAGAAACACTTGAAATAAAATTTAAAGACAAAAGTATAGCTGATGTTTTAAATATGTCGGTAGATGAAGGTTGTGATTATTTTGAAAATATTTCAAATATCAAATCTAAGTTACTAACTCTTAAAAAAGTTGGTTTAGGTTATATAAAAATTGGACAACAAGCTACAACACTATCAGGTGGTGAAGCACAAAGAATTAAACTTGCTAAAGAATTATCAAAAAAATCAACAGGAAGAACAATGTATATTCTTGATGAGCCCACTACAGGATTACATCAACATGACATTAAAAAATTATTAGAAATTTTACATACTTTTGTATCCCTTGGAAATACAGTCGTTGTAATTGAACATAATTTAGATGTTATTAAAACAGCAGATTATATTGTTGATATGGGCCCTGAAGGTGGTGTTAAAGGTGGAAATATTATAGCCGAAGGCAAACCAGAAGAAATTATCAATTTAAAAGGGAGTTATACTGGAGAATTTTTAAAACCAATGTTACTTGAAAAATTTAAAAATTAAGTTAAAAAATTATTAATTTAGTGTATAAACATATAAATCATGAGTAATTTACTTTCATCATTATCTAAAACAGTTCATGCTTCTTTGGGTCTATCTATAATTGTTTTTTTAGGTTTATTTTTTATAAATGATGGCTTTGAATTTGATGTATATTTTTGGAGTTGGTTAGTAAGAGTTATTCATGTAACTGTAGCTATAATGTGGATTGGTTTACTTTGGTATTTTAACTTTGTTCAAATACCTAATATGGCTAAAATTCCAGATGAACAAAAACCTGCTATTGGTAAAGTAATTGCTCCTGCTGCTTTATTTTATTTTAGATGGGCAGCTTTATTAACTATTATTTCAGGTATTCTTTTAGCAACATTAAATGGCTACCTTCATGATGCAATGACTTTAGGAATTACTTCTGGTGGTGGAAAAAATACTGCAATTGGCCTTGGTATGTGGTTAGGTTTATACATGGCCTTTAATGTTTGGTTTATTATTTGGCCAAACCAAAAAAGAGCTTTAGGCATAGTTGAATGTGAACCAGATATAAAAGCTAAATCAGCAAGAACAGCAATGTTATTTTCAAGAACAAATACTTTATTATCACTTCCAATGTTGCTTACAATGGTAGCGGCACAAAATTTATATTAATTACTATCTTCCTTAAGAACTGTTTTTTGACTCACTTTGAGACCAACTAAAACTGCGTTAGCTATATATATTGACGAATAAGTACCAAATAAAACACCTAAAATCATAGCTAAAGAAAAACCTTTTAGTATTTCACCACCAAATAAATATATTGATACTAAAGCAAGCAATGTTGTTACTGAAGTTATAATTGTTCTTGATAATGTTTCATTAATAGAAATATTTGTTAGTTCATAAATTTTTATATCAGAGTATTTTCTTAAATTTTCTCTTACACGGTCAAAAATAACAACAGTATCATTCATTGAATAACCAACTATTGTTAATACAGCAGCTACAATAGAAAGATTAATTTCTAAATTGAATAAAGAAAAAATACCCAATGTGATTATAACATCATGAAATAATGCCAAAATTGCACCCAAGCTAAATTGCCACTCAAATCTTATCCATATATAAAACAACATCACAACTAATGATAAAAAGATAGCTATAACGCCTGATTTTAAAAGTTCTGAACTTACTTTTGGTCCAACATTTTCTACTCTTCTAAAGTTAAAATTATTACCTATTGTTTTTGACAAATCATTTTTAATTAATTCAATCATATTAATGTCATTATTTTTTTTTTCAAATTTAATTAAAAAATCATTTTCATTACCAAATTTTTTAACATTAACATCACCCAAATTCATCTTTGATAATGATTGTCTTAATGTAGATATTGTGACTTGATGATCAGTAGTTCTTAACTCTATCAAAGTGCCACCTTTGAAATCTACACCAAAATTAAGACCTTTGAATATTAATAGAAAGATTGAAACAGTTACTAGAATAATTGATATAATATTAAATGGTTTATAAAATTTATTAAAATTAATCATATTAAATTAAATTCTCTTTATCCTTATTTTTTAATACGTAGATACTGGTTAAAAGTCGTGCAATGAAATAAACAGAAAATAAAGTTGTAAATATACCAACTCCAAGAGTAACAGAAAATCCTTTTATAGGTCCAGAACCCATTACAAATAAGATTGTTGCAGCTAATAATGTTGTAATATTCGCATCTATAATTGCTGTTTTGGACCTTACATAGCCACTATCAAAAGAAATAATATTATTTTTTTCATTTTTACTTTCTTCTTTAATTCTTTCAAAAATTAAAACATTTGCATCAACGGCCATGCCAACTGTTAAAATAATACCTGCAATACCAGGTAAAGTTAAGGTTGCCTCAAATAAAGTAAGTATACCAATTAGGAGAAATAAATTTATTAATAATGTGATATTAGCAATCAAACCAAATATCCTATATTTAAAAAACATAAATATAATTACAAGTAAAAAACCTATTAACAGAGCTATAATTCCAGCATTTATCGAGTCTTGACCTAAGTCTGGTCCAACCGTTCTTTCTTCAATAATTTCAAGTGGTGCAGGTAAGGCACCAGATCTTAATAATAAAGCTAAATCGGTAGCTGATTGGAATGTAAAATTTCCACTAATTTGCCCTGAGCCACTTACTATTGCATCTCTAATTACTGGCGCACTGATAATTTTACCATCTAATACAATAGCTAACTGCTTACCAATTCCGGAAGTTGTCGCTTTACCAAATCTTTTTGAACCAACTCTATCAAGCGTAAAGGAGACAATGGTTTCATTTGTCTGATTATCCACTTTAGGTTGAGCATCTAGCAAATTTTCTCCACTAAGGATAATTCTTTTACTAACTAAAGAATCTGTAGATCCATCTTCATATGATAGTTTTTCAGCACCAAAAGTTTCATTACTATTTTGTGTAATAAATCTAAAAGTTAAATTGGCAGTTTTTCCTAACAAAGACTTAATTCTCATTGGGTCATCTAAGCCAGGTAATTCTACTAAAATTCTATTGTTTCCTCTCTTAAGTATATTAGGTTCATTAGTACCTATTTCATCAACTCTTCTCCTTACTATTTCTATCGCTTGATCTTGAGATGAGGTTCTGATTTCTATTAGTCCATACTTTGAAAATTCTAATCTAAATTCTTCATTATTAATTGTTAAATCAAATTGGTGAGATTTGTATTGGGGATAATATGGGTTAATTTCACTTTCACTTTCTGTAAATAATAATTTTACTTTTTCTTGATCTGCTCTATTAATTTGAAAAAAAATATTTTTGTCAACAATTTTCAAATCTTTAAAAATAATATCTTTATTTTTTAAATAATTTCTAATAGTTGTTGTTGTAATTTGTAATTTTTGAATTAAAATTGGATCATTATCAATTTCTAGCAGAAGATAAGACCCTCCCTGTAAATCTAATCCTAAATTAATTTTTTTATTAAAAAAAACATCATCAAATCTAATAAAATTTGATGAAGCTATATAAACAAACAATAATGTAATGATCGATACTAAAATAATTCTTAATTTGGAAAAGTATAACACTTTATCTTAATGTTATTTTTTTATTTCAGTAGTGTTTAATAGACCTTGGATACCTGAAGATTTAATAATTTCAACTTTGACATTTTCACCTATTTCAACTTCAACTTTGTCATTATCAATAACTCTTTCAACTATTCCTATAATACCACCAGATGTAACAACTTTGTCTCCTCTTTTTAAGTTTTCGATCATAATTTTATGTTCCTTAGCTTTTTTTTGCTGGGGTCTAATTAAGAAAAAATAGAATATTACGAATATTAATATTAATGGTATGAATTGACCTATGCCTGAATTTCCCATGTATCTCCTTAATTTAGTGAATTCTTATACTATCTATTTTATTAAAACAACTTTAATTCTTATTGATTTTTTCAATATTATTCATATAAGATCTTAAAATATCTGGAACAATAATAGATCCGTCACTTTGTTGATAATTTTCCATTATTGCTATAAGAGTTCTTCCTATTGCTAAACCACTCCCATTTAAAGTACCTACAAAAACAGTTTCTCTATTTTCATTTTTATATCTAGCTTTCATTCTTCTTGCTTGAAAAGAACTACAAGACGAACAGCTTGAAATTTCTCTATATTTGCTTTCAGAAGGAAGCCATACTTCTATATCAAAAGTTTTTTCGGCACTAAAACCCATATCACCTGAACATAAAATTATTTTTCTATAAGGTAGTTTTAAAAGGTCTAAAATTTTCGTGGCACAGTCTGTCATTCTTTCTAATTCATTCAAGCATTGGTCTTGTTCAACAATGCTAACCATTTCAACTTTGTAAAATTGATGCTGTCTAATCATACCTTTAGTGTCTTTTCCATAACTTCCTGCTTCTTTTCTAAAACATGGCGTTGAAGCAACAAGTCTCATGGGTAAATTTTTCCTTTCTATAATTTGATTTTTAACAGTATTAGTTAGTATAACTTCGGCAGTCGGTATTAAGAATTTTCGCTCTGGTGAATCTTCAAGTTTAAGTTCAAATTGATCATTTTCAAATTTAGGCAATTGGCCAGTTCCAAACATGGTATCAGCTGTAGCTATTAAAGGTGGTGAAACTTCTTTATATCCATTATTAATAATATGTGTATCAAGCATAAAATTAGATAGCGCCCTCTCTAATAATGCTAATTTATCTTTGACAAAAACAAATCGAGAACCAGTAGTTTTTGTAGCTAAGTCAAAATCTAACATATCTAAATCTTCGCCTAACTTATAATGAGATTTTGGATTAAAATTAAACTCAGCTATTTCTCCTGATTTTGAAATTTCAACGTTAGAATTTTCATCTTTTCCAATAGGTACATCATTATGTGGTATGTTTGGAATTGACGATAAAATATTATCGAGTTTAATTTTAGCTAGCAATTGTAATTTAGAAATTTTTTCAATTTCAATGGAAATTTTTTTTGATTTTTCAAAAAGTGATTTATTTTTTGATTTAGAAATGTCTTTTTTTTCTTTTTCTAAACTTTCTTTTTTCTGAATAAATTTTCGATTATTTTCATCTAACAAAATAATTTCTTCAATATCAAGGTCGATATATCTTTTTTTTATAGATTTTGTAAAACTTTCAATATCGTTTCTAATTTCTTTAATATTATGCATCTATGTTATTTTTTTTTTCAATAATATTTACTGAAAATATAGATAATTCATATAAAATCAATAAAGGTATTGCTAAACCAATTTGTGTAATTGGATCTGGTGGTGTTAATATAGCAGCTGCAGCAAAAATCATCACAACAACATACTTTCTTCTATCTTTAAGAAACTTTGCATTAACAATACCAACTCTTGCAAGTAAACTAAGTACTACAGGAAGTTGAAAACTTATTCCAAAAGCAAAAATTAATTTCATAACTAAAGATAAATATTCACTAACTTTTGCCTCTAATTGAATGGGAAGACCTGTTGAAACGCCAGTGCTTTCAAATGATAAGAAAAATTTAATTGCTAGTGGCATTATTAAATAATAAACTAACATACCACCAAGTAAAAATAATATTGGTGTTAGAATTAAGTATGGTACAATTGCTTTCTTTTCATGTTTATAAAGCCCTGGTGCAATAAATTTCCATATTTGTATTAATATATATGGGCATGTCACAAAAAATGCTGCAAAAAATGAAACTTTTAAATACGTTAAAAAAGTTTCTTGGAGTGCAGTAAATATTAGTCTTCTTTCGATACCACTCTCCTTAACTGCTTTAGCATAAGGCTCTACAAGAAAACCATATAAATGTTCAGAAAAAAAATAACTTCCGATAAAAAATATAAATAAAAAAATAAAAGAATTTATTAATCTTTTTCTTAATTCGACTAGGTGGCTTACAAAGCCGCTTTCATTATTGGCTTTGATCATTATCTTTATCTTTAGTTTTATCTTTATCTATACTATCTAAATCTAAATCAGTAACTTCACTTTGAATATTACTAATATATCTTTTGGCAGTTCCAATCCATGAACCTAATTTTTTTAACATAATAGGAAAATCTTTTGGACCAATAACAATAATAGCTACAGCAGAAACTATTAAAATCTCAAACCAGCCAATAGTGGGCATGTGATTTATTCTTTGTCTTTTGTGTTTTGATTACTTTCAGAAATGTCTTTTGTGTCTTGATTGCTTTCAGAAATGTCTTTTGTGTCTTGATTGCTTTCAGAAATGTCTTTTGGCTCAACATTATCAGTAATATCTGTAGCCATACCTTTTTTAAAACTTTTAATACCTTTTGCTACATCCCCCATTAAACTAGAAATTTTTCCTCTACCAAATAAAAGAACGAGTAAAATTACAACTATTGCTATTTGCCAAATTCCTATACTCATAGCTTTTTATATCTCTTTTAAATGAAAGTTTAAAGTAACTTTTTAACTATCTTCATCGGTGTTTAATGTGCTACTCAACATTTCATCTATATTAGAATAGATATTCTCTTTTTCTTTTTCTTGTTTTTCTTTATAAAATTTACCAGTACCAAATATCTCACTATCAATATTGGTGCTATCAATTAATCCAGCAGAGCTTAATTCATCAACAGTTGGTAAATCTGATAACTTTTGTAAACTAAAATGACTAAGAAAATCATCTGTAGTAGCATATTGAATTGGTTTACCAGGAACATCTTTTCTTCCTTGTGGCTTTACCCAGTTTAGTTCCATTAATATTTCAAGTGTATTTGTACCAAAAGCAACACCTCTTATCTCTTCAATTTCTGCTCTAGTTACAGGTTGATGATAAACAATAATAGACAATGTTTCAATTGCTGCTCTTGATAATTTTTTTTCAATAGTTTTATTTTGTGACATTAAATTTGATAAATTCTCAGAAGTTCTAAAAGACCATTTTTTAGATATACAAACTAAGTTGATTCCTCTTAGTAAATAATCTTTTTGAAGCTTGTCTAAAGATTTTTTCACATTAATTTTTTTTGAAATTTTAGATTCAATTGTATCAAGATCTAAAGGTTCAGCGGCAGCAAAAATTATAGCTTCAACTTCTCTCTCTCCTTCGTTTAATTTAGATGGAAATGTTAAAACATTACTTTTTAATTTTTTTTTAATTTTGCTCATTTAATTTCCTTAATATAAATGTTATCAAATAGTTTATTCTGTTTTATTGTGAGGTTTCCTTCCTTAACTAATTCAAGAGAACCTGATAATATTCCAGCCTTACCAGTTTTTTTATTTTGTGAACCTTTTTTAAAATTTTTAGGTATCAAATCATTAATATTTTTCCAATCAATTAATTTGCCAAAAAATTCTCTTATTCTTTTAATACCGTCTTCAGTTGTAAAAACAGGTAATTTAGGAATATTCATTCTTTGAAAATCTTTTTTCATAATTATAGATGAATAAGTCTTTAGTATTTCGTAAAGATTTAATTTATATTCAGAGCTATAAATAGATCTTATATTGCCCTTTATACCTCTCATGTAAACATCTTTACCAAGTCTTTTTCTTTTTAACATCTGATCAGAAAGTAAACGAATTAATTCTAATTTTTTTAATTGAAGTTTAAGTTTTTCAGCAACTTCTAAAACTTTAAATTCTTCATCTGGTGTTCCTGGGAGTAATAATTTAGATTTAAGGTAAGTAAGCCAAGTTGCCATAAGTAAATATTCAGATGCTATTTCAAGATTAAGATCTTTTTCATTTGTAATATATTCATGGAATTGATCGGCTAACTTTGTTATCGAAATATTTTCTAAATCAACTTTTTGGGCTTTAGCTAGATCTAATAATACGTCTAAAGGACCGTTGTAATTATTAATATCAACATTGAAATTATTAGAATCAATCAGAGACATATTAAATATTAGCTTAAAATTTTATAAAATTGTGATGTTTTTTTAATAATAAATTTATCTACTATAGGCGAGTTATTAGCAACAATTAACATCTCCTTAAAATTTCCATTACAATGAAGTACTAAATTACAACCTGCAGTGAATGCTCTTATTGTATTTTTTTGGATTGAATATTTTAAACTTTTCATTGAAATATCATCAGACATTAAAATATTATCAAATTTGATATTTTTTCTTATCATCTTAACTATTTTTTTAGACTGAGTTGCGGGATGCATTTTATCAATATCACTATAAATTATATGTGCAGTCATAGCAAAAAAACTTTTTTTATTTTTAAACGTAGAAAAATCATTTTTTTTTAAATATGAAATTTTTTCTTTAACTATTGGTGTTAGCTTGTGGCTATCTACTTTAGCTAAACCATGACCTGGTATATGTTTAATTACTGTACCAATATTATTTTTATGAAAAAAATTTATACAAAAATTTCCTATTTTATTAACTATTTTTGGATTAGAAGAAAAAGATCGATCTCCAATAATTTGTGAAGATCTTTTTTTTCTTATATCGAGAACTGGTACTGTATTTATATTCACACCAATTTGTTTTAATAAATGTGAAGTTTTATTGATAAATATTTTATAATTATTATTAAATTTTTTTTTATCTTTCAAAAAAAGATTACCAAAATATTCACCTGTTAATTTATCAGCATTAAAAATGTTTCTAGCTCTATTTATACGACCACCTTCTTGGTCAATCAAAATTGGATAATTTTTATCTTTAAAAATTTTTCTAATTTCTTCAGTAAGTTTTTTAGTTTGAATTATTGATTTAATGTTTCTTGAGAACAATATTACACCCCAAGGTTTATATTTTTTTAGAAAAATCTTTTCTTTTTGAGATAAATTTGATGATTTAATCCCTGTTATAAAACAACGCCTATCAATCATTAGTATCTATTAATTTCCAAAAATTAAAATTTTTTTTATTTTTTTTTTTATTTTGTTGAACGTATACGGCGACATTATCAGTATCACTATTTAATAACATTAGATTTTTAGAAAAATTAATAATTTTATAGTCAGTTTCTTTTAACGATCTATATGAATTTTTTTTATTAGAATCTGAAAAATAATATTTCAAAGTAAAAAAAAAGAAAAAACAAATTATTAATATAAAAAATAAATATTTTAACTCTTTAATCATCACATTTTTTCAGGCGTATCAACACCTACTATTTTCATTCCCGATTTAATTACATTTGATATTATTTTTAGAAAGACTAACTTTTCGTTAGATATAATTTTTTTTTCGTTAATAAATCTTTTATCAGTGTTATCTTTACCCATATTCCAATAAGAATGAAAATCAGAAGCTAACTCGTATAAATAAATAGGTATTCTATGAGGTTCTAATTTTGAGCTAGCTACCTCTATGCATTTAGGCCATTCTGAAATTTTTTTTAAAATTTTTATTTCGTCTTTAGAATATTCAAAATTATAATTATTAAATTTTAATTCTTTATTAATATCAATATTTACATGTCTGAAAACTGATGAAATTCTAGCATAACAATATTGAACATAATAAAGTGGATTATCTTTTGACTTTTCTTTAACTTTTGTAAAATCAAAATCTAACTCAACATCACTACTTCTATTTAACATTATAAATCGAGTAGCATCTTTACCAACTTCAGAAACTAAATCTTCAACAGTGATATAATCACCTTTCCTTTTAGACATTTTGAAAGGTTTCCCATCTTTAATTAATTTAACAAGTTGGCTCACTTTACAAATTAGTTTATTTTTTGTACCAGATATCGCCTCCACAGCAGATGTAATTCTTTTAATATAACCAGCGTGATCTGCTCCCAATATATTAATTAATATATCAAAGTTTCTATCAAGTTTATTGTTGTGGTAAGCTACGTCGCTTGCAAAATAAGTCCATGATTTATCAGATTTTTGTAGAGCTCTATCTTTGTCATCACCAAAATTTGTAGATTTAAATAAAAATTGTTTTCTTTCAACCCAATCTTTACCATTTTCAGATTTTGGTGCTTCTATTTTTCCTTGGTATATAAAATCTTTTTCTTTTAATTTACTTATAACACTTTCTACTTCCTTATTATTTACTATGTTTGTTTCGCTTATAAAATTATCATGATTAATTCCAAGACTTTTTAAATTTTCTTTAATTAATTTTAAAGATTCGCTTACAGCAATTATTGTTAATTTATCTGAAATATTTTCAAATTTATCAAAGTTAAGTTTTTTATTGTTAGAAATTATATTTTTGGCTATTTCAATTAAATAATCACCAGGATAAAGGTCAGGATTTTCTATTGGAAATTTTTCATTATTTAATATTTCTTTAATTCTAAAAAAAACAGATTTAGTAAAACTTACTATTTGATTACCATAATCGTTAACATAATATTCTTTCAAAACAACATGATTATTAAAAAGTAAAATATTTGAAATAACATCTCCTAATATAGCGCCACGACAATGACCAACATGTAATGGACCTGTAGGATTAGCAGAAACAAACTCAATCAAATACTTTTGTTTCTTTTCTTTATTGTTAACTCCAAATTTTTTATAATTTGTATGAATTTCTTTAACAAAATTATTCCAGTAAGTTTTATTAAACTTTATATTAATGAAACCAGGTTTTGCTACAGTGATATTTTCAATATATGAATCTTCTTTTTTAATTAAATCAATTAATTGATTTGCTATATCTAAAGGTGATTTTCTGTTAATTTTAGATAATACCATAGAAACATTTGTTGAAATATCATAATCAAAGTTTGGAGGAGGTATATCTACGTTAATACCTTTTAAAGATTCTGGCAATTCAATTAATCCTTTATCATTAAGTTTTTTGATTAAATTTTTGATCTTATCTAAGTAAATATCAAAAATGTTCATTTCGTACTCTTATATAAGTTGATTGCATATCTATCGGTCATGCCAGAAATATAATCTGCTATACTTCTATACTTATCTTTTTTTAATTGACCTTTGGTTAAATATCTTCTTGGATTTTTAGTTATAGTTAAAAAAAGTTTTCTTATAATTTTTTTACCTTCATTATTTTTAATTAACACTTTTTTATTATTATACATTTTTGTTCTCAAAAAAAATCTAATCTCTTTTTCAATTTCTAGAAATTTTTTAGAAAAACATACTATTGATTGATTAAATAAATACACATTGTTTAAAGATTTTATCTTATTTATCTTTAAATTTTTTATAGTGTTTTTAATTAAGTCTTTAACCATTAAATCTATAGAATCTCTTATTATTTGATATATCAAGATATCTTTATTATTATTTTTTATATTATTTTTATGAGAATTATAAATATCCTTAAAAAAATTTATTTCAATCAAGTCACTTAAATTAAACATTTTTGCTTTAATTCCATCTTGAATATCATGATTATTATAAGCTATATCATCAGATAAAGCTGATATTTGGGCTTCAAGAGATGCTGACCTATTAAAGATAATTTTATTATTAAAATTTTTTATTCCTATTAATTTTTTAATTAATGAAAGATCATTTATAGGTCCATTATGTTTTAAAAGACCATCTAATGTTTCTAAGGTCAAATTTAATCCATTAAATTTTAAATATTTATTCTCAAGAAACATTATAATTCTTAAAGTTTGAAGGTTATGGTCAAAACCACCAAAATTATACATACACTCATTTAGTGAATCTTCTCCAGCATGACCGAATGGAGTATGCCCTAAATCATGTGCTAAACTTAAAGTTTCAGCAAGATCATCATTTAAAGTTAAGTGTTTTGCAATTGATCTTGCTATTTGAGCAACTTCTAATGAATGAGTAATTCTAGTTCTATAATGATCACCTTCTGTATTAACAAATACTTGAGTTTTGTGTTTTAATCTTCTGAAAGAAGCGCTATGAATTATTCTATCTCTATCTCTTTGAAAGGGCGTTCTGTAGAGTGAGTTTGGTTCTTTGAATATACGTCCTTCACTTTTAAATAGCGCTAATTTTGAGTAATTTTTCATACTTTAAATTCAATAAATTGATATTATATTAGTAATATCAGTGTTGTTATATGATTAAAGAAATTAAATTTACAGATAAAGCTATAAAACAGATTAATAATTTGTTATCTCAAAAAGATCCAGGATCATTTTTTAGAATCGCTATTAAAGGTGGTGGTTGTTCTGGATTTCAGTATGAGTTTACCTTTGATAAAGACTTGGCAGCTGATGATTTAAAATTTGAAAATATACTTATAGATAAAACATCAGCCGATTTATTAAAAGGTTCAGAGGTAGATTATGTTTCAGAACTAATTGGCGACCAATTCAAAATATCAAATCCACAAAGCAAATCATCTTGCGGTTGTGGTGTCTCTTTTTCTCTTTAATGATTATAACTTCCTGGAATGTAAATTCTGTACGTGCTCGTATCGAAAATATTAAAAATTATCTAAAAAAATACTCTCCCGACATAGTAATGATGCAAGAGATCAAAACTGAAGATCCTACTTTTCCATATGATGATTTTTCTTCATTAGAGTACGAGAGTCATGTCTTTGGTCAAAAAAGTTATAATGGTGTTGCAATAATTTCTAAACATAAACTAGAAAATGTTCGCATTGATCTAATTAAAGATAAGCAAAAGCAATCTAGAATTATTTCAGCAGAATTTAAACATAAGAAAAAAAATATTCAAATTATTAATATATATACACCAAATGGTAATCCTGTTGATACTGATAAATATACTTATAAAAAAGAATGGCTCGATAATTTAATCAAACAATTAAAATCACTATCAAAAAAAAATGAAAACATTATTTTAGGTGGAGATTTTAATATAATTCCTTCAGCAGAAGATGTTTATAATGTTAAAAGTTTTGAAGATGACGCTTTATTTCGTCTAGAAATTCGAAAAAAATTAAGAGAAATGATCAATCTTGGTTTTCATGATGCGTATCGTCATATTCATGGTGATAAAGAGGGTTATACTTTTTGGGATTATATGAGAGGTGCTTGGCAAAAAAATAATGGGATGAGAATTGATCATTTTTTAATATCAAATTCTTTATTAAATATTGTTAAAGACGTTAATATTAATAAGGATCCCAGAGGTAAAGAAAAACCTTCAGATCATACGCCAATTGAGATTGAATTAGCTTAAAGATTTAATTTTATTTACTAACTCTTTGTTGATATTTCTTGGACCTTTGTCTAGTCTATTCTTGTGACGTCTTTCACCTGGTAAACGAACACCTTCAAATGATTTCATCTTATTAAAAAATTCATCTGCATGTTTAGTCCATTCTGAGTCCGATATTTTTTCAGGTGACATTGCTAATATAAACTCTCCACCACTAGGAGGTCCACCATCATTATTATCTTTTGTTGCTGTTTCAAAACTAAAATTATCACCAACTAAAGCACCAGCTAATAACTCTACCATCATCGCTATACTTGAACCTTTATAACCTCCAAAGGGAAGTAATACTCCACCATCTGCTATTTCAGCTGGATCAGTTGTTTTTTTTCCATCTTTTGTGAGTCCCGTTCCTATTGGAACTTTATGACCTTCTCTTTTTGCTACTTGAACTTCACCCATAGCCATTGATGCTGTAGCCATATCAAAAACAACTGGGGTTTTACCGGGTCTTGGCCATGCAAAGGAAATTGGGTTTGTTCCAAATAATGGTTTTATTGCTCCTGCAGGTGCAACAGCAGGCTTATAAGATGTACATGCAAAAGCAACTAAACCAGCTTCTGCTAAAATTTCAGTTTCTGGCCACATAGCAGCCATATGGTGAGAATTATTAATAGCTAAAACAGCAACACCATTTTCTTTAGCTGCTTTAATTAATTCAGGTAATCCTTTGTTGAGAACAATTGGGGCTAAACAGTTATTACCCAAAACTTTAATTACACTTTCTGAAATTTTCTTAACTTCAGGTTTTCCTTTACCATTAATTTTTCCACTTTTAAGTCCAGAAACATAAGCTGGTAATCTAAATAATCCATGAGATAAAGATCCATCTCTTTCTGCTTTCATTAATAAGTCACTAAGAATTGATGATGTTTCTTCATCACACCCATTAGCTAATAGAGTTTTTTTAGCTAAATCAAATATTTCATCTAATGTTAAAGAAACTGTGGCCATATTTATTTATGTTTAGTTTTCAAATCTCTTTTCAAATCTTCATGGTCTCCAACTACTATGTGATGTTTGCTTTTTACAATATATTTATCAAGTATAGGAATTATTAATAATGGGATTAGTCCTCCTAAAACTATTCCAATTGCAGCACTTCTTAGATTAGGATCAAGTGTTGCAGCTATAAAATCAGCTATTACATGTGCAAATACTACACCAATAATTCCAGCTATATAACCATTGGATACAACTTTAAGCATTCTATTAACGCTCCAACCAGAATAAAATCCAATTAAAGGTATTATTGTATGAACTAAACCAAAAACAAAGCCTCTAAGCCAACCTTTGTCTTGTAACCAAATTATCTCTTCAATTAAGTGTTCCATATATTATCGAATTTTTAACATCATTTTTATATAATAAAAGGTTGTATTTCAGTTATTTTATAACTAGACAAAATAATCAATTAATATAAATATTGATAAATCTGCATAACAATTCCACATTATATTAAATTATCTATATAGACTTCAATTTTTTATAATATAATTATTGTGAATGAACTCTCCATAAAATATATAAATAAATTTAAATATAGATAAAAATTTATTGCAATATTAAATCAGAATTAAGGATATGGATCGATCAAAACTGAAAACTTTATATAAACAAAAACAAATTGAAAACATATGGAACTGACATTAATATACACAATCGTAGGATTTGCTTTAGCTGGTTATAGCGTTATTGCTAATGACTCTATCCAAACATTAGGTACATTTATAGCATCAAAACAAAAGTGGTTTAAATGGTATACTCTTGCTAGTGCAGCATCCTTTGTAATGATAATTGCAATTACTTGGGGTTGGTATTTTTATGATGGTGATATTTCTTATGGAAGATTAAACAAAATACCTTTTCAAGAAATTCAATGGTACCACGCTGTTGCTCCTGGAATACTTTTATTATTAACAAGAATTGGAATACCAGTTTCTACTACTTTTCTAGTCTTATCAGCATTTGCTTCAACAGTTATTCTTGAAAAGATGCTTGTGAAGAGTGTAGTAGGTTATGGACTGGCAGCTATTGTAGCTTACATTTGTTGGGTGGTCATTTCAAAATTTATCAATGAAAAATTTGACGAAGTTGAAGATAAGTGGATTGGATTTTGGCGTAACTCAGTATGGATTACTTCTGGCTGGTTATGGTGGGTTTGGTTATCTCACGATGTAGCAAATATAGCGGTATATCTACCTCGACAATTAGACGTAACTTTATTATTAATTGTTCTAAGTTATTTTACCGGTCTATTATTCTATATTTTCTACATTCATGGTGGTCCAATACAAAAAGTAGTTTTAGATAAAACTGGAACTAGATATGCTAGATCGGCAACTATAATAAATATTATTTACGCTGCAGTACTTTTTTATTTTAAAGAATTGAATGATCTCCCCATGTCAACTACCTGGGTATTTGTAGGACTATTGTGCGGTAGAGAACTTGCAATATCTACAATGAATAAAGACTACAAATTCAAATACGTCTTTCCACTTATAGGTAAAGACTTTATTAAAATGATCTTTGGTTTAAGTATTTCTGTAGGAATTGTACTTGCAATTCACTACATAATTATTCCTAAAGGTTTTTTCTAGAAAAATTGGTTATTTGGTCGTATTAAATTTATTTAATATGACAATTTATTGACTTTATAAGATTAAAAAAAAAATTTACCATTAATTATTTAACCCTTCCATATACATCTTGGTATCTTACAATATCGGTTTCTTTCAAAATTGAACCAACTTGAGCTTCGATGATTTTAACTGGTTTTTTGTTAGGGTTTTGGATTCTATGGACTGCTCCTAATGGTATAAATATAGACTCGTTTATTTTTTTAAAAAAATTATCTTTATTAAGTGTTATTTTTGGTGTTCCCTGCGTAACCATCCAATGTTCAGCTCTATGATAATGTTTTTGTAAACTCAATATACCTTTTGGCTTAACGTATAATTCTTTGATTAAGAAACCTTTACCTTCAAATAAATTAACATATCTACCCCATGGTCTATAATAAACATTCTTTTTTTTATAATACTTATTCTTATTTTTATTATACATTTTACAGATCTCTTTCCAGCTTCCAAGATCTGACCATGGAATATCTAATTTAATAGCGTTGATTTGCTTTGTTTTTTCTAAAATTGCATAATCGAAAGATTTTGCAGTGACTTTTTCAAAAGATGCTTTATTTAAATAATAAGTATTATTTTTAAGTTTTGCTTTAGAAACAGCTTTAACACAATTCCTATAGATGGTTGGTTGATATTTTTTAAAGTTATTAATTATTGAATCTTTTCTTAAAAAAAACATTCCAGAGTTCCAATAACCCTTTTGTCTAATAACTTGTTTCGCTTTTACTTCTTTTGGCTTTTCAATAAATTTTGTTACTTTATTAATATTTCCTTTAACTTTTTTAGTTAAAAAATAACCATATTCACTAGAAGGTGATGTGGGTTTAATACCAAAAATAAATATATTTTGGTCAGTTAAATTAGTTTTATTTTTATTTATGGCTTTATTAAAAATACTAGCTTTTTCAATTAAATGATCAGCCGCAAAAAACATTAAAGGTTGTTCTTTTGGAATATCTTTAATTAAAGCAGATGCTAAAATAGCTGGGGCTGTATTTCTTTTAGACGGTTCTAATACAATCTTGTATTGCTTTACTTTAAATTTTTTTAGATAACTCTTAACAAGCTTCAAATATTTTGAATTAGTACTTATTATGGGGTTATCAAAAGTAGGACTTTTAACTCTTTCTAAAGTTTTTTCTAATAAGCTCCATCCACCAAAATCAATAAATTGTTTTGCTAAATTTTTTTTAGATTGAGGCCAAAGTCTTGTTCCAGCTCCCCCGCATAAAATAACAGGTCTAATTTTCATTAAATATCAGCGTACACTTTAACTTCTTTTCTTTTGCCAGGATGTGTTGATGCACCTAAATAAGCTGGTCCTACAGTTTGAGCATATTTCCACAATGTACCAGATCCAAAACTTGGTTTTTTAGGCTTCCATTTCTTACGTCTTACAGTTAATTGGGATTTAGTTAATCTAACATTAATCGTTCCCTTCTTAGCATCAATATCAATAACATCTCCATTACGTAATAGAGCTATAGGGCCTCCTAGAGCAGCCTCTGGGCCTACATGACCTACACAAAAACCTCTTGTAGCTCCTGAGAATCTTCCATCAGTAATTAGGGCTACTTTCTCACCTTTGCCTTGTCCATAAATAGCACCAGTTGTTGAAAGCATTTCTCTCATACCAGGGCCACCTACTGGTCCTTCATAACGAATAACAATTACATCGCCATCTTTATATTTTTTGTGTTGTACTGCATTCATAGCTGCTTCTTCATTATCAAAGCATCTTGCTTTCCCTGTGAATTGTAATTTTTTTAATCCTGCAATTTTAACTATTCCACCATCTGGCGCTAAATTTCCTTTAAGTCCAACTACACCTCCATCTGGAGATAATGGATTATCATATTTTCTAAGAACTTTTTGTTTAGGATTGAATTTAATATTTTTTAAATTTTCTTTCATTGTTTTTCCAGTAACGGTCATACAGTCACCATGGATAAATCCACCATCATAAAGTGTTTTTAATAACATTGGCACGCCACCAGCTAGCCACATATCTTTAGCAACATATTTTCCGCCAGGTTTTAAGTCTGCAAGGTAAGGCGTTTTTTTAAATATTTTAGCAACATCCATTAAATCGAATTTAATTCCTATTTCATTGGCAAGAGCTGGTAAATGTAAACCCGCATTGGTTGAGCCACCAGTTGCAGCTACTATTGTTGCTGCATTTTCTAACGCCTTTTTTGTAACTATATCTCTAGGTCTAATATTTTTTTCCAATAAATTCATTACAGTCTTACCACTTAGAAGAGCATACTTATCTCTTTCTTCGTAAGGAGCGGGAGTACCAGCAGAGTAAGGTAATGCTAAGCCAATAGCTTCAGAAACACAAGCCATTGTATTGGCAGTAAATTGACCACCACATGCTCCAGCACTTGGACAAGCAACTAACTCTAATTTTCTTAATTCTTTAGATGACATTTTACCTGCAGAGTGTTTTCCTACAGCTTCAAATACATCAACAACAGTTACATCTTTACCTTTATATCTACCAGGTAGAATCGAACCACCATAAATAAACACACTTGGAACATTTAGTCTAACCATCGACATCATCAAACCTGGTAAAGATTTATCACAACCAGCTATACCAACTAAGGCATCATAACAATGTCCACGAACAGTAAGTTCTGCTGAATCTGCAATTATTTCTCTAGAAATCAATGAAGATTTCATACCTTCATGACCCATTGCAATACCATCGGTCACAGTAATTGTGCAAAACTCTCTTGGTGTTCCACCTGATACTCTCACACCTTTCTTAACAGATTGAGCCTGTCTCATTAGTGCTATATTACACGGTGCAGCTTCATTCCATGTTGAAACAACTCCTACAAATGGTTTTGACACATCTTTCTCAGTTTCACCCATTGCATAATAGAAAGATCTGTGAGGTGCTCTATCAGGACCAATTGATGTATGTCTGCTTGGAAGTTTTTTTTTATTAAATTTACCCATTATAAACTTTCAATTGTCAATGAAATTTTTTCTATATCTTTTTTTAAATTATTATAATTAGTTTTTTCTTGTTCAACAATATTTGTTGGAGCCCTATCAACAAATTCTTTATTGGTCAATCTTTGAGATATTTTATCCATTTCTTCTTTATGTTTATCCTGTCTTTTCGTTAAATTATCTTTAATTAAATTAAGATCAACATTTTCATCAAAATAAATCTTAAATAAATCACCAGAAACAACAAGCACTGCTGAAGATTTATCTATATCTTTAGAATAAAAATTATTAATTCTACCAATCTTTTTTAAGATAATTTCATTATCATTCAAAAATAATTGGTTTTTTTTATTGATTTTGCTTATGGATATATCAATGAAAGAACCCGGACTCACACTAAGCTCATTTTTAAAAGATCTAATTTCTGAAATAATGTTAATCATTTTTTCAACTTCTTTACAGTTTTGATCTTTTTTAGGTGTTCCAGAAGGCCAGTTAGCAAGCATTAAAAAGTCTTTATTTGAATTATCAAACTTATTTTTTAACCAAATTTCTTCAGTTACAAAAGGAATAAAAGGATGCATTAATATTAAAATTTGTTTGAATATATAGCTTGAAACTTCCCTTACTTCTTTTTTAGCTTTTTCATCTTCTGAAAATAATATTGTTTTAGATAGCTCGAGATACCAATCACAATATGAATGCCATGCAAATTGATAAGCGTTTTTAGCAGCTTCATCAAATCTATAATCTTTTAAATTTTTTTTAATTTTCTTTATAGCTTCTAGCAACTCTGCATATATCCATTTATTGATATTAATATTTAATTTTGGTGCTTTTTTAATGTTTTTAAAGTTACACTTATTTGTTATTAAAAAATTATTAGCATTCCATAATTTATTTAAGAAATTTCTATAACCTTTAACCCTATCCTCTGAAAGTTTTACATCTGTTCCTGGTGATGCCATTGATAATAAAGTAAATCTTAAAGCATCAGCGCTATATTTTTTTATTAAGTCCAGTGGATCAATAACGTTACCTTTAGACTTGGACATTTTTTGTCCCTTTTCATCTTTTACTAATGCATGAACATAAATATTTTTAAATGGCTCTTTGTTTAAAAATTCCATTCCAAACATAATCATTCTTGCTACCCAGAAAAATATAATATCAAAACCTGTTACTAATACATTTGTTGGGTAGAATTTTTTAAGATAACTCTTGTTATCAGGCCAACCTAGTGTAGCAAATGGCCATAGCCCTGATGAAAACCAAGTATCTAAAACATCTGGATCTCTAACTAACTCAACATCATTCTTATAAAACTTTTTTGCATCTTTTTTTGCTTCAAATTCATCTTTTGCAACAAATATTTTTTTATCAGGTCCATACCAAGCTGGTACTTGATGTCCCCACCAAAGTTGTCTTGAAATACACCATGGCTCTATATTATTCATCCATTGAAAATATGTCTTAGACCAATTCTCTGGAAAAAAATTTGTTTTTTTTGATTTAACAATTCTTTTTGCTTTAACTGATAACTTTTTTGCATCAACAAACCATTGTTCTGTTAAAAAAGGTTCAATTATAGAATTTGATCTATCACCGTAAGGAACTTTATTTTTAATATGCTCTTCTTTTACAAAAAATTTTTTATCTTTGAGTTCTTGTAGTATTTTCTTTCTAGCTTCAAATCTATCAAGTCCAATATAATTGTTTGGAGCATTATTATTAATCTTTCCATTTTTTGTAAAAATATTAATAATCTCAAGATTATTTCTTTGTCCAACATCATAATCATTAAAATCATGCGCAGGAGTAATTTTTAATGCCCCTGTACCCTGTTCAGGATCTGCATAATCGTCTTCAATAATTTTAATTTTACGTCCTACAATTGGGATTGTTACAACTTTACCAACTAGTTTTTTAAACCTTTTATCTTTAGGATTAACGGCTATAGCTGTATCACCAAGCATTGTTTCGGGTCTTGTTGTGGCTATAATAATAAATTCATTAGTTCCTTCTACAGGGTATTGAATATAATAAATCTTTGAATTAACCTCTCTTTGATCAACTTCTAAATCTGAAATTGCAGTTTTTAAAACTGTATCCCAATTAACAAGTTTTTCAGCTTTATAAATTAATTTTTTTTTATACAATTCAACAAAAACTTTAATTACAGCCTTTGATAAATTTTCATCCATAGTAAAAGCATTTCTTGACCAATCACATGAACAGCCTAATTTTTTAAGTTGATTAATAATAATGTCACCATATTGTTTTTTCCACTCCCATACTTTTTCTATAAATTTATCCCTACCTATTTCATTTTTATTAATATTTTCTGATGATAGTTTTTTTTCTACCAAAGCTTGTGTTGCTATTCCTGCATGATCTGTACCTGGTTGCCATAAAGTTTCATAATTATTCATTCTATGATATCTAACTAACAGATCTTGAATTGAATTATTCAGTGCGTGCCCCATATGTAAACTGCCAGTAACATTTGGTGGTGGTATTACTATTGAGAATTTTTTCTTGTTTTTTGTAGGTTTAAATAAATTGTTTTTTTCCCAATAAGAATAAATCTTATCTTCTACTTGTGTATGTATATATTTATCGCTCTCCATGGGCATATTGAGTTTATAATTTATTAATTCAATTTAACAATAATGAAATTAACTCTTAATTTAATAGACTAATTAGAAATATTTTATATATAAAGGGTTCTTAAATTGTTTATTATGGGTTGTAATGGCAACGTGGCGGAATGGTTACGCAGAGGATTGCAAATCCT
>LWDU01039963.1_pt1 | contig 33484 bp, 34 predicted proteins | sample 727161 | NCBI WGS metagenome assembly LWDU01 (sample SAMN04566230, study PRJNA314399) | hydrothermal vent metagenome | isolation source: deep sea hydrothermal plume seawater | place: Mexico: Gulf of California, Guaymas Basin | collected 2004-07-11 | reverse complement strand
ATTTCATCCAATGTGAACTTTGCTTTTGGAAGTCGTTTCCGAGATAAACCTTGTGAAGTCTTCACCAGCGACATGCGCGTGAAGGTGCAGGCAGACGGGCTGTACACCTATCCGGATGTGGTGGTGTGTGACCGTCCGGAATTGGAGCACAAGCAAGTGGACACCTTGCTCAACCCTCTGCTGATTCTTGAAATCCCTTCGCCCTCCACCGAAGCTTATGATCGCGGCAAAAGTTTGAGATGTATCAAGGACTGAACTCGTTGCAGCACTACCTGCTCGTGGCGCAGGACCGTCCCTTCGTGATGCACTACCGTCGGCAGACGGACAACGACTGGCTCTTACACATGGCCCAGGACTTGGGGGAGGACATCGTCTTGGACGATTTGGAGATCGAACTGCCATTGGCGGAAATCTACGAACGGATCGAATTTGAGCCGCCTCCGGGCACCCCATGACTGCCTACATCTTCCGTCGGCTGCTGCTGATCATTCCGACGTTGTTCGGCATCCTGCTCATCAACTTCGCGGTCATTCAGATCGTTCCGGGGGGGCCGGTCGAGCAAATGATCGCAAAATTGCAGGGGGACGCGATCAGCGCCACCGACCGCATCACCTCCACAGGCGGGGAACTGCGCGAGTCGAAACCCTCCGGAGTCGGCGATTCCTCCATGACCTCCAAGTACCGGGGGGCACGGGGGCTTGATCCGGACATTGTCAAAGAGATCGAACGCATGTACGGTTTCGATAAACCCGCGCATGTGCGTTTTTATGACATGTTCCGGAATTACCTCGTGCTGGATTTCGGCGACAGCCTCTTCCGGGACCGCAGCGTCGTGGACTTGGTGATTGACAAGATGCCCGTCTCGATCTCCTTGGGCGTCTGGAGCACGCTCGCGGTTTATCTGGTCTGCATCCCGCTTGGCATCCGCAAGGCGTTGCGACACGGCTCCCGCTTTGACGTCTGGTCCAGCACCCTTGTCATCCTCGGCAACGCGATCCCGACCTTCCTCTTTGCGATCTTGCTGATCATCCTCTTTGCAGGCGGAGAATTCTTCGCGTGGTTCCCGTTGCGTGGGCTGTTCTCGGACAACTTCAGCGAGTTGCCGTGGTGGGAGCAGATTCTGGATTATTTTTGGCACCTCACCCTGCCGTTGCTGGCCACGCTGATCGGCGGCTTTGCCACACTGACCATGCTCACCAAGAACTCCTTTCTTGATGAAATCAGCAGGCAGTATGTGACCACCGCCCGCGCCAAGGGACTCACCGAGAGCCGCATCCTCTACGGCCATGTCTTCCGCAACGCCATGCTCATCATCATCGCTGGTTTTCCCTCTGCCTTCCTCGGCATGTTCTTCGGCGGCTCCCTGCTCATCGAGATCATCTTCAGCCTCGACGGGCTTGGTTTGCTTGGTTTTGAAGCAACCATCCAGCGCGACTACCCCGTCATGTTCGGAACACTCTATGTCTTCACCCTGCTTGGACTCGTGATGGGGCTGATCAGCGACCTCATGTACACGGTTGTGGACCCCCGCATTGATTTCGAATCGCGGGAAACCTGACTTCGCGCCGGATCAAAAAGGGGGGCCACGGATCACGCAGATCAAAAAGGGAAGCCCTCCGTGACCATCCGTGAAATCCGTGGCAAACATCAAAACCCTTGTCTTGGCCCCAACGCGGTGGTAGAGTCGGCCCATCATCTCACCCCACTCCTTCAAGGAGGCCCGTTGAGACATACACCTGTCAAGCTGCTGCTGGCGTTTGCCTTCCTGCTGTTCACGCTTCCTGCCTATGCCGCTGAAACTCGTGGCGTCAAGCGCGTTGAGATCAAGACGCAGACGGGCGAATCTGTCAGACTCTACGAACAAAGCCATGCACTTGTGATTGGGGTGAGTGACTACACAAATGGATGGCCCAAGCTTCCGGGAGTCCGAAAGGATGTCAAGGCAGTCACTGCCGCGCTTGAGACTCACGGCTTCAACGTGGAGGTTGTGGAGGACGCAAAAGACTACGATGCACTTGATGATGCGTTCACGGGTTTCATCCGCAGGCACGGGCGCAAACCTGAGAACCGTCTGCTCTTCTACTTCGCAGGGCACGGCCACACCGTAAAGAACTATGGCGAGGAGATGGGCTACATCATTCCCACCTCAAGCCCCAATCCCAACCGCGACCTTGACGGTTTCCTCGATTCTGCAATGGATATGCGCCAGATTGAGGTCTACGCCCAGCGCATCCGCAGCAAGCACGCACTCTTCCTCTTTGACTCCTGCTTCTCGGGGTCTCTGTTCGCACTCAGCCGTGCTGTTCCAGAGAACATCAGCTACAAGACGACAAAGCCCGTTCGCCAGTTCATCACCTCCGGAAGTGCGGAGGAGCAGGTTCCGGACACCAGCATTTTCCGTCAACAGTTTGTCGCCGCGCTCGGTGGCGAGGGCGACACAGACGGGGATCGCTACATCACGGCTATCGAGCTTGGGGAGTTCCTTCAGAAGACGGTGGTGAACTACTCCAGAAATGCACAGCACCCCCAGTACGGCAAGATCAGAAACCCCAACCTCGACAAGGGGGATTTTGTCTTTGCGCTACCGAAGGCGGTTACTGAACCACAACCGTCAAGCACATCGGAAGCCCCTGCTTCAGCTACCCCACAGGCCGCATCTGTGAGTGAAATTCGTGCGGATGAGGAGATGTGGAAGGAGGTGAAGGATTCCAACAATCCAGAGGACTTCGAAGACTTTCTTGCCGCCTTCCCGGAGAGCAAACTGGCGCCTGTCGTCCGAATTAAACTGAAACGATTGAAACGCAAGCAGGCCAAAGCTGAGCAACAGCAGATCGCCGAGGCCAAACGAAAGGCAGAGGAGGAACAGAAGCAACAACTCGCCGAGGAAGCCAAGCAGGAGGAGGAGCGCAAACGTCAAGAAGCAGAGCAAAGACGGATTGCAGAAGCCAAGCGCAAGGCTGAAGCCGAACGCAAGCGTCAGGAGGAACTGGCGGCGTTGAAGCAGAAGCAGGAATCCTCCTCATCAGAAACAGCCATAGATTCTTCAACCGGATTGATGTGGCAGAAGGAACCATTTGAATTTGAACTCAATTGGCTTGGGGCAGTTGAGTACTGTAACAATCTAGAACTTGGAGGATTTGACAATTGGAAACTTCCAACACTGGATGATTACCCCAGTAGCAAATCAGAAATATTAAGTGGAGTTAATAAAATTCATTATGGTCGGAATGAGCAATTTTGGACTCTTTCTGAAGTTGACTCTTCGGCATGGACGGCTGATTTTTCATCTTTTACTGAAGACCTTTTTGAATTAAAGGAACAGTCTTGGGAATACCGAGTGCGATGTATTCGGAATGAAAAGGCCGAAGCCGAGCGCAAGCGTCAGGAGGAACTGGCGGCGCTGCGGCAGAAGCAGGAATCCGCAGGAGTGTGGACGGAACCCAGCACCGGGATGAAGTTCCGCAGGATTCCGGGCGGGAGTTTCCGGATGGGCAGTCCGACCACAGAGGAGGGTCGTTATAGCGATGAGCAACCGCACACGGTTCGTGTGGGTGAGTTCTGGCTGGGTGAGACGGAGGTGACGCAGGCCCAGTGGCAGGCGGTGATGGGGAGCAATCCCTCATATTTCAAGGGTAGCGACCGTCCGGTGGAGCAGGTGAGTTGGAAGGACGTTCAGGAATTCATCCGCAAGCTCAACAACCGCACCGGAAAGAGGTTTCGTCTTCCAACAGAGGCGGAGTGGGAGTACGCGGCACGAGCAGGGACACAGACAACCCGCTACTGGGGAGATGGGATCGGCAGGAACAACGCCAATTGCAATGGCTGTGGCAGCCGCTGGGACGGCGATGAGACGGCTCCGGTGAGGAGTTTCACCCCCAACACCTTCGGGCTTCACGACATGCTGGGCAACGTCTGGGAGTGGACGTGTTCGCAGTACAAGAAGAGCTACGATGGCAGCGAACAAAAGTGTGCGGTTTCTGATAGCACATACTCCCTTCGCGGTGGTTCGTGGAACTACATACCGAGGTGGGTGCGTGCGGCGTACCGCTTCAACTACTTCCCGGATAACCGCTTCATCAGCATCGGATTTCGTCTTGCCCAGGACTAACCCTCTTCCCTTTTCCAAAGACCCCTGCGTGGGCTGAGGGGGCGTCAGCCCCCCGGATTTTCCAATGCCCAAAATGCGTACAACTCCGGTGGAATCCGTGGAGACGTGCCACAAGTTACTGCTGTGGCTGGTCCCCCATCTGGACAAGTTCCCGCGCAACCGACGCTTCACGCTGGGAGAGCGGCTGGAATCGACGCTGCTTATGGTACTGGAGGAAGTCATTGAGGCCTCCTACAGCCGTGAGAAGCAAGCCTCACTGCACCGGGCCAACCGACGGTTGGCGGTGGCGCGGCACCTGTGGCGACTTTGCCACGAATTGCAGGTGATTTCCACTCGTCGCTACGAACACGGGGCACAACTGGACTGGGAGGGTTTCAATCTCGCCGTGCAAAGCTGGATCGGCCACGCACAGCACGCGGAGACGGAGGGCTTGCGTCCCCACGGCATTTCTGGAATGCTGAAGCCTGCTCAACCCTTCTATTTCTGGAGATTGCCATGAAGTACCTGCACACGATGATCCGTGTCCGTGACCTTGACGCCACCCTCGACTTCTTCATCAACAAACTCGGTTTTGTCGAACAGCGTCGCAAAGACTCTGAAGCGGGCCGCTTCACGCTGGTGTTCCTCGCACCGACTCCGGATGACCCACCGCTGGAACTGACTTACAACTGGGATCCGGAAGCCTACGGTGGGGGACGCAATTTTGGGCATGTTGCCTACTCCGTCGAAAACATCTACGACTACTGCGCCAAGTTGCAGGAGTCCGGAATTCCGATCCTGCGACCGCCCCGCGACGGCAAGATGGCGTTCATCCGGACACCGGATGAGATTTCCATTGAACTCTTGCAGGAAGGCGAGGCGCTGCCACCGCAGGAACCGTGGACTTCGCTGCCGAACCAAGGCGAGTGGTGAGATGCTGAAGCACCTGCGAGTGCTGATTCACGAACGCATCATGCTGCCCATCATGGCGAGCAATGCACCCGTTGCCCAACTCAGTTGGGGAGTTGCGGTGGGCATGTTTGTGGGGTTGACCCCGACGATGGGCGTGCAGATGTACCTTGCCGCCATGATTTGGGCAGTGAGCCGCTACATCCTCCAGTTTCCGTTCAACCTTCCTGTGGCCGTGGCGCTGGTCTGGATCACCAACCCGATCACGGTGGTGCCGATCTATTACGTTTTCCTCGCCACGGGTTCCCTGCTGCTCCAGAACGGTGAAGCCCTCAACTATGCCCACTTTGCGGAAAGCTTCGGGCGCATCGCCGCACTGGAGAGTGCATGGGACTCCATCGTCGAGGGCACCCGCTTTCTGCTCGTCGATCTTGGCTGGCCGATGGTCGTGGGCGGTTTGGCCTATGCGATTCCGGGAGCCATCCTCGGTTATTTCCTCACTTTTCGGTTTGTCACCCGGCACCGCCGCCAAAAGGCCGCAGCGGCCAACATGGGCTATGAGCAGTGGCAGGCCATCAACGAGGTCATGCACTGATCCCCACCGCAGAGAAAATAAGCATGGAGGCAGAAGGCAGAAAGCGGCTGTACCAGATGGGCAACCGCCTGCACGAGGACGGGCATCCGGAGCAGGCCCGGCACGTTTGGCAACAGCTTGCGCTCGCTGCGGAGCCTCCGGAGACGCCAACCCCTTCCAACGCCAAACCCCTCAATCTCAACCACCTGCGCTGGAAGGTGGTCGGTTCGGTGTTACTCACGCTGATCTGCCTCTACGTCATCCTCTTCACCGCCTTTCCTCGCCGCGCCGATCCGTTCCTCGCGCTCATCAACGCTCTGACCGCCTCGCAACCTCAATCCGCGTGGGACGAATTTTGGTACACCGGACGCCCCTCGCTGGGCCAGCGTCGCTACTCGCAAGCCGATGAGGTTTGGCCGTTGCTTGAGGAGATGTTTGAGACGCTGCTGGGACAGAACGACTCACAGAATCAACAGCAGCGCAAATCCGGATTGGAAGATTGGCTGGAACGTTACCGACGGCTCCGGGGCGGGCCGATGCACCCCACCGACTACTATGTCATCACCGGACGCGGGCTTTTCAACACGCGCCGCTTTCCTGAGGCGGTCACCGTCTTTCAGGAAGGCTTGCTCCACGCCAAGACTCCGGAGCAGCGCGGCAGCCTCTTTCAGGAAATCGGCACCACCTACTACTATCAGGGCTATCACCTTCAGCCCAACGGGCTTGCCGAGTATGACCTGCACATGGTGCAGAAATCCGTGGATGCCTACAAGCAAGCAATTCGCTACACGGAAGGGGCCTACCTCTACGGCAACCTTGGCTGGGGGTATTATCTGCTGGAGGATTACGACCGTGCAGTGGAACACGGACAGCGGGCACTGGCGTTGGACCCGAAGCTCAACTATGTCCGCATGAACCTCGGCATCACCTTTTTGCGGCAACACCGCTACAGCGAGTCGTTTCAGGCGTATGAGAGCATCCTGCGCTTCAATCCGGACGCGCTGGAATACGAGGGCGGGATTCGGGATTTGCTGGAACTGGAGCGGGAGCGCCCGGGGCGTTACCCCTTCATTCCCTTCATCCTCGGTTTCATCTACAAGAAGCAGGAACGCTACGCGCTGGCGCATGAGCAACTGGAGCGTTTCCTTGCGCGTCTGTTCCCGGAGGCCTTCTGGAAATCACAGGCCCGGCGGCTGCTTCAGGAAATGAGCGCCGGCTGATCACCCCTTGCGCAACCGTTCCAGATGAGCCTCCCACTCGACGGGCAGCAGGTGGAGCTTTTGCGTGTTACACGCCTTGCAACACGGCACCACGTTCGCTTTGGTGGTCTTGCCGCCTCGGGCGAGGGGGACGATGTGATCCATCGTCAGTTCCCGTGCCGGAACCTCACGCTCGCAGTAGTGGCAGTGGTTGTGCGCCCGACGATTTTTCCACCACTGCGACTGCTTGAGTTCCCGCGCCTTGCGCCGCTCGCGCTTGAGGTCTTCCGGGTCTGGAGGCCAGTACCAGGTGTCCTCGACCATCAGAAATTCCGGGTGCTCCAGTTGGGGCCAGTTTCCTCAAACTCGCGGGGGATGCGCGTGAGCCGACGCATCCCGGAACCATCCATGAAAATGACGTAGAGTTTGTAGGTGCCCGTGGGGTTCGCCGAGAACGTCAGCAGCCGCCCGTCCGGAGACCAAGAGGGCTGTTCGCAATCGTAGTTGCCGCGTGTGAGCCTGCGGGATTCCTCGGTGAAGGGGTCCATGATGAAGATCTGCTGGCGCCCCCCGATCATCTTGGAATACGCGATCAGTGTGCCGTCCGGGGACCAGACCGGGTTGCTATTACTGGAGCCGTCAAAGGTGAGTTGGAAGGCGATTCCCGCGTCAAGTTCCTGATAGAAAAGCTGTTCGCGCCCGGTGCGGTCGGAGACGAAAACGATGTGCTGGTTGTCCGGAGCAAGGTGGGGTGAGGTGTCAATGCGCCGATGTTTGGTCAAGCGTTTGGGTTCGGCGCGAGTCCGGAGGTTGAACTCGTAGAGATCGGCGTTGCCGTTGCGACTGAGCGTGAGGATGATGCGCTCGTTGTCGTCAAACCAAGTGCCGCCGCTGGTGATTCCGAACTGCCCCTTGCGCGAAAGCAACACCCGCATGGGTTGGCCCTTCAGGCGATCCAATATGATCGCAGTGCCTTGACGGCTCACCGTGGTGTAGATCAGGCTTTTGCCGTCTGGAGACCAGCGCGGGAAGAGGCTGATGAAGGGGTTGCGCGAAACGCCAGCAAGCCGCCGTCCGTGGGTGTTGATGCGGGCAATGATTTTGCGGCGTCCGGGTTGGCGCAAACTGAAGGCGACCGTGCTGCCCAGCGAGGCCGGAATCCCCGTGAGTTCTCCGGCGATGCGGTTGACGAGGTCCATCACCCCGGTTTCCTCAAATTCGCCGTTCCGCAGCGTCATGTCCTGCGAGAGCAGCACACTGCCGTCGTTGCCTGCGACCGCAAGCCGGATGAGAGCCCCCCCCTTAGTTTTCACAAGTTGGGCGAGCAACTGCATGTCCGGGGCGTGTCCCTGCGCCTTGCAGGCGTTGTAGCGCGAATCCTGAATCCGGAAGACACCGCTCCAGCAGAGGTTGCGGTCGAAAATCCGCAGCCAGCGCGCAGCCTCCGGATGCGCCGCAAAGGCCGCATCTGGCTCAAGCTGCACTGTGAAGCGCGAGAAGCCGATTCCGCTGATGATGATCTCTTCGCTGGAATACGTCTGGGCGTGTGCGGTAGAGAAGCATGCAATTCCCGCCCACACGTAAATCACCACCGCCCAATTTTTTAAAGGTCTACTCAAGGTTCTGCTCAATTCTTTGGAGTGAATCTGACCACCACATTGTAGGGTGGTTTTTTCGCAAGCGCCTCTGGAAGCGGAGCGAGTTGCGCCAACCGAATCGCCGCCCGGACTTTCTTGACAAAGCTCGTCGAGGCTTTGGTTTCCTCCACAGTAAAGCGGAGGATTTCCCCAGATACCGCGATCTCCAACCGAATCCGCACATAGCGATCTTTGCGGGAGGCACCTCCCACCTTCGGTTGGATTTTCCCTTGAATGTGCAGGTTGTATTCCCGCTCAGCCTTTTGGAGCTGCTTGATTGCTTCAAACCCAGAAAGATTCAGTAAGTTCTTTTGATTTGAATCAACGACCGACTCCACCTCCAACACCAGTGGGAATTCCTCCAGCGGAGTGCTGATCAGGTCTTCGTCCTCGAAAAAACTGTTTTCCAAAGTGGGGGTGTCCAACGAAACGGGGGCGGGTGCCGCCGGTGCCGCAAGCAAATCCGTGTTGGAAACCGTGGGGAGCGCGGGGTCCAGTGTTGAGGGCAGCGCCATTTCCGTTGTTGAAGGCACGGCTACCGCAAGAGCGGTTGCTGACTGCTGGGGAGCAAGCTTCGGAGTGGTGAGTTTTGGTGTTTTCAGTGCAGGCTTGGCAACTGCCAAATTTCCAGAGCTGATCCTCGTTTTTGCAGTTTTCAGGGAGGGTTTGGGGGTGGCGATTTTTCCAATTCCTGTAAGCTTGGGTTTGGGGAGCTGGGTTCCGGACAAGCGCGGAGTGGTCGGCACCTCACCCGTCTTCACCTTGGGGAGGCTCAGCTTGGTTTTGAGGTTCGGCAACACAGTGGTCTTCGGTTTCACCAAAGGTGTACTGCGGGGATTCAAACGAAGCTTCGTTGGGGTTTTCGTTGCTGTCTTTCGGATTGGGCGCAGTTTCGGGGTTTTGAGGATGGACTGCTTTTGCTTCGTCGCTTTTTTGCTCCCAGATTTCCGGATTTGCACCGCCTTGAGTGCGGGTTGTTTTTGCTTCGTCGCTTTTTTACTCCCGGGTTTCCGACTTTGCACTTTTGGTTGCTCAGGGCGGGCTACCGTAACATGTTTCCGTTTTGAAGGCACTGGCTTGGGCGGGGCTGGAATCGCAGAGGCTTGCTGCTTCGCCGAGGGCATTTTCTTTGAGTGTTTCGACTTGATGGGCGAGTTCGGCTGCGGTTTGAGCGTTGGCTGCACCGGAGCCGACGGTGGGGGGGACGTGCTGGGTGCGGACAAATTCAAAGGTGCGAGAGCTGCGGCCTCCCCAGTTTTTGGCTGAACCGTTGCTGGTGTTGCCAGCGACGCTGTGGTTTGCTGAACCTCCGGAGTCGCAATCAAGGTCGCGGTTTCGGACACCCCCCGCAGCATTGGTGTGGGCACCAACCTGGGCGGTGTCGGCGTAGGCTTGGCTGCGGAGGGTGCCACCGTGGATGCCGTTTGAGAAGGTGCAGGCGGTTCCGGCTCTGTTGGTGTGGGGCGGACGGACTCCGGCTGGGGGGAAGGAGTTGTTGGCGCTTCCGGTTTTGGCTTTTCTGGAGGAGGTGCTTCAATGACTGGCTTCTGCAACAAAGCTGCTTCCTGCGATGCTTTGGTGGGCTTGGGCTTAACAGGTTTACGAACCACCGGCTTGGGACGGACAATCGTAACTCCGACGCTGGCCCTCACGGGTTCGGGTTCCGGAGCCTCCTGCCATGCCCCCCAAGTGCTGATTGCCCCAAGCAGCAGCAGGTGGAGCAACAGTGATCCCAGCACCCCCCAACCAAAGCGTGAACGGGCGGTGGGAAGGGAAAATTGTTGGAGCGGTTGAACCGTGTTCATGAGGGTTTGCCCACCGTGATTTTTCCAAATCTGAGAAGATCTGGTGCAATTTTCATATCCGGGCTTGACATCTTCATGGAAGGATTATAGTCATAGCAAGGGCTTGTAGAACACTGCGAACCTTTCGCAAACGCAATGCCCGGCTCGCAGGAACGCGAGTTGATCCCCAATCCAAGGAATGGAGTTGCCACAACTACCTTCCGTTTTTTAACCTTTCATCTTTGGACAAAGACATGACCAAATCTGAACTCGTGGATGCCATTGCCAGTGGTGCTGGCCTGAGCAAATCTGACGCAGCCAGCGCCCTTCAAGCCACTCTGGGTGCCGTTGAAAGCGCTCTGAAAAGCGGGGATTCCGTCTCCCTCATCGGCTTCGGCACCTTCTCCGTGGTCAAGCGCAGCGCCCGCATGGGTCGCAATCCGCAGAAGCCGGGAGAGCAGATCAGCATTCCGGCCTCAAAGGCTGTGAAATTCAAGGTGGGCAGCAAGCTCAAGGCTGCCGTCAAGTAAACTCCCCTTCGACGGGGCGCGACCTGCGCCTCGTCCCCTACAATTCCAGTTCCTCCTCGTCCTCGTCCTCAATCGCCTGTTCTGCCCCAGAAGCATCCGCTGCCGATCCGCATTTGAGGGTCACGAGCGGATCCACCGGAGGCTCTGTCCCCATCCGGAAGTGCTCCTCCTGCGTTTGGTCGGAAGAGTCGCAGGGTCCGGCGCGGCGACCCGATGAGTGAATCCGCACGGTGATCACGCCTGGAGGTTGCGGAAACTGTTCGGTGGGCAGGCTGGCCACCGCGTTTTTCATGAACTCCACCCAGATGGGTGCAGCGGCCCGCGAACCACTTTCATGTGGTCCCAGGCTTCGGGGTTGGTCGAATCCCACATAAACCCCTGTGATCAACTGGGGAATGTAGCCAATGTACCAAGCATCAATGTAGTCGTTGGTCGTTCCGGTCTTGCCCGCCGAAGGCCGCTCGATGGAACGCGCTCGCCAACCCGTGCCTCGACGCACAACATCCTGGAGCATGTCTCCAACCAGAAAAGCCGTTTCTGGAGAGATCACCTGCTCGGCTTGTGGTTCCCATTGCTCCAACACGTTGCCGTGCTGATCCTCGACACGGAGGAGGTAAACGGGACGCCGTAGTTTGCCTTGATTGGCATAAACCGCATAGGCACTGACCATCTCCTGCAATGTCACTGAAAACGATCCCAGTGCAATGGTGAGGTTGGATGGAATCGTCGTGGTGATGCCAAGCCGCTGGGCGTAGCTGATGATGGTCCTTGGATCAAGGTCATCCACCAGTCCAATCGTGGGCAGGTTGAGGCTCTTGACCAGAGCCGTCCGCAACGAAACGTTTCCGAGTAGTTTTTTACTGTAATTCTTGGGAATCCAGATTTCCGCGCTGCCGTAGCTGGATTCCCCTGTTCGATAGGCCCGGGGGCTGTCGATGAGTTGGCTGGCCGGAGTGTAGCCGGCATCCAGCGCAGCAGCATAGACGATGGGTTTGAAGGCCGATCCGGGCTGGCGTTTGGCTTGGATTGCCCGGTTGAACTCACTGGTTTCGTGACGGTAACCTCCGATCATGGCCAGCACCTGCCCATTTCCAGGGTTCATCACCATCACGGCACCGTTAATCCGTGGGGGTTGGTAGAGTTCCAGCTGGAAGCGGTCGGCTTCCGAGTGGAAATCCGCCAGCCGCACCCGAACGAGGTCACCTTGGGCAAGGGCATCGCTCAGTTGTTTCAGCGGCTCTGGCGGGTCACCCTGCTGCTCTCCTGCCAATTGCCAACGGCGGATGCTTTCCCAATCCAACACCCCCTCCTGCCCACCGAGCCAGACCACGGCCTCTTCCTCGTCCAGCGAGGTGACGATGCCATACACAATGTTTCCGAGCAGCATACGGTTCTGTTGCAGCACCTCGTAAGCAGCCAGGGCTTCGGAGTTATTGTCTGAGGTTGCTGTGACAAGCTCGGCGTCGGTGGCATTGTCCAGAGTTGTGGTCGCGTTGTCTGGGGCCGGTTCTGGCCGGAAGAGCGCCCCGCGATAGCCCTGTCGGCGCGTCAGGTCCAGCACTCCGCGCTGCAAGGCTTCGTGCGCAAAAATCTGGTAGTCTAGGTCCATCGCCAACTTCACCCGCAATCCCCCTTGGTAGAGGGAATCCTTGCCGTACTTGCTGAGCAGGTAGCGCCGCGCATGTTCCACATAGTACGCCGTTGCGTCTGCGGTGGGATCGTCAATGCGGATCAGCTTGAGTGGTTCCTGAAGGGCCACGCGATACTCTCCCGGAGTCAGGTAGCGTTCCTCTAACATACGCTGCAACACCACATTGCGCCGTTGCAGGGCGAGTTCGGGGTTGACGTTCGGGTTGTAGCGGGAAGGCGCGGGCAGCACACCCACGAGTAGGGCGCTTTCCGCCACGGTGAGGTCGCGGACGTGCTTGCCAAAATAGCCCTGCGCCGCCGCTTCGACCCCTTCCGCATTGCCGAGGAAGACCTTGTTGAGGTAGAGGCTCAGGATCTGCTCCTTGGTGAACTGGCGCTCCAGTTGGAACGCAAGCAGCAACTCCCGGAGTTTGCGGATGATGAGCTTTTGTGTGGAGAGCAGGAAGAGCCGGGCGGTCTGCTGGGTGAGGGTGCTGGCCCCCTGCACAAAGCCACCCGCCATGATGTCAATGTAGAGCGCCTTGAAAATCCGGATCGGGTCAATGCCGTAGTGGGAGAAGAAGCGGCCGTCCTCGCTCGCCAACAGGGCTTGGACTAGGTGAGACGGGAACTCCTCGAAGGGCACGATGATGCGCCGCTGGATGTAAAGCTCGTCAATTTGGTTGCTATTGCGGTCGTAGATCATCGTGGGGCGCGTGTCACGTTTTTCCAGTTCGGCGTCAATGTTGGTGGGCAGTTCCTTGCTCAGGTCGTAAAGGAAAACCCCGCTACCAATCCCCAAGGCGGTTGCGAGGAGGATCCCGATCCAGAACAGCCACTGCAACCAGCGCCAGACTCGTCTCATCAGGGGTTTCGCGAAGAAATTCGTGGAAAATCAACAACCGTGTCCAGCCGCCTGCGGGTTGCAGGCTCAGGTCGATTCTGGAGTGTGATGGAGCCCATCATGGGTTTGGGAGAGGAGTTGGCGGATGGGTTCCTGCCATTCCTCCGGAATGCGCTCCGCGCCAAGCCGCTCCCAAAATTCCATAAAACTTTCTTTGATGGACGAGTCATGCAGTTCCAGCAGCAGCAGTCTCAGGGCCAAGGCCACCTCGCCGGGGAGTTCGCCCAGTCCGGATTTTCGGGACGTTGGTGTGGATGTCCCTTGAAAAACCTCGGCAGAGGTATAGAATAATTTGACCGCTTCGCACTGACACCGTTCGCTGTGCGGAAGGTCCGGAGGCTGCTTCGCCCGAAATTGTTCCCCGCAACGCAGACCATCATCACGCAGGCACTCGGTTGGAGTGTCCCAGTCTAGGAACGCCCGCACTTCGGCGCCTTCCAACGTGGTGATCACAGGTTCCGGTGATTTGTGTCGGACGAAGAAATGCTGCTTCTTGAGCCGATAAATCCAGTAGGCTAGTGCAATCGCCACAACGGCGATGAGGAGTTTGATCACGGGCGGGAAACGGACACGGTGGCATGGGACCAAAACGTCTTGGCCTCAACATGATGAGATTAAGGAATCTCCCCCAAACTTACAAGTTGCCCCTTGCACGTCGCATTCCACCTCGTAGTGCTTGCCCCGTCTCGACGTTCCTGCTGCTCGTCGGTTTCGGGCTACTGCTCGCGGTTGCTCGGCCTACTGCCGCGCAGGAGAATCTCTCTGCCGAAGCGGCGCCACCCGTAACCTCTTGCGCGGCATTCAGCAAACCCAAGGACATCGAAGAGCGTAAGGCGCTCTTCGGCTGCATCCAAAAGCTGCGAGACGACCGCAAGGCGCAGCGCAAGCAAGAGCGGCTTCAGCGCATCTACGACGGGTCTGTCACCCTCACGGAGCATGTGAACCGTTTTCTCGGAAAAATGGGGGCTGCGACTTCTCCGGGAAACGCTCCCCCAACCTCCTCGCCCTGAATCAGCGTGACTGCCTCTCCGCTCAAACTAATCCTTGAAGAACTGTTCTTCAGCCCCGTTCCTTTTTTGATTCTGCTGCTAATTCTTGCCGGATCGAGTTGGCGTAGAAGCGGCTGGACGCTGCAAAGCAAAACCCTGCTGGCCGTTTGGATGGTGCTGCTGCTGAGTACGAGTAGTTGGTTCTTCCAGTGGTTTGCCTTCCCACTCAAGTGGCTGACCCCGGAAAGTGTCCACAAACAGGTGGACGCGATTGTGGTCGCTTCTGCGGGAGTTCACCCTTCCGGAGCCCCCACCCCAAGTTCCACACTGCGGGCCTACACGGCAGGTCGGCTTTATCTGGAAGGTTTGGCTCCACTCGTGATCGTGACGGGCGGAGTGACCAAGCCCTATGCCCCACCCATTTCCATCAAGGGGATTCACATCATCCTCCGGGGCATGGGGGTCAAGGATGAGGACATCGTGATTGAAAACCGCTCGGCAGACACCTACGGAAACGGTGTGGAGACGGTGAAGATCATTGCAGAACGCAACCTCAAGCGCATCCTCCTCGTCTCCCACGACTACCACCTTTTTCGTCTCAGTAGCGTGTTTGAGAAACTGGAGGAGGAACAGCAACTGGAAGTCGCGCATTATTCGTTTGCCGCCAACCAACAGGACACCGCTCGCATCGTGCCTTGGTGGCAGATCTTCGACTGGGAAAACTTCGGGCGGCTGCAAACCATCGCCCACGAGTACATTGGTCTGCTCACCTACAAAGCCACGGGGCGTATCTAACCCCCCAATGCCGAAACGCACCGACCTCCACACCATCCTCCTGATTGGCTCTGGACCCATCGTCACCGGCCAAGCCTGCGAATTCGACTATAGCGGAACCCAAGCGTGCAAGGCTCTCAAGGAGGAGGGCTACCGGGTGGTGGTGGTCAACAGCAACCCCGCGACCATCATGACTGATCCCGGCTTGGTGGATGCGACCTATATCGAGCCAATCACCCCCCATGCCGTTGAACAGATCATCATTCAGGAGCGTCCGGACGCGCTGCTGCCCACGATGGGAGGCCAAACCGCACTCAACATGGCGATGCGGCTTGCGGAGGATGGCATTTTGGAAAAGCACGGAGTGCAGCTCATTGGGGCCACTCCGGAGGTGATCCGCAAAGCGGAAGACCGGGATGAGTTCCGGAAGGCGATGCAGTCGCTTGGATTCGCTATGCCCACCAGCACGATGGTTGCTGCCGTGGAGGATGCCCTTGCCTTCGCGGAAACCACACCCTACCCGCTCATCGTCCGCCCCTCCTTCACAATGGGAGGCGCCGGAGGCGGCATCGCGCACAACCCCGAACAACTGCGTAGCATCGTTTCCGGTGGGCTGACGGTCTCCCCCACCAGTGAGGTGCTGGTGGAGCAGTCGATCCTCGGCTGGAAGGAGTACGAACTGGAGGTGATGCGGGACCACAAGGACAACGTGGTCATCATCTGCTCCATCGAGAACCTCGACCCGATGGGCGTCCACACGGGCGACAGCATCACCGTGGTCCCCGCGCAGACGCTCAGCGACCGCGAGTATCAGGCACTGCGAGACATGGCGCTGGCGATCATGCGCGAAATCGGAGTGGACACCGGCGGCTCCAACGTCCAGTTCGCGGTGCATCCGGAAACGGGCGAGGTCATGGTCATCGAGCTGAACCCCCGGGTTTCCCGGAGTTCCGCGCTGGCCTCCAAGGCAACCGGATTCCCCATCGCCAAAATCACGGCGAAGCTTGCCGTGGGCTACACGCTGGACGAAATTCCGAACGACATCACCCACAAAACCCCCGCCTGCTTTGAGCCGTCCCTCGACTATGTTGTCACCAAGATTCCACGCTTCACCTTCGAGAAATTCTCGACCACGCCGGACCTGCTCGGCACCCAAATGCAGTCGGTCGGTGAGGTCATGGCGATTGGGCGCACCTTCCGGGAATCGTTTCAGAAGGCACTGCGCTCGCTGGAAACGGGCACCTGCGGACTCGATGAGCCGGACTACTCGAAGCACCCCGGACCCCCGGAAGCCGTGCTTGAAAAACTCCTTCAGTTCCCGAGCAGTCAGAGCATCTGGTTCGTGGCCGACGCCATCCGACATGGGTGGAGCGATGAACGCCTGCATCAATTCAGCCACATCGATCCATGGTTCCTTGCACAAATCCGTTCACTGGTCACGGCAGAACGAAACATCCGGAAGACAGGCCGCAGCGAGATGACGCCGGTGTTGCTCCGGAACTGGAAACGCCTCGGGTTTTCTGATGAACGACTGGCCTTTCTGCTAGAAATCACGACTGCGGAAATCTCAAAACTGCGCCGCGAATGGAACATCCTGCCGGTCTACAAACTGGTGGACACTTGCGCTGCCGAATTCCCTTCTGAAACCCCTTATTTTTACTCGACCTACGAGGATGAAAACGAGTCCCTGCCCACTGATGCCCCCAAGGTACTCATCCTCGGTAGTGGTCCTAACCGTATCGGGCAGGGCATCGAGTTCGACTATTGCTGCGTCCACGCGGCTTTTGCCCTCCGGGAGTTGGGCTACGAAGCGGTCATGCTCAACTGCAACCCCGAAACGGTCAGCACCGACTACGACACCTCCGATCGTCTCTACTTCGAGCCGATCACCTTTGAGGACGTCATGCATGTGGTCGAGTTGGAACGGCCCTTGGGGGTGATCGTCCAGCTTGGCGGGCAGACGCCTCTGAAACTGGCGAAAGCCTTGAAGCAAGCCGGAGTGCGGTTGCTGGGCACCCCCTTCCGGAGCATTGATCGCGCCGAGGACCGTGCGCAGTTTGCGGGACTGCTTCGCAAGCTCGACCTCAAACAACCCCGCAACGGCATGGCCCGCTCACTGGGCGAGGCGGTTCAAATCGGAAACGAGATCGGCTATCCGCTGTTGTTGCGCCCCTCCTACGTCCTTGGCGAGCGAGCGATGATGGTGGCGCCCTCCGAGGAGCAACTCAAGGAATGCTTTGCCGAAGCCCTCAACGCTGCCCCGGAGCATCTCGTGCTGATTGACGAGTTTCTAGTAGGTGCCATTGAGGTGGATGCCGATTTTATTGGGGATGGAGAACACGCGGAACTTGGCGGCATCATGGAGCATATCGAAGCCGCTGGAGTTCATTCCGGAGACAGTGCCTGTGTGCTGCCCCCCCACCAACTCTCTCCTGAAGTCATGCGGACCATCGAGGAGCAGGGCCGTTTGCTGGCACTGGAACTGAAGGTGTGCGGGCTGATGAACGTGCAGTTTGCGGTCAAGGACGGCGAGGTGTACATCATTGAGGTCAACCCACGAGCGTCACGAACGGTTCCGTTTGTCAGCAAGGCCAGCGGTCAGCCGCTCGCCAAGTACGCCACCCGGCTCATGCTGGGCGCAACGCTGGAAGGCTTGGGCTACCGCTACACCGTCCCGGATGGTTACTCGGTCAAGAAAACCGTCTTTTCGTTTGCGTGCTTTGCCGGAGCCGATGCGGAGCTTGCCCCGGAGATGCGGTCAACCGGCGAGGTGATGGGACGTGGGAAGAGTTTTGAGGAGGCATACATGAAGGCGCAGGCCGCCGTTTACAGCCCGAAGCTTTCAAACGCTCGCAGTGTTTTCATTGGGATGCGGGGCGCGGACAAGGCGCAAATGGTTCTCGTCGCACAGCAACTTGTTCGCCAAGGCTACCGGATCCTTGCCACGGCAGGCACCGCCGACGTGCTGGAGCAAGCAGGGATTGCAGACATCCAATGCGTCCACATGCAGCCGGGGCAGCCGGACAGCCTCCAGGGTTTTCTGCACCGGGGAGAGGTCGCACTGCTCATCAACACCACCCGCTCGCGCAAGCGCAAGATGGGCGCGACCCACATCCGCAGGCTCGTCCTGCACTACAACCTGCCCTACTGCACCACCGTGGAGGGCGCCCAGCACTATGTCCAGTCCTTCACCAAGTTCGGGACGCTGGATCGCTTCCGTTATGTTTCGTTGCCGATGCCGGAAGCCTCCTGAACGGAGGGCGGCTTTCCGAGTTCACGGTCCTCTTCTGCTGCCCGGACGGCAAGGTACTGCCGCTGCAACGTCAGCTTCTGCTGCTGGTAGTCGGCACGGGAGATCCGTCCCATCAACTGATCCTCCTCCAACTCGCTGAGCGCGGCCAGCAGCGCGTCTCGCTGACTGAATTCTTCAGCGTCTGGAACCGGAAGCTGGTACTTTCGCAAGGGCTGGAAAAACAGAGGATAGGTGATGAAGAATAACGTCCCCAACCCTAGCAACGCAGCGATAGTAAACAACATGGGGATTATCTCTGCAAGATTGCTTGCTGAAGTGTTCCGCCCTGCAATGCCCTGAGGAATTCCTCCTGAAGCACATCCTCCGCCATCAGTGCTTCAAAGCGGTTCCAGCGGTCGCTGAGGTGCCAGTAGCCAACGAGGCATTCAAAGCCGGTCGCTTGTCGATAATCCCGGATCGATGCATGGCGTGGAGGCGAGAGGGGCTTCATGTTGACACCACGACGGCAAACCTGCTGTTCGGCAGGTGTCAGCAGAGGCAGCAGATGACGTAGCAGGCGAGCTTGCGTTTGGCAGCGGACCAGTTGTGTAACCCGCTGATTGGTAAGACCGGAACCGAGGTTGAGTTGCAACACCCGTTCTCGGCACCAGAGGGCATAGCGGGCGTCACCGAGGTAGGCGAGCGCGAACGAAGTCTGCTGGGCGGGATTGTCGCTGGCCAAGAACTACCACCCCTGATCCTGATTGCAGATGAGGCGCCCCTTGCGAATCCGGAAGATGCCGTTGGTAATGATCCGGCGGTCAAGGATTTCCAACTCCTTCTCCCGCATCGGAACGCCAAAGCTGCCGTCCTTGCGCAACACGACTTGGGTTCCTGGCTTGGCGTTGAAGGTGTCCATTCCGTAGTCCACTCGCAGGGCCTCCGGAGATTCGTGCGGTTTGCGGCGCGGATTCTCGGAGATTTTCGCGTCCGGAGATTTCAGCAGGCAAACGTAGCGATCGTCGCCTTCGCCTAGTGAGCGACTGTGGAGTTTGTAATGCGTGCCCACCTTGTGGACGATGCGGCGGTGGAAGGAACTCATTGGTTCAAACGGCAGCACCTCTTCGTCGGACTCTAGGAAACCCTGGACGGCGTTACGGGTGGCCTGCAAAAGTTCCTGCTCGCGCTCGGAAAGTTCCATGTCGTCAATCATGACCTCGGATCGTTCCGAGGTCGCGGTCTCTGTTTGCTCTGTCATGATGGGCTGGGGATCAAGAATAGGATTTGTGGGAATAGGCCGGAACGCCTTCGGGGTAATCTCCTTGCGGCAAAATTGTCATTGGGGTGTCGGACGTTTCTTCGTTGGCGTCTTCTGGTGGGTCAATGACAACTGCCGGGAGCCGTTCTAGCGCATGCTGGAGGACTTCGTCCATTTGCTGTACGGGGATGACCGCGAGATCCTTGGTGATCTCCTCCGGAATTTCTGCGAGATCTTTCTCGTTTCTCTTGGGGATGAGAACCGTCCGGATCATGCCGCGCTTGGCGGCAAGCAGTTTTTCTTTGAGTCCACCGATGGGCAGCACCTTGCCACGTAGGGTCACTTCTCCGGTCATGGCGACATCGTGCCGTACCGGAATTCCTGTGAACGCGCTGACCAAGGTGGTGGCGATGGTCACGCCCGCCGACGGGCCGTCTTTGGGAACCGCGCCTTCCGGAACATGTACATGGATGTCGGTTTTCTGGAAGACAGAGGAATAGATGCCCAAGGGGTTTGCGTTGGTCCGGACATAGCTGAGGGCCGCCTGCGCGGATTCCTTCATCACGTCACCCAGTTTGCCGGTGAGTTGCACCTTTCCTGATCCCTGCATGATGCTCGCTTCGGTGGTGAGCAGTTCGCCTCCCGCCTGGGTCCAAGCAAGTCCGGTTGTTACTCCGACCTCGCTTTTATCTTCGGCGCTGTTGTGCTTGTAGCGCGGCACACCAAGCATTTCCCGGACGCGCTTGGGCGTGACGTTGATCTTCTTGGTGCGTGGGTTGCGGACTAGTAGCGTTGCGGCCTTGCGGCAGACTTTAGCGATCTCGCGTTCCAAGTTCCGGACACCCGCCTCACGGGTGTAGTGCTGGATGATGTTGGCGACTGCGGTGTTCTGGAAGTGAAGTTGCTTTGGGTTCAGCCCATTTTCCTCGACCTGCTTGGGAACAAGATGCTGAAAGGCGATGTGTTCCTTCTCCAACTCGGTGTAACCGGCAAGGTTGATGATCTCCATGCGGTCCTGCAAGGTGACCGGAATGTTCTGCCCCACGTTGGCCGTACAGAAGAAGAGGACATCGGAGAGGTCGAACTCCACCTCAAGGTAGTGGTCCATGAAGGTGTTGTTCTGCTCCGGGTCCAGCACTTCCAGCAGCGCCGCTGCCGGATCGCCCATCACGCCTCGGGTCATCTTGTCCACCTCGTCAAGCAGCAAGAGCGGGTTACAGCTCTTCACCTTGCGGAGCGAGGTGATGATCTTGCCCGGCAGCGCACCAACGTAGGTGCGGCGGTGTCCGCGGATCTCGGCTTCGTCCCGGATGCCCCCCAAGCTGATGCGTGTGAATTTGCGTCCGAGGGCTTCAGCAACAGATCGTGCCAAGGAGGTCTTGCCGACTCCGGGAGGGCCAACGAGGCAGATGATCGGCCCCTTCATTTGCCCCACCTGTTTTGCGACCGCGAGGTATTCGATGATGCGCTCCTTGATCTTCTCCAAACCGTAGTGGTGTTCGTCAAGAATGCGCTCGGCTTCATCAAGGTCAAACTTGTCCTCGGTCTTCTCATCCCACGGCATGGAGAGCAAGCAGTCGAGGTAGTTCCGGACCACGTTGGCCTCGGCGGACATGGGCGGCATCATCTTGAGCTTTTTCAGCTCGCGCTCCCCCATCTCCTTGGCCTCTTCCGGCAGTGACAGTTCCTCCAGTTTCTTGGTGTACTCCTCAAGCTCGGCCTTGCCGTCCTCGCCCTGTCCGAGCTCCTTCTGGATCGCCTTGACCTGCTCGTTGAGGTAATACTCCTTCTGGGTGCGGCCAATCTGACCCTGCACGCGCTCCTTGAGCTTGCGCTCGACCTTCTTGAACTCGCACTCCTCCAGCATCCGCTCAAAGACCACCTCGAGACGCTTGTGGGGATCCTCAATCTCCAGCAGTTCCTGCTTCTTCTTGAGGTCCATATTGAGCAGCGGCGCAATCCTGTCGGCGAGCCGGAAGGGTGATTCGGAATCGATCGCGAGTTTTTCGATGCCCTCGGTATGCCGCTTGACTTCCTTCAAGTAACGCTTGAACTCACTGCGGACATTCTTGCTGAGCGCGACCAGTTCCGGATGCTGTTCCTCACTTTCGAAAATCGGTTCGACGAGCGCGGCATAGTACGGGCCACCCAACCGGGCCTCTACGAGTTTTCCTCGGGATTTTGCCTCAAACAGCGCCTTGATCGTCCCATTGTGGAGCCGCATGATCTGAAGCACCTGTCCAATCGTGCCTACGGAAAATAGGTCATCGGCACCGGGCTCCTCCACGAGCGGATCCTGCTGGGCGACCACAAAGATGCGGCGGTCTTGCGCGAGGGCTTCTTCAAGCGAGGCGATGGAAAACGCACGACCAATAAAGAACGGGGCGGTCATGTGCGGAAAAACCACGATGTCCCGCATCGGGAGCATCGGGAGCGTCAAACGCTGCTGTTGGGGCTCAGAAGGGTCAGTTGTTGGCATCGGCACAGAAAATGAGACAGAGGTCAGGTGATTGTGATCACGGGACCAGGTTCATTTAATCTACCACCCCCCGGAAAAAAGGCAAGCAATCCGGAACACGAGAAGCTCAGTCCAGCCTCTGGGGACGCACCGCAACCTCGGCGCACCAACGGTTGCCGTCTGCGTAAATCCGCACCGTCTTGAATTTGGGAATGTAGCGTTCGCCCTTGACCACGGAACGCAGATGGAAGCCCGCGGTCTCCTGTGCAAGACGTTCGGCCTCTTGCTTTTCCACGGCGCACGCACGCCCCCGAATGAGGACATCCAGGCCACCTCGGTCGATCACTTCGTAGGTGGGATCGTAACTGCTGCGCATGCTAAAACCACCGCAGGCCGTCAGGAATCCGAGCGCAAGGACGCTGTACAGCAGGAACCGTCCCTGACGGTTGTGGAGGTTGATCAAAAAAAAGCGCATGGCTAGGGTGTCGGCTTGACAAGTCTTGGGAGGATTTTCAAACTGGTCTTCTTCATTCTTGGAATTCAACAACTCTGCCAACGCCATCCATGCAAACCCGAACTTCCTCCGAACTGTTCCAGCGAGCGCAACAACGCATCCCCGGTGGGGTCAACAGTCCCGTCCGCGCTTTCAAGGCCGTCGGCGGTACCCCAATTTTTATCGAGCGGGCACAGGGTTCGCGGCTCTACGATGTTGACGGCAACGAATACCTCGACTACATCGGCTCATGGGGACCAATGATTCTAGGACACGCGCACGAGCAGGTGACAGCGGCACTGGAAAATGCCCTGCGTCGGGGCACCTCCTTCGGAACCCCCACCGCTGGAGAGGTGCGGCTGGCCGAGTTGATCAACGAGGCCGTGCCGAGTGTGGAACTGGTGCGACTGGTCAATTCCGGGTCCGAGGCCGCGATGGGTGTGCTGCGCGTGGCGCGGGGTTACACCGGACGCGACAAGATCGTCAAGTTCGAGGGTTGCTACCATGGCAGTGTGGATGCCCTGCTCGTCAAAGCCGGTTCCGGCGCAACCACGCTGGGCATTCCCGATTCTCCCGGAGTTCCGGACTCCTTCACGGAACACACGCTGCTGGCCGAGTTCAACGACCTCGATTCTGTCTTGGAACTCATTGAAGCGCATCCGGAGGAAATCGCTGGAATCATCTTGGAGCCGGTTGCGGGCAACATGGGCATGATCGCACCTGAGCGTAACTTCCTGCAAGGGCTGCGCAGCCTCTGCGACCGTACAGGCATCCTCTTGATTTTCGACGAGGTGATGACCGGATTCCGTGTGGATTTTGGCGGAGCCCAAGCCTTGTTCAACATCATCCCGGATCTCTCGCTTTTCGGCAAAGTCATCGGTGGCGGATTGCCCGTTGGCGCCTATGGGGGTCGTCAGGACATCATGCTCAAGGTCGCACCCGCCGGACCTGTTTATCAAGCGGGCACGCTTTCCGGAAACCCTCTTGCGGTGGCCGCTGGATTGACCACGCTGGAACTGCTCAAATCCGAAAACCCCTTTCCGGAGCTTGCCCGCAAATCTGCATGGCTCACTCAGGAATTCCAAAGCGCGGCCCAGCAAATCGGCATTCCGCTGCAAACGGTTTGCATGGGCGGGATGTTCGGGATGTTCTTCTCGGAAGAGCCCGTCCGGAATTATCAGGACGCTCTCAAAAGCGACACCGCCCGCTTCACAAGGTTTTTCCAGAGCATGTTGCGGCAAGGGATTTACCTTGCCCCCTCCGCATTTGAGTCACTGTTCCTGTCGACGGCACATTCCGATGACGATTTGGAACAAACCGCCGCCGCCGCCCGCACCGCATTTGCGGAAGCCGCCTGATCTGCGCTAACGCCGCCTTCCGTTCACACGCTCGTCCGGGTGGGTGATTTCGCTGACTCGCAGTCCGTAGCGGTCATTGACGATCACCACCTCGCCTCGGGCGATCAAGCGGTCTCCGGCGAGCAGATCCACCGATTCGCCTAGAACCTTGTCGAAGCGCACCACCGAGCCCACCTCCCAGCGGGCGATCTCGGACATCGAAATCTCCGCCCGCGCCACTTCTGCTTCCAGACGCTGCGGCACATCCGCCAGAAACTCCAGATCCCGTCCGGAGGTTTCAAGTCCAATTTGTTCAGCCATGAGGTTTCCTGATGTTCATTAGCTCCTTTCGGAGGCTTCAGCATCTTCTGATGCAGTAGGAATTTCCAAGTCATCCTCTTCGGAATCTTCCACTGCTTCCGGCAAAGAGTCGTTTACTTCCGCATTGATTTCGGCAGCAGTTTCGGTTGCATTTGCTACAGTTTCCTCCGTTGTCACTGCTACCCCTGCTGTGATGCCCGCAGCCTCAGTAGGTTCCGGCTCCAGAGTTTGCAGGGCAGGAGTTTGGGGCGGTTGCGGAGCCTCCTCATCCAGTTTGGTGCGAATACTCTCCAAGTCAACGGGCCGGAATTCCGGTCGCGGTTCGATACTGGCTTGCTGCGGGTTGAAATGGGCGAAGCCGGAGCGCTGGGCGCGGAAATTCGCAACCTCCCGAAGTGGCAGGTCGGCGTGGTTCGACGGGAACAGGTACTGCTCACCCGGATTCTGCTCCCGCACAGCTTCCGCCAACAACTGCTCCAGCCGATCCTTGCGTTGCTCTAAGGCATTCAGACGTTCCAGTCGGGCTTGCCGGTCCTCATCCGTCAGTGCCATCGCATCCCCTTACGCCGCTGCTACCGTCCGGGTTTGGTTTTTGGAACCGAGCTGTTTCACGAACGCCTCGATTTGCGGGCGGAAGAGGTTTTCCAAAGCTCCGGCGAAGAGGATTACCAAGCCTTGGATAAGGACGATCATATTGCGATCAACGAACTCCATCTCCAAGTCGAGTTCCGCTCCGCCCTGATAGAGGATACCGAAGAGCAGAGCAGCGAGCAAGATGCCGAAGGGATGGTTGCGACCGATCAGCGAAACGGCGATGCCCGTGAACCCGTAGCCGAACTGAAAGTTGAGGAGGATACGGTGGTTGAAGCCCATCAACTCGTTGATGCCCACGAAACCTGCCAAGCCTCCACAGATCGCCATCGCGAGGATCGTGTTGCGCGTGACGCTGATGCCGCCGTAAACTGCTGCGGTTTCGTTCGCGCCCACGGTCCGGAGTTCGTAGCCCCAGCGTGTGTGCCAGACAAAACGCCAGACGAGAAACGCGCAGAACAACGCCCAGAAGAAGGTGAAATTGAGTGGCGTCGGCGTGATCTCGATGCCGAGTGGGGCGAGGATTTCGTGCATTGCCGGAAGGAAACCACCCTGCCCGAATTCGCGAGACTCCGGAGACATCTGCCCCGGCTGGATGAGGACGTTGACGAGCAAATAGACCATCAGCACGGACGCGATGAAGTTGAACATGATGGTCGTGATCACCACATGGCTGCCGCGCTTGGCCTGCAAGTATCCCGGAATTGCCCCCCAAATTCCGCCCAACACCACTGCCGCCAGCACCGCGAGGGGGAACACCAGCACCGTCGGCCAATCTCCCCACCAGAGACACACCAGCCCCACGCCCAGTCCGCCGATGTAGGCTTGCCCTTCCGCACCGATGTTGAAGAGTCGGCAGTGGAAACCCACCGCGAAGGCGAGTCCGGTGAAGATGAAGTTGGTCGTGTAGTAGAGCGTGTAACCAATGCCTTCATCATAGCCGAATGCGCCATAGAGCAGCGTTTCCAGCGCAAACAGTGGATCCTCTCCCACCGACCAGACAAAGACTCCGGAGATGACGAAGGCAATCAGCAGGTTGATGACGGTGATGAGGGTGACGACGAGGATATTGGCGGTGCGTACGCTCATGCGGCCTCCTGTTGTACACCTGCCATCAGCAAGCCGATGGCCCGTTCGTCCGCTTCCGCCACCGGGATTTCACCCATCAGTCGTCCACTGAACATCACGAGGATGCGATCACTCAACGAGAGGATTTCATCGAGTTCCACTGAGACCAGCAGCACGGCTTTGCCCGCGTCACGCATGGCGAGGATGCGGCGGTGGATGAACTCGATTGCACCGATGTCCACCCCCCGTGTCGGCTGCCCGACCACAAGTAGGCTGGGATCGCGTTCCATCTCGCGGGCAACGACGAGCTTCTGCTGGTTGCCTCCGGAGAAGAGGGAGGAGCGCAACAGCGGATTGGCCGGACGCACATCGTAAGCAGCCATTTCCCGCTGCGCCTCCGCGATGATTTGCTTACGGTTCATTTCGATGAGTCCATTGTATTTCGGATCGCGGTGGTAGCCGAGGATGATGTTCTCGGCGGCCTCAAAAGTGCTCACCAAGCCCATGCGCTGTCGGTCTTCCGGAACGTGCGCCAGCCCAAGCTCGCGGAGCCGTGCCCCGTCCGCATGAGCCTCCGGAGTGATTTCTGTGCCGTTGAGCCGCAGCCGTCCTTGCTGCAGGGGGCGGATTCCTGTGATGACCTCCAGAAGCTCGGTCTGCCCGTTTCCGGAAACCCCGGCGACACCAATGATCTCGCCGGCCCGGACTTCAAAACTCACATCCTTGACGCGCTCAACTCCAGCCTCGTCCCGGACGCTGAGGTGTTCGACCGCCAGCACGGGTTCGCCCGGATGCGCTGGAGCCTTGTCCACGCGCAGCAGCACCTTGCGGCCCACCATCAGTTCGGCGAGTTCCTCCTGATTCGTCTCGGAAGTCAGGCGGTGCGCGACCATTTTTCCTTGCCGCATCACCGAAACGTGGTCGGTGACTGCCATGATTTCCCGGAGTTTGTGGGTGATGAGGATCACCGTCTTCCCTTGGCTGCGGAGTTCGGAGAGGATATGAAAAAGGTCATCCGCCTCCTGCGGGGTCAGCACCCCGGTGGGTTCGTCAAGGATGAGGATGTCCACCCCCCGGTAGAGCGCCTTGAGGATTTCCACGCGCTGTTGCAAACCCACGGGCAGATCTTGGATGAGCGCATCGGCATCCACCTCCAGACGATACTCCCGTTCCAGCCGTAGCAGTTCCTGACGCGCATTCTCCAAGGAGCGGTCGAGTTGGAATCCGGACTCCACCCCCAGCACCACGTTTTCCAGCACGGTGAAGGTGTCCACAAGCATGAAGTGCTGATGCACCATCCCAATCCCGGATTCGATGGCGTCGTGGGCGCTGTGAATCTTCAGCGCTTTGCCCTGTACGCGAATCTCCCCGGCATCGGCTTGGTAGAAGCCGTAGAGGATGCTCATCAACGTGGACTTGCCTGCGCCGTTTTCCCCAATGATGCCATGAATCGTCCCGGACTTCACCGTCAAGTTGACGTCGTGGTTGGCCTGTACGGCACCAAAGTGCTTGCTGATGCCGATCAGTTCAATGGCGGCAGGCATTTCAGATTTTCGTTTTCAGTTTTCAGGTTTAAAATTCAGCCAAGAACGCACAAGAACTGACAAGAACCTCATGCTGTTTTCATGCGCGGATTCAACTCGTAAATGCAACTCACCCAATTCGAGACCTGTCCCTTCTCGCGCGCTACCTCCCCCATGTTGTGCGCGGGTACGCCACCCGTGCTATCACCTAAACCCCTACAGCCTTCAGAGCTTGGCTAACCGTTCGTAAAGCAGTTCGAAAAAACCGTCGGCATCAATGGAGTGCATCACGGTCGCGTTGGGTTCGCGGTCAGTGACGTTCCACCAGTCCATCACAGTCATGCCCATCGCCAGCGCCGAGTGGGTTTCCACCTCCACATTGACGAACTTGCCCTTGAACAATTCCGGGCGCAGCAGGTAGGCGATCACAGTAGGATCGTGTAGCGGCCCGCCGGTGGTGCCGTATTTTTCCACGTCGTGCCGCTCGTAGAAATTGAGCATCCCATAAGTGGCCTTCCCAACAGAGGTGTTGAGCGTTTTGAAGCTTTCCAGCCATTCCCGCTGCATGAGAGCCTTGTGAGTGACATCAAGCGGCATGACGGTGAGGGGCCGTCCGCACTCGAAAGTAGCGCGGGCCGCGTGGGGATCCACAAAAATATTGAACTCCCCGGTGGGCGTGATGTTTCCACCCTCAAAAAACCCCCCGCCCATGATCACGATTTCGCGGATTTTCGGGAGGATGTCTGGCGCCTTCGCAATCGCCATGCCGATGTTTGTGAGCGGTGCGAGCGTGCAAAGTGTGATCGAATTGTCTTCAGCATTCTGGAGCGTGTCAATGATCCAATCCACGCCGTGCTGCGGCTGGAGTGGATGCGTTGGCTCCGGGATGTCCCAGCCGTCCAAACCGGTTTTTCCGTGGACGTGTTCGGCGGTGACGAGATCGTGAACCAACGGTCCCGGACAGCCTTCGTAGACCGGAACGTCGGGGCGTTTGGCCAACTCGACGAGGGCGCGGGCGTTGTGGGTGGTTTTGTCGAGCGGGACGTTGCCGGCAACTGTGACAATGCCTAGAATTTCCAGTTGCTCCGGAGACGCGAGTGCAAGCAGGAGCGCAATTGCGTCGTCTTGTCCGGGGTCGGTATCAATGATGATGGGACGGGGCATTGGCGTTTCTGTGAATGCGAAAACAAATACGTTAGCGGGGATGCCCTAGAAGGTTCAAGAGGATTCGGGATCAGCGCAACCACTTGAAACGCAGAGTGCCCTCGCGGTTCCCGGATTTCCAGTCACAGTCGAAGCGGAGATCCGGTTCCGGGAGTTTGCAAGTGTACTCCCCGCTTTTGCCGCTGTAGGGGTAGTGGCTGGTCCAGCCCAAGAGCCTGCCGTCCTCAATGCGGGCGTTGCGCACTTCAATCTTACGCCCGTCCCGGCTTTGCACCGTTTTCAGGGACACTGCTCCAGATTTGCCCCGGAGGGTCAAGTAGAGCGAGCAGCTTTTTCCACTCTGCGGCTTGAGGCCCAAGCGGATCAGGCAGCCCTTCCAGCGTCCAGTTAGACGAAAACCCTTGGGCAAAGGGGGCCGCGCCTTAGCGATTTGGCAATCCTCCAAAGGCAGCGCCTCCCGTCCGGAACCAACAGGCTTAGCCAGCCGAGCTTCCACGCGGACGGCCATGCCGGATTCAAATTCGGCAAAGTTGATGGCTTCGTTCGGAGTCAGCAGACAACGAAATTGCAACTTGCCGGAATCAATGAGCAGTGCCCATGCTTCCGGAACCTGATTGGCAATTGGGGACAGTCGCAGAAAACGCCCGGAGGCTTGCACAGACTTGCCGAGGTAGTTTTTACGGTAGCGGATCTCGTTACCCTGCAGGGCTTGCAACGCGTTCGGTAGTTTTTCCAAACTCAGAACATCCTGCCCCAACACCGGATTCGTGCCGTAGCACCCCAGCACAAGGACAAAAACAAGAATAATTCTGAAAATCACGCTGCCGCCAAACAAGTAAAAATGGAGGGAATCCGGAGCGGAGACCGCTCCGGATGTGGTCAATCAGGATCAATGTGCTGATTTACTTCCTGATCAGAGCCTGATGTGAGAGGCAAGACATGGTGTCGTCGTAGCGATGGACTCGGAGTTTGCCGGAGTTAATATCTTGACGTACCTGCTCCGCTTTGTTCTTCATCGCGCTACTGATGAGATGGGCGTTGTGTTCGTCAAGTGCCCAGCCCACGCCATCTTCGGCGAGGCCCAAGACCTTGACGCCGGGCTTCCAGGTCCCTTCGTGAGCCGTCTTGAAGATTTCGTAGGCCGCAACGTCCACACGCTTGAGCATGGAGGTCAACACATATCCGGGTTGGATGTGGTTCTGGTTGCTGTCCACGCCGATGGCGAGCTTCTTGTTGTCTGCTGCCGCTTGCAACACCCCCAGTCCGGTGCCGCCTGCTGCTGCATAAACGATGTCCGCACCGTTGTCGTACATACTCTTCGCCAGTTCTCCACCTTTTGTCGGGTTATTCCACGCCGCCGGAGTGGAGCCAGTCATCTTCTGATAGACGGTGGCCTTGGGGTTGATGTATTTCACCCCTTGCTCGTACCCGCAGGCGAAGCGCCGAATCAGCGGGATGTCCATGCCGCCGACGAAGCCGACCTTGCCAGTCTCGCTTTTCATCGCGGCAAGCACGCCGACAAGGAAGGACCCCTCATGCTCCTTGAAAGCGATGCCTTGCACATTCGGCAGGTTCAGCCAATCCACATCAATGATGCTGAACTTGGTGTTCGGGAACTCCTGGGCGACCTTCTCCACAGCCGAAGCTTGCGCGAAGCCCACGGCGATCACCACCTCGGATCCTTTCTGCGCAAAGCGGCGCAGGTACTGTTCACGCTGAGCTTCTTGCGTGACCTCGGCTTCGCGGTAGCGGATGCCCGTTTCTTTGCGGAACTGCTCGGTGCCGTTCCAGATACCCTCGTTGAAGGATTTGTCGAACTTGCCGCCCATGTCAAAGACGACCGCCGGTTTGAAGGCCAGCGCCGGGACGGCCAACACCGCCAACAACGCAGCGGCCAGCAGTGTGTTGAACACACGTTCCATATCATGCTCCTTGGTTTTGCTCCGGAAATCCGGAAAGTGAAGAAAGCGCTGCGGAATGCAGCAAGCTGCCGTCCATCCCCAGACGGCACACTACGGGGTGCAAGTCTAGACGGAATGCTCCCAATGATCAACGAAAATTTTACAACTCCAAGGACGGCAAACCCTGTTGCCAGCGGGCGGAGTTGACGGTGTTCACCATCAGCATGGCGATTGTCATCGGCCCCACGCCGCCGGGCACGGGGGTGATCGCCGAGGCGATTTCCGAAACCGGGCCGTAGGCGACATCGCCCACAAGCCGACTGCCCTTGGGGGCGCTGGCGTCCTCAATGCGGTTGATGCCCACATCGATGACCACCGCTCCGGGCTTGACCATCTCGGTGGTGACGAACTCAGGCCGTCCAAGCGCGGCAATCAAAATGTCCGCCTGACTTGTCACAGACGGCAAATCGCGGGTGCGGGAGTGGCAGGTGGTGACCGTCGCATCCCAGCCCTTGCTGGAGAGCAGGGTTGCCATCGGGCGTCCGAAGAGATTGCTGCGCCCCAGCACAACCGCGTGGCTTCCGGAAGTTTGCACGCCGCTGCGCTTGAGCAGCTGGAGGACTCCGTAGGGAGTGCAGGAGATAAATTTCGGCGTGCCCATCGCAATCAGCCCGGCGTTGATGGGATGGAGACCGTCCACGTCTTTGTCCGGCGAGAGCGTCTGGATCACGCGGACTTCGTTTAGTTCGTCCGGCAGCGGAAGTTGACAGAGGATGCCATGCACGGTGGGGTCGTCGTTGAGCTGGCGAATGAGTGCTTCCAGTTCCTCTTGGGTGGTGGTGGCCGGAAGGTCATGCGAGCGCGAGCGCATCCCAAGCTGTTCGGAGGTGCGGCGCTTGCTGCCGACGTACACCTGCGAAGCGGGGTCGGACCCCACAAGAATGACCGCGAGGCATGGTTGGGTTCCTGCGTTGGTGAGGCGTTCGACCTCCGGACGAAGCTCTTCAAGAATCTGATCTCGAATGGTTTTTCCAGAAATGATGTCTGCCATGATGTTACAAGGGTTGGGTTTTCGCTTAAGCTTTTCGAGGCATGCGCTACACTGAAACCCTTGTCGCAACCAACACCAAGTTCCGAATGAGCCTACTACAACCCCTTGTTGACCTGCACACAAACCGTGGTGCAGTGCTTAAAACAGTCGGGGACCGCTTCCAAGCTTTGCGATACGGTAACAGACTGGAGCCGGAAATCAACCCTATCCTGCACGGCTGTGGGGTGTTGGACCTGCAAATTCGTCCACTGATCGAAGTCAAGGGTCCGGACGCCAGCCGCTTCCTGCATGGGCTGCTCACGAACGATATCGTCGGTTTACCCTGCGGACGTTGGCAACCCAATTTATTCTGCGGGAGCAAGGGCAAGATCAAACAGCGCTTGGAGGTGCTGAAGCTCGCTACGGAATGCTTCGTGATCTACTGCGAAGCGGAAGCGGGCATTGCCGTCGGCACCTTGCTCGACCACTACCTCGTCCGCGAAGACGTCACCCTCGCCTTCTTGAGCCGCGAGCAAATCCGCATGGATCTGTTTGGTTCCAAATCAACAGTGGCCCTGCACCGCCTTGGGATTCCAGAGCAAGCCTGCACGGGTTCGTTTGGCGAATTCGAGTTCCATGCGGCTCCAGTGCCGTGGGGCACGCAAACCCGTTGGGGCTGCTTGCTGCCGATTGCAGGGGCCGCCGAGTGGTTGGCGTCCGTACTGAACTCCGATCCGGAATGCGATTTGGTCGGCACCGAGGCCGTGGACGCCGTGCGCATCGCCGAGGGGCTACCGTGTCCCGGTAATGATTTTGGTCCGGAGAACTTTCCGCAGGAAGCCGCGCTGGGCGATCACATTTCTTACACGAAGGGCTGCTACATTGGCCAAGAGCCGCACGCCCGCATGTTCCACCGGGGGCATCCAAACTGGCAACTCGTGGGCCTGCGCATCCCGGAGAGCGTGAAGGCTGCGGCAGGCGCACCACTGCTTCACGACGGCAACGAGATCGGACGCCTCACCAGCGTTTCGCTGATCACGCAGGACGGGATGCGTGCCGCGCTGGGCTGGGTGCGACACGCCATCGCCGAGGCGCAAAATCCGGTGACGCTCGAATCCGGACGAGTCGAACTCACGCCGTTTCCGTTGCCCAACACCATCCTCCGCACCGTTCCGGAGACGGAATCCTCATGACTGCAAACCACGCGCACACAAAACTTCCCGGAACGCCCACGCTCCCGGGTTGGACTCCGACGCCGCTGGGCTGCTTCTCCGGATTGGCGCTGGTAACACTATTGTCATACTTGCTAGTGCTGTTCATTTCCTGAACCACGATGCCTCGCCCGCTCTGCAATTCCACCGCACTCGCCGAACCACAAACCTCGGAATGGCTGGAGCCGATCGATGCCTGATTCCCGAGCGTACCCAACCCGACCCTTTGTGGGAGTGGGCGTGGTGGTGCTGAAAGGAGAGTCCGTGCTGCTGATCCGGCGGGGGCGTCCGCCCCGGCTCGGTGAATGGAGTCTGCCCGGCGGAGCGCAACAGCTAGGAGAAACGGTTGCCGAGGCCGCCATTCGGGAAATCCGGGAGGAAACCGGACTAGAGATCGCAGCTCCGGAACTGCTCGATGTGGTGGATTCGCTCGTGCGTGATCCGGATGGACGGGTGCACTACCACTACACGTTGGTCGATTTCTGGAGCAAGTGGAGTTCCGGAGTCCCCCACGCCGGAGACGATGCGCAAGCCGTCCAGTGGCATGACCGTGAAACCCTCTCCCAACTTGGCCTCTGGAAAGAGACCGTCCGCATCATTGCACTGGCGTTTTCTGCACAAAGCCGCCTGAAATCTTCGAAAAACTTGCCAGACGCCTGAATTTTTTCAGATTTTCCTTTCCATTTTGTTCCAGTCACAGAAAATAAAATTCAACAAAATCAATAACTTCAAAAAACTGTTTTTGATATCTTGCAAATAATTGGGGCTTGCTGAAAAAGTCAAAATCGACTCTGAAAGTACACAGCAGCCGTCTAACCCCAAAAACAATTCGCAAAAAATAGTAAAAACCTGAAAATTGTGTTTTACTAACTTTGAGTTTA
>LWDU01038141.1_pt2 | contig 33533 bp, 20 predicted proteins | sample 727161 | NCBI WGS metagenome assembly LWDU01 (sample SAMN04566230, study PRJNA314399) | hydrothermal vent metagenome | isolation source: deep sea hydrothermal plume seawater | place: Mexico: Gulf of California, Guaymas Basin | collected 2004-07-11 | reverse complement strand
GCTCGAACATGCTGGTACCCTCGGGGTTGAGGTTACCGCCGGCGGCGATGCCCATGCCACCCTGCAACATCGCGCCGAGGTCGGTGATGATGTCGCCGAACATGTTGTCGGTCACGATGACGTCGAACCACTCCGGGTTCTTCACGAACCACATCGTCATGGCATCGACGTGGGCGTAGTCGCGCTTGATATCGCTATAGTCGGCGTCGCCGATCTCGTGGAACGCGCGTTCCCACAGGTCGAATGCATACGTCAGCACGTTGGTCTTGCCGCAGAGCGTGAGGTTCTTGCGCTTGTTGCGCTTGCGCGTGTACTCAAAGGCGTAGCGCAGGCAGCGCTCGACACCGCGCCGGGTGTTCACGCTTTCCTGGATGGCGATCTCGTGCGGCGTGCCCTTGAACACAAACCCGCCGGAACCGGTGTACAGCCCCTCGTTGTTTTCGCGCACGACAACAAAATCGATATCCTCGGCTTTTTTGCCCTTCAGAGGGCAGAACCGTTCGTCGAACAACTTGACCGGGCGAAGGTTGATGTACTGCTCGAGCTCGAAGCGCAGGCGCAACAGGATGCCCTTCTCGAGGATACCCGGCTTGACGTCGGGATGCCCGATCGCCCCGAGCAGGATGGACGGGAACTGCCGCAAGTCATCCGCCGCACTGTCGGGCAACGCCTCGTTGGTGCGCATGTAGCGTTCGCCGCCGAAATCGAACTCGGTGTAATTGAGCTTGAAGCCGAACTTCTGCCCGGCGGCATCGAGCACCTTGATGTTTTCCCGGGTGACCTCCGGGCCTGTGCCGTCGCCGCCAATAACGGCTATGTCATAACTGTTCATTGAAATGGGAATCCCCCGCGATTCACGGGAGCACAGAGCTTACGGTGTTCGACCGAACTATAAAAGCGTTTTTTGGAGGAATCAGCTTGAATGGGACACGAATTTCACGGATTAGCACAGATTGTTATTTTCCAATTTGGGATTTGTTTTGGGTTTGAGAATTAGGATTTTCTCAAGAAAGCAGTTCCTCGGCGTGTTGGCGGGCGGCAGCGCCTCCGCCGCCGAGCATCCGGGTCAATTCCTCCACGCGACTTTCGCCGTCGAGTTGGGTGACACGAGTCAGAGTTCTGCCCTCGACGACCTCTTTCGACACGAGGTAATGTCGGTGCCCCGCCGCTGCCACAGGGGCCAAATGCGTGATACAGAGCACTTGGCGATTGGCCCCGATTTGTTTCATTTTTTTGCCGACCACCCCGGCTGTCTCGCCGCCGAGGTTCGAGTCCACCTCGTCGAACACCAGAATCGGAATGCTGTCCTGCGTGGCGAGCACGGTCTTGAGTGCCAACATCACCCGCGCCATTTCGCCGGACGAGGCGATGGCCTTGAGCGGCTTGAACGGCTCGCCGGGATTCGGCGCGAACAGAAACTCGATTTGGTCTAAACCGGTTCGCGACACAACCGCCTCCGCTTGGCCAAGCTCGCTGGGGTCGATAATTTCCACGTCGAAGCGGGACTGCAAAAAGCCCAAGTCGTTCAACTGGCGTTCCGCCTCCTTGACGAGCTTGGGTGCGATTGCCTTTCGCGCGGCGCTCAGCGCTTGGGCAAGCGTTTGTATTTGTTCGTCGAGCTTAGCCGCTTCCGTGTTCAATCGGGCCAGTTCCTCGTCGCGCCCCTCTAGTGCGGCCAAGCGCTTACTTGCGTTGTCACCGAATGCGATCACCTTGGGCAAGGTCGAGCCGTATTTTCGCTTGAGTGTTTGCACGAGGTTGTACCGTTCCTCGACCAGTTTCATTTGCGCCGGGTCGAGGCTCAGCCGCTCTGCGTAATCTGCAACCGCCGCACCCAAGTCAGCCAACTGCCCACTGATCGCAGTTTGATCGGCGAGCAGCGACTCCGCCCCAGCATCGATCCCGGCCATCTCCTGTAGCGCGCGGCCAAGCGCGGAGGACAAGTCGGTTACGTTGGGTTCGCCGCTGTCGATGAGTTGACGTGCCTCGGCGCTCAGCTCGGCCAAGCGTGCCGAGTGGGTTGCCCGCTGAAATGCCTGCTCGAGTTCCGCCTCCTCAGCCGCATTGAGTTGGGCGGACTCGATCTCGCTGACTTGAAAGCGCAGCAAATCCAGCTCGCGCGCGTACGCATCCTCGTCGACGATCAACTCGGCTTTCTGCGCGGCCAAGCCGGCCCGAAGATCGACGAGTACGGCGAAGTCGCCTCTCTGTTTTTCCAGTCCGCCGTAAGCGTCGAGAATATCGAGTTGGCGCGCGGCCTTGAGCAGCGACTGGTGGTCGTGCGGGCCGTGGATGTCCACGAGCCATTCGCCGATGGAGGCGAGTACGGTGAGCGTGGTTGGCGAGCCGTTGACAAACTGCCGGTTGCCGCCTGAGGCCGAAAAACTGCGCTTGAGGAAGAGTTGATTCTCCACACACGGCTCGATGCCGTTTTGGTCGAGGTGCGAGTGAAATGCTTTGCCAAGGTCGGCAACCTCGATTATTGCCTCTACCGAGCAGTGGTCGTCGCCGTCCCTGATGAGGGTGCGGTCGGCCCGCTCGCCGAGCACGAGACCAAGTGCGCCGATGAGGATCGACTTGCCAGCACCGGTCTCGCCGGTGATCGAGTTGTAGCCCGGGCCAAACTGGATGGCCAAGTCGTTGACGAGGGCGAGGTTTTTGATTCGGAGATCGGTCAGCATGCGCCAGACGGGGGTGAATGTGGAAACAGATCGCGACTGAGGCAAAACAAAACGCAGTGAAATTCAATCTGACAATCCTCGGTTCCGGCACGTCGCAGGGTGTGCCGGTCATAGGGGCCGACTATCCGCCAGAGTTTTTGGCGAACCCAAAAAACCACCGGACGCGCTCGTCGGTCTACATCGAGACAGACGAAATCCGGCTGCTTATCGATTCGACCCCGGATCTGCGGACGCAGGTGCTGCGCGAGGGGATTCGCCACGTCGACGCCATACTGTTCACCCATTCGCATGCGGATCATGTCATGGGGCTGGATGATTGCCGGCGGTTTTGCACCATCAACGGGCACCGGCCGCTGCCTATTTATGCCGACGATAAGACGATGCACGACCTTCGGCGGGTCTTTCAATATGCGTTCGAGGGGCCGATGCTCCGGGGTTATTTCAAGCCGGAACCGAACCTCATCGAGGGGCCGCTCGCTTTGGGCGATTTGCGGATCACTCCTTTTGAGCAGCCGCACGGCGGGATGGGTTCGCTCGGTTTTTTGTTCGAGCAGAGCGGCGTCAAGCGCCTGGCATATTACAACGACTGCAAAGAGGTTTTGCCGCCGGCCGTCGAGGCGGCCAAGGGCGTGCAGATTGCCGTGCTTGACGCGCTGCGCCCACATGAGCATCCGACGCACATGACACTCGACGAGGCGCTCACCACCGCCCGCCGCATCGCCGCCGACGAAACGCTCCTTTCTCATTTGACGGATTTTTACGACCACGACCGCGACGAGGCGGAGTTGCCCAACGGCGTACGGTTTGCCTACGATGGCATGAAGTTCTGCATGACATGAAGCGACTGCTGACTTCGATCACCGTTATTGCCTTGGCCCAGTGCGCCGCGCTTGGCCAAGGAAAAAGTGTGGCCGTGCTGTTCAACAGCAAGCTGCCGGAGTCGGAGGCTGTTGCCCAACATTACGCCAAGTTGCGTGGCGTCCCGGCGGGGCATCTCATTGGGTTGCCGTTATCGGACGGGCACACGATCTCGCGGCGGGAGTTCACAACAAAACTCGAACAACCGTTGGCCGCCGAGTTGGCCAAGCGCAAGTTGCTCGACGGCAAAACAGCATCGATCCGCTACCTCGTGCTGTGCTGGGGGGTTCCGATACGAGTGGACAAGGATGACGCGTTGAACGAGGAGGGCCGCAGTCAAGCGGCCGCTCCGCTGCGACGAAATGAGGCTTCGGTGGATAGCGAGCTCGCCATGCTGCCGCAGCTTGGCCAATTGCGAAAACGGTACGGCATCGTCACCAATCCGGCCTTCCAGCAGACAGATGCCAAACAAATCTCTCCCGCCAACGGCGTGCTCATGGCGGCTAGACTCGACGGCCCGTCCGCCGAGTTGGCCAAGCGCTTGGTGGACCGGGCCATCGCCGCCGAGGCCAGCGGGCTTTGGGGCCGCGCCTACATCGACTTACGGGGGATTTCAGCCGGTCAATTCAAGGTCGGCGATGACCGGTTTCGTAAGGTCGCCGAGATCATGCGGCGCAGCGGATTCGCCACGGTTGTCGACGAGAAACCGGAGACCCTGCCGGTGGGTTTCCCCGCGAGTCACATCGCTTTTTACGCCGGTTGGTACGGGATCAATGTTGAGGGCGTTTTTGCCGAGTCAACGGTTGAGTTCATGCCCGGGGCGATCGCGTATCATTTGCACTCGTTCAACGGGTCGATGATCCGCGACGCGCATGCGCGCTGGATTGGGCCATTCATCAACAAGGGCGTCACAGCCACATTCGGAACGGTTTATGAGCCGTACCTTGAGTTAACGCCGGATCAGCCTTTGTTTTTTTCGCGGCTCATCCAGAGCGGATTCACCTTCGGCGAAGCCGGTTATGCGGCGACGCGCGCGTTGTCGTGGCAGACTGTGTTTGTCGGCGACCCGCTTTACCGCCCGTTCGGCAAATCGCCGGAGCAGGTTAAAGCTGAATTGGATCAACAAAAGAGCCCGATGCTGGAGTGGTTTCATCTGCTGTCGGTGAACCAAGGGCTGGCCTCCGGCGCTCCGCCCAAGGCGGCGATTGAGTATTTGCAGCAGTTGCCCGAAACCAAGGGCAGCGCGGTATTGCTCGAAAAGCTCGGCGAGTTGCTGGGCGCATCCGGACAGGCGGAAGCAGCCTTGGAAGCCTATTCGGCAGCGCTGAAATCAAGTACCTCGCCCAAGCAAAGACAACGGCTAACCACCGGGCAGGCTAAGCAGCAAAACCAGGCGCAGTGAACAAGTGGTCGTGCTGCTCATGAGTCGTGAGACCCATCCCGCGCCGGGGCGTATTTGCGGAGGTACTTTAACGCGACCTGCATGTCCTTGGACAAGGGCGACTCGATCCCGACCGGTTCGCAGGTCATCGGATGCGTGAAGTTGAGCTTGCTGTAATGTAGCGCGGTACGGTCGATGAGCGGTTGCTCAGTGCCGTCACGGCGCGGCCGGTAATTGCGTTTTATTTTTGACAGCATAAGCAACTGTCCGCCGTAGCCGGCGTCGCCCACCGGTGGCAGCCCGGCATGCTGCAAGTGAGCGCGAATCTGTTGTTTCCGGTCGGTGTCCGGCAGGCACTTGAGCAGCGTGACACCGGCGAACCTCTCGACGATCTCGAACCGGGTTCGGGCCTGTTTGCCTTGCTTGCCGGCTTGCATGATTTCAGGGCGACCCGGCACCCAGCCGATCTTGGCGTCGACCTCAAACGACTCCTCTCCCGGCGTGCCATGGACGAGGCAGTGGAACTCCCGCTGTTCCTCGTTTGCCCCAAGCAAGTCCCCGATCTTTTGCCGGGCCTCGTTGTTTTTGCAGAACAGGGCGATGCCGCTCGTCTCGAAGTCGATGCGATAGGCAAAACCGAGATGCCGAATGTCGCGCTTGGTTACCCAGCGCGCCTCCGTGGCGATGGCGTGCTGTATCAGGTTGGAAAGACTCGGGCGATCGGGGAATGCCGGACTGTGCGAGACAGCCATGTGGGTCATTTTGTCGAGCGCGAGGTAATGCTCGTCCTCGAGGAGGATTGGGAAAACCCACGAATGAGATTCATCCGGAGTGAACAGGCGAATGACACTTTTGCCACCAGAACCCACGACGCGATTCGAGCCAAACGGCCCGGGTTAATTGGCGTCCCTCGGGACGAAGCTGGCCGTGACGGACGAGTTGCTCGAGACAGTAACTTCGTTGGTTGCGCTGCCGGTGTTGATGATCAGTGCGCCGGACCATTCCTTGAAAACGAAGTTGGCGGCCGGCTTGGCGATGAGCGTCACCGTTGTTCCCTGCTTGTAAAACCCGTCGCCGACATCGCCTACAATGTCGCCCTCTCCATCAACGTAAGTTTTGACAATGTCACCCTCTCCATCAACGTAAGTTTTGAGGGAATACTTGAAGAGCTTCTCTGTTTCGTCACGCAGCCAGGCGAAGTACGATTGAGATGCGGCCGCCGAGCGCGCGCTCTTGAGATACCCGGCAAACTCTGCATCGAACCTGTCCTTGGAAACTGCATTTTTGCCGGTCAGTTTCACCACGAACGCCGCCTCCTCGGATGCAAGGTCGGATGAATCCGTACTGCTAGTGATCAACTCGCTGATTGCCCCCACATCAAGGCCAAGCGCCTGCGTGCGCACGTCTTCTCTGTTGGCCTTATTGGCCAAGCCGGGGATATCGCCTCCCACAGAGTCGAAAGGACCAAGCTTGGTTACGGCGACATTGTTCTCCTTGCCCACTTCCTCGAGCGCTTTACCATCCTTGATGGATTGATGGATTTTTCCGCCCGCCTCATTCATTAACTTGATGCTTTCTGCTTTTTTAAAGTCTGCCGTCACCGTGGCCTTGGCTTCGACGAAAGTTCGGTTGCGTGATGGGATCACTTTCTTGAGTGACGCGGTGTAAAAATCACTGGAGTTGCCACTAAGTGGCGAGTTGTCAAAGATAATCGCATTGGTTTTGCTCAAGGTGAACACCTGCGCTGAGCTAACCTGCGGCAAGCCGAACACAACGCTGTCCTGAATGGCCAAAGGGGGACTGCTGGTGACGGTTAAATTTTGCAACAACGCCATCTTCTCGAGCGTGTCGAGGGCTGGTTGGGCCTTGTAGGCTTCCTTCAGGCTACCCTCGAACTTCAATCTTGCCTTGTAAGCCTCAACCACGGCCAAGCCGGATTTGAGCTCCACCTGGCGTTGGTTCTCATAGCCAAGATGGGGAGTTCTAAGGATTGCTTCACGGATGGCGGCGGTGGCCTCTTCTTGATTCATGCCGCTGTATAAATTCGTTCGGGCCGGGGCGATCAGCTTAGCCAAGGCAGGAATGGTGTTGGTTTTGTATCCTGCGATGCTGGTGATGTCCGTCCAGTAGTTCGTCAGAAAACCCATGCGGCCTGCTGCGTTCAGCTCATTGAATATTTTCTCTGCCTCGTTGAGGTAGTTTGTCGCTGGAAAAGTCACATACGACACCTGCCTTCGCTCGGGGATGCGGTTGTTCGCGAGCGTGTTGGTGTAATGTTTTTTAATCTGCTCATCGGTTGGTTGCACGAGCGTGAGATAGTTGGTGTGGCTCAGGAAAAGCGCCTCCGCCTCATACTGCTTGTTTTCATTCCGGAATTTAATTTCAGACTCTTTGTCCGAAACGAGAATACCGGCGACCCCGGCCAAGCCTCGAAGCTGCCCGACGCCAACCTGATACCGGGCGAACGCCTCCAGTCGGGCCGGGCCTCCAACTCCTAGCGCCCAGTTAGACACTGCATCCCCCCGAGTCGGTCTCGATACTGGGGGCATACTCTCGATGCTTTTGTCAACTTGGCTTGAAATCCAGTCGTCCGAATCGCCCTGGCTCGGGTCGATGCCATATCGTTCCATCAAGGCTTTTTCTCCCAAGATCTGCACCGCGCGAGTGTTCAGAAAGCTTTCTGGTATTCCTCTAGACTGGGGGCCCAACTGGGCAACAACGATGTTTCGCGCCTCGATCCATTGGCCACGGGTTACGGTCTCTCCGTCCAGTTGGCCGTAAACGCCGGTCTCCGACTGGAGCCCTCGGCCGAAAAGACGGTCCTCGGCATCTGGAGTGAACAGGAAGACGAAGCCGATAATTACCGGGATGGCGATCAGGCCAAACAACCACTTCTGTTTTTTTCGGATATATTGAAAATCGATCATGTTCCTGTAAAAAAGGACGGGGAAGCTACTCCCCCCGGCCATGAATGGTCAAACGCAAAAAAGATTATTTTGTGCCAATTTGACCCACCGGGTTGCAACCCACTTGGCCAAGCGCGACACTCCCGGCACGGATGCGGATCATTGGAGGCACATCGGCTGGCGCAACAATCAAGGTTCCCAAGGGGCTCGGGGTGCGTCCCACGCCGGACAAAGTGCGACTGGCCATTTTCAACAGTTTGGCCGGTTTTGCTGAGGGTGCGCGGGTGCTGGAACTGTTCGCTGGCACCGGTGCGTTGGGGCTCGAGTGCCTCAGCCGCGGCGCAGCCTCGGCCACATTCGTCGAGTTGTCCGCCAAGCACGCCCGAATCATGCAGGGCAACGCCCGGGCGATCGGCACCCAACTTGGCCAAGCGCAGTTCAAAACCATGGATGCGTTCGTCGCGCTTGCCCAACTGCGCGGCAACGGGGCTGAATTCAACCTCATCCTGGCCGACCCTCCCTACGGCGACAAAAACATCAACAAACGTTCCGAGTCGTTCGCCCAGCAAATGCTCGACGACGAGAACCTCCCCGCGTTGCTGGAGCACGGCGGCCTGTTCGTCCTTGGCCACACCAAGCGCGACACACTGGAGTTCGCCGCGCCATGGGAACAAAAAAAGACCCTCAAGCACGGAGACACGCTCATTGAAATCCTCCGCTTGGCCAAGGGCTAGATGAACCGGGAGGGCCGAGTTCCACCTCGTCCGAAAAATTGGGGTAAGGTGTAACTTACCCCTTTCGGGCATCTGTGCAACAAGCGACCTTGCAATGCGGGGTGAGTTGTCAAATTATCCGCGACCCGTGATGAGCGAGACAAATCTGTTACCCGAACCGAAATTCCTCCCGGAACTCCACCCCACCTACCGCCCGGCGATCCTGGCCAACCGCGCCTTCGAGGAGTCCGCACGCGACACTGGCTCACCGGTCGATATCGGGATCGCACTGGAGCAGGCCGACGGGTCCGTTTTCCACCATCGAACAGTGGTCTTCCCGGGGGATCACGCGCTTGCGGAAAACAACTTCCGGCATGTCGAGCGTATCGTGAAGTTTCTGCTCTGGCAGCGTGGCGGCTGGAAAATCCACCTGAGCGGTGCCGAGAGCCTCGTGCCCCGACTTCAGGAACATTATAGGGCAAATGCGTTCGGCAAATTTGACGACGACGTGATCGGTGTTCGGAACAACGGGCAGTCTATCGAGGTGGTTGGCTGCGCTGAATTGCCGGCGGAACACTCCGAGGCCCGGCCGATCGGCCGCAACCTCGACGGTTGCCGGATCGGATTCGACCTCGGCGGCAGCGACCGAAAAGCGGCGGCAGTCATCGACGGCGAAGTGAAGTTCAGCGAGGAAATCGTCTGGGACCCCTACTTCGAGCCTAACCCGGATTACCACTACAAGGGCATCATGGATTCACTCAAGCGCGCCGCCGAGCATCTGCCCCGCGTAGACGCCATCGGCGGGAGCGCCGCCGGTTGTTACTCGCACAACCGGGTGACGTGGGCCTCGCTATTTCGCGGCGTCGGCCCGGAGCTTTTCGACGAAAAAGTCAAGGGCATGTTTCTCGAAATCGCCGACGAATGGGGGGTCCCGCTTGACGTGATCAACGACGGCGAAGTCACCGCATTGGCCGGCTCGATGGCCATGGGGAAGAACGGCGTGCTTGGCATCGCCATGGGCACGAGCCAGGGCGGCGGCTACATCGACATGGAGGGAAACATCACCACGTGGCTCAGTGAACTGGCTTTTGCGCCGGTCGATTTGCATCCCGAGGCGCCGGCGGACGAGTGGTCGGGCGATCTCGGCTGCGGCGCGCAATACTTTTCGCAACAAGCCGTGGGCCGCCTTCTGCCGGCCTCCGGCATCGAGTACGACGAGACGCTGAAATTGCCGGAACAATTGAAGATCGTGCAGGCGCTCATGGAGCAGGGAGACGAGCGGGCGCTGAAAATTTACGACGCCATCGGGATATATCTCGGCTACTCGCTGGCGCATTATGCTGAGTTTTATGACTACGAATACGTGCTTCTGCTCGGCCGCGTGACCACCGGCCCCGGCGGCGAACACATTATCGAGCGCTCCAAGGAAGTGATGGAAGCGGAGTTCCCCGACTTGGCCAAGCGCATCAAGTTTCACATCCCGGACGAGACCGAGAAACGCCACGGCCAAGCCATCGCTGCCGCCAGCCTGCCGAAGATCAGCTAGGGGACGGAGGGACGCGTCAAGCGGGGACGCAGATTTTCAGGATTCAAGACGATTTGGAATTTGTTTAGGATTTCCAAAAATAATCCGTTCCCTTTTCCGGCGGTTATCCCGCTGGAGTGCGGCTTTTCAGGAAGCTTTTCAACACCTCCGGGTTGCTCTCGAAAAACGAGGCGAGATCCTCGAGCGAGCGCACCGTGTCGCGGCTCAGGTGATGCTCGATCCCCTCTATGTCCCGTTGCTGTGTTTCACCATCGAGTTCGAGCAGTGAAAAAAAACGGGACAAGGTCGCGTGCCGCCGCTGTATCCGCTCCGCGACCTCCCTGCCTTGCTTGGTCAGCACCAGTCCGCGCTTGTATTTCTCATGCTCCACGAACCCCGTCTCGCAGAGTTTCTTGACCATGTTGGTGACCGATGCCTGACGAATTTTGAGTGAATTGGCGATGTCGACTACCCGGGCTTGGCCCGTTTCCTGGACAAGTTCCAGGATGCGTTCCAAGTAATCTTCAGCGCTTTGACTGGGGGGAGTTTGCATTCGAAGTAGCGTCTTCGGCTATTTACCCCGTCGAAACCAACCTCGGGCGGGCGCGGCCTCCTTGGCGGCGGCGGGCTTGGCACGGCGCGGCTTGGACGAAGATAGCGGGGTGAGTTGGCTCCGGAGCAACTCGCTGCGGGCGGCGGTCAGCGCCATGATGAATTCATCGTACGACTGGTAACGGCTGGCCGGTGACTTGTCCATGGCGCGGACGATGGCATCGCTCGTCGGAAGGGTAATGGACGGGACCAGTTTATGCGGCGGTGTCAGTGGCTTGTTCAGATGGGCCAGGACCACGTCGTCAATCTCGGGCGCCTCGAATGGGGTTTGACCCGTAAGGGAGTGATAAAGGGTTCCGGCCAAACTGTACATGTCAGCGAGGAATGTTTCCGGTTCGCGCCTTAATTTCTCGGGCGCGATGTAGTACGGCGTGCCCCAAATCTGCTCGGAATAATCCACCCCCACTTCGGATTTGCAGGCCAAGCCGAAGTCAACCAGCTTCGGCTCGTTGTTGATGTTGAAAAGAATGTTTCCCGGCTTGATGTCGCGGTGGAGCAGCTTGTTCTTGAGCGCGGTGTCCAGCGCGGACGAAATCTTTATCCCGATGTCGAGCACGCGCAGTTCCGGGACGGTGCCAAGTTGGTCGATCAAGCGATCCAAGCTTCCGGCCACCGCCAGTTCCATCACGAGATAAAGCTGCTCATTGTATCGCCCAAACTGGTAAAGATGGATAATGTTCGTGTGGTTCAAGCGGGCCACCGCCCGTGCCTCGGCGTAAAACGACTCGAGCCCTTCCTCGTCGTCGGCCAGTTCCTGTTGCATCAGCTTGATCGCAACATCCCTCTTGAGCACCGTGTCGGTGGCCCGGTAAACCGTGCCCATTCCGCCCGCGGCGATTCTCGAGTTCAACTCAAAATGCTCGAGCATCATCGGCATCATCAGCTCCGCGCCGCACTTGGTGCAGTCCGCTGTCTCCAGCGGTCGCAGTTCGCCGGGAATAAAGGCGTTGGCCCCGCACGACATGCAGTTCACCAGCTTCAGCGGTTTGCTTTGTGTCTCCTCGAGTTCCGAACTCACCGGCGCAAACTATCATACGACCCCACCGGTTGCCAATGCCGACAGGCCAAGCGGATATTAAACCAAACCGATCCCGCCGCACCGTTGGATTGGTTTGACTCGCAAACTTTCCTTGGTACTCTCCGCGCTCTTTTGCCGGGGCTTCACACCCGGCACCCCCAATCAAAACAAAGTTTATGGCAGTAAAAAAAGCTACGAAATACGTCTATCACTTCGGCAAAAAAACCGATGGCAACGGCAAAATGAAGGCGCTCCTCGGCGGCAAGGGCGCGAACCTCGCCGAGATGACACGCATCGGTCTCCCGGTGCCTCCGGGATGCACCATCACCACCGAGGTCTGCACCTACTACAACGACCACAAAAAGTCGTACCCCAAAGTGCTGCAAAAGCAAATGGAGGATGGGATCGCCCGGATGGAGCGGCAACTCGGCCAGAAGTTCGGCGACAAAAAGAACCCGCTCCTGCTCTCCGTCCGCTCCGGCGCGCGCGAGTCGATGCCGGGCATGATGGACACCATTCTCAACCTTGGCCTGAACGACGAGACGGTCGAGGCCTTGGCCAAGTCCAGCGGCAACGCCCGCTTCGCCTGGGACAGCTACCGGCGCTTTATCCAGATGTACGGCGACGTCGTCATGGGTGTGCAAAAACTGCCGACCGAGGACGAGGAGCCGTTCGAGATCCTCATCGAGCAGGTGAAGAAGAAACTCCTCGGCAACGCTCACGCCGATGACACCGATCTTTCCGCCGAGAACTTGCAGGTGCTCGTCGCCGAGTTTAAGAAACTCGTGAAGAACCGCACCGGCAAGGCGTTCCCGAATGATCCATGGGATCAGCTTCGCGGCTCGGTCGGCGCTGTGTTTAGTTCTTGGATGAACGACCGCGCCATCGTTTACCGCCGCAAGTACAACATACCTGTCGAGTGGGGCACGGCGGTCAACGTGCAATCGATGGTGTTCGGCAACTCCGGCGACAACTCCGGCTCCGGCGTCGCCTTCACCCGCGACCCCGCCACGGGCGAAAACGTTTTCTGGGGCGAGTTCATGATGAACGCCCAAGGCGAAGACGTGGTGGCCGGCGTCCGCACACCGGATCCCGTTGCTGACCTTAAGAAAGTTTTGCCCAGCGCGCACAAGGAACTGCTCCGTATCTGCAAGGTGCTCGAGAAACATTTCCACGACGTGCAGGACTTCGAGTTCACCATCGAGGAGGAAAAAGTGTTCATGCTCCAGACCCGCAACGGCAAACGCACCGGCTTGGCCGCTGTACGCATTGCCTGCGAGATGGTGAAAGAAAAACTGATCTCCTGGAAAGACGCTGTGAAACGCATCCCGGCGGACGACTTGGATCAGTTACTCGCCCCGGTCTTTGACCAGGCGGCGGTGAAGAAGGTCAAAACCATCGCCAAAGGCCTCCCGGCAGGCCCGGGTGCCGCCACCGGCAAAGTGTACTTCAACGCCGACCGCGCCGAGGCGGCTAAGGCCAAGGGCGAGGAAGTGTTACTCGTCCGCCTCGAGACATCCCCTGAGGATTTGCGCGGTATGATCGCAGCCAACGGCATTCTCACCGCACGCGGCGGCGTCAGTTCCCACGCGGCGCTCGTCGCCCGACAAATGGGTAAAATCTGCGTTTGCGGCGCTGCCGGCGTGCAGATCAACTATGCAAAGTCGGCAAAACAAACTTTAAGGAAGGTGATTTCCTCTCAATCGACGGCACCAGCGGCGAGATTTACGCGGGCGAAGTCAAGACCGCCCCGTCAGAAGTCGTCCAAGGCCTGCTCGAGAACAAGGCCGCAGCCAAGCGCAGTCGCACGTACAAAAACTTCACGCAGATCATGACTTGGTGCGCCAAGGTCGCCAAGATGCAGGTTCGCACCAACGCCGACTCTCCGGACCAGGTGAAAAACGCCATCGCGTTCGGCGCGACCGGTGTCGGCCTGTGCCGAACCGAGCACATGTTCTTCGAGGGCGACCGCATCGACGCCGTGCGCCAAATGATCCTCGCCGACAACGAGGCCGCCCGGCGCAAGGCAATCAAGAAGCTACTCCCCTACCAGCGCAAGGATTTCGAGGGCATCTTCAAGGCGCTCAATGGCCTACCGGGTACGATTCGTTTGCTCGATCCGCCGTTACACGAGTTCCTCCCGCACGATGCCAAGCAGATCGCCGATTTGGCCAAAAAGCTCAAGGTCAAGCCATCCGAGATCAAGCAGCGCGTCGACGAGTTGCACGAGTTCAACCCCATGCTTGGCCACCGCGGATGCCGGTTGGCCATCTCCTACCCGGAGATCGCCGAGATGCAGGTGCGCGCCATCTTCGAGGCAGCCGCCAACATGCAGAAGAAAAAGATCAAAGTGAACCCGGAGATCATGGTGCCGCTCGTTGGATTCAAGAAGGAACTTGAGTTGCAGACCGAGATCGTCCGCCGCGTAGCCAAGGAGGTCAGCAAAGAAAAAGGCGTGAAGCTCAAGTACCTCGTCGGGACAATGATCGAGGTGCCACGTGGCGCGCTGACCGCCGACGAGGTGGCCGAGGTGGCCGAGTTCTTCAGCTTCGGCACAAACGATCTCACCCAAATGACCATGGGTATGAGCCGCGACGACTCCGGTTCCTTCCTGCCGAACTACGAGGAGGAGGAAATCGTCACGAACAACCCGTTCGCCGTGATCGACCAAACCGGCGTTGGCCAGTTGATGGAGATCGCCGCGACTAAGGGCCGTAGCACACGCAAAAACATCAAGCTCGGCATCTGCGGGGAGCACGGTGGCGAGCCCAGTAGCGTAAAGTTCTGCCACAGTCTAGGCCTGAACTACGTGAGCTGCTCGCCCTTCCGCGTACCGGTGGCCCGCCTGGCCGCCGCCCAGGCCTCCTTGGGCTAATACCAAGCGGTTGCCCCAGCGCAAAATATTCCACAAACGCCCGGTTCCCCGCCGGGCGTTTTTCTTTCCCCTTGACCGTCTGTGGGTTGGCCAGCAGTTTTCCCGCGTGAGAATCCTCTTCACGACCCTGTTTTTTACGTTCCTGACCGGCTTGGCCTCGGCGGCGGACATGGGGCGCTCTGTCGTTCAGGTGTTGGTGTACAGCCAGACCCCGATTTGGGATGCCCCGTGGCGAAACAACCCAGTGGCCGGTTCCAGCGGCACCGGGTTTGTGATCGACGGCGATCGCGTCATGACCAACGCTCACGTTGTCAGTTGGGCCAAGCAGATTGTTTTGCGTCGGTTTCAGGATCCTCGACCATGGCTTGCCCGTGTTGAATATATCTCCCATGAATGCGATCTGGCTGTGCTAAAGGTGGACACTCCCGGTTTTTTTGACGGACTCAAGCCCCTGCCCCTTGGCGGGTTGCCGAAAGTTCAGTCCACAGTGGTGACCTGCGGTTACCCGGCCGGAGGCGAACAGATCAGCTATACCCGGGGTGTTGTCTCCCGCATCGAGATGCAGAGTTACGTGCATATCGGCAACAGGGCATTCCTGTCTGTGCAGACGGATGCCGCCATCAACCCCGGTAACAGCGGCGGGCCTGTTTTCCAGGGCGACGAGGTCGTGGGAGTCGCCTTCATGGGCACTCCGGGGCTCGAGAACACAGGGTTCTTCATTCCGTCCGCCGTGATCAATCATTTTCTCGAGGACGTAAGCGACGGCAAATACGACGGCTTCCCCAAGGCCGGCGTCCGGATTGTTTCCCTCCAAAACCCGGCGTATCGTCGTTATCTTGGCCTGCCGGTCACTGGCGACGGCGCGAGGATTGACAGCCTCGCCGATTACACAGAGAAGGCGGGCCTCCTGAAAAAGGACGACGTCATCCTCGCGGTCGGGGAACATCCCGTTGGCAGCGACGGCACGATCCTGCTGGAAGGCAATCGCGTCTACTGCACCACCGCATTTCAGGTGCCTCAGAAGGGTGAGAAACTTAAGCTGAAGATCTGGCGTGACAACAAAGAGGTCGATGTTGCAGTGCCAATGGAAGTGCGTGACGATGACCTCAACATCGGCAACCTTTATGACGCCCCGCCCCGATACTTTGTTTTCGCCGGACTGGTCTTTACGCCGCTTACTCTCGATTACGTGAAAACCTTCGGGCGCAACTGGCGCGGTGTTGCGAATTCGGAGATGATTTACGAGCTGTACTACCGGCGCAACGAGACGCCGGCCAAGGTTCGCAAGGAGCCGGTTGTCCTTGCCTCAACTCTGGCGCACCCGGTAAACGCAGACATGCGCCTGGCCAGTCGGGCGATGATCGACACGATCAACGGCAAACGCATCGAAAGCCTTGAGGATGTGATCGCTGCTTTCGAAGAAAACACAAAACCGCAGCACATGATTCAGTTTATCTCGGGCACCGTGGAGTGCCTGGACAACACCCGGGCTGAACTGGCCAACCCCGAAATTCTTTCAACCTACGGCATCCAAACCGATCGCCGCCTATGAAAATTAAAACTCCACTAATTTTAGCCTCCTGCATCTTCGCGACGGCCTCCGCTGTTTTCAGTCAGGACGCCCCCGAGCCTGACTGGCAGACGAGCATCGTTACTTTTGACATCACGCGTAATAACTTCAACTTCCGCATCCCGTGGGATAAGCGGGCGCAAACCGCAGCCAAGCTTGGAACTGTCATTGAGGGCAACGAAATACTGACAACCGCCCAGGGCTTGGCCAACCGCACATTGGTTCGGCTGGGTACAACGGCAGCGTCGAGTGGGTTGATTACCAGGCAAACCTCGCCGTCGTCGGCGTCAGCGACCCGGCGTTTTGGGAGGGGTTGGCGCCTGTGCGTTTCGCCCAGGCAGATGAGCTGAAGAGAAACCTGCAGATCGTGCGCTGGCGCGGCGGGAACATTGAGCGGCGCGCGGCGGAGTTCAGTCGCTTCAGCGTGGCGGACGCCAATTTCAACCAAGCGCCACGTATCGAGATGAAAACCAGCTCGGAAATGGAGGGCGCCGGCAGGGGTGAGCTCATGGTGTCGGGTGGTCGCGTCGTCGGCCTTGTGGCCAGTAAATCCGGCAGCACGTGCTCGGTGATCCCCGCCCCGTTCATCATGTCCATCCTTGAGAAACGCGCCTCCGACGATTATCGGGGTCTTGGTTTTTTTGACTTCATTTGGCAGCCGGCATCAAATCCCGCCACGACAAAATATTTTGAGTTCAGCGGCCAGACCGGCGGCGTGCTGCTCATCAAGCCCTCCACCCGCCCGGGAGCCGAGTCGCCGCTTAAGCTGCACGATATTATTCTCGAGATTGACGGCTACCCGATCGACATACAGGGGGATTACCTCGACCCCGATTACGGTCATGTCATCATGGAATACCTTGCCTGCCGCAAAAAATGGGCGGGCGACATTGTTAAATTCAAAATTTGGCGAGACGGCGAGAAGCGGGAAATCGATTACGTCCTGCCGAAGGCTGATTTCTCAAAAAACCTCATCATTGACGGTCCCGTTGGCAAGGAACCCACCTACGTGATCGCCGGCGGGTTGGTGTTCGTGCCGCTCTCGGCTGAATTCCTAAGCAGTTGGGGTGCTGACTGGCAGCGAACCGCCCCGTTCCGGCTGGTTTACTACAACAAACAGAAAGCCAAAAAAGATCAGCCGTCGCTGGTGGTTTTGTCGCTGGTATTGCCGGATAGCTACAACATCGGCTATCAGGAACGGAATATTCAAAACCTTGTCCTCGACCGGGCGAACGGCAGGCAAATCTCCAAGCTGGATGACCTGATTGGTGCGCTCGAAAACCCGCAGAATGGCTTTCACGTCTTCCAGTTCAACAAAGGAAGCTCCGTTCAAAAAATAATCCTCGAGGCCGACCAACTGGACAAAGCCAACCAACGCATCGCCAAGCGTTACGGTGTCGCCCGGTTGCAAAAACTCAAGTAAGCTCGTTGAGCAGGTGCCACACGCGGAGCGCTTCCGACACGCCCCACGCCTGGGCATCGCAACCCCGTTGCCGGTGCGGGGCGTCGCCGTCGAGAATCTCCGGCACCTGGCCAAGGCAACCCTCGTTCATTAACCCGGCGACACTTCCCAAGTAGCCCTTGGCCGCCTCGACAGCGCCGGGATCCCTTGGCCAGGCGAGAACGAGCGCCTCGCAAAACTGCGGCAGAAACCAAGTCCAAGCCGTGCCGTTGTGGTAGGCCGGTTTGCGGCGCGTATCCTCGTTGCCCTCGTAACGTCCCCAATAGGGATTTGCCGGGTCGTTGAGCAGTTCGCCGTCGTGCCAAACCTCGTGCGGCGTATCCGCTGGCAGCGAAGCGAGTGAACGCACCGCGCCAGGAACTAGCAAATGCCGGGTGGCTGCATCGACGTTGGCCCGGGCGATCGCGCCGCTGACGACTCCCAAGCTGGCAGCGATCAGGATGTTGCAGCGAAGGTTCGCGTCGGTCGTCGCCTCGGCGGCGGACTGCTCCTGCTTGGCCAGGAGGCAGTCGGCAAGCCAACCGCGCTTATCGCACCAAAACAGATCAACGAAACTTTGCTCGGCCTTGGCCAAGCGCGAAGACCACTCGCCGCTTGGCTCCAACTTGGCCAAGTGAGCAAGCAGCCGAATCCATAGCGCCTGAATTTCAACCGGATACCCCACGCGCTGCGTACCGGCCGGATGGTTGGTATCCATCCAAGTGAAATGCACCGGGCTGAAAACCAAGCACGATTCAGTATCCATCCGTATGCCGTTGGGAGTTCCGGCGCTGTAACTTTCCCCGATGCTCCTGACGACGGAAAGGAACGTCCGACTCCCCTCACCCACTTTTTGAGCGTAAAAAGCTTCACTCGATTTGTCCGCCAACTCCTCGATCACCAACGCCAGCCAAAGCGGCGCGTCGGACGTTTCGCGGTTCGAGTCGTTATCGCCAAAAATAGCGTTCGGAATCGTGCCGTCCTTTTCATGTGACGCGAACAAACCGACAACGGCCCGTGCATCGTCCAGCCGCCCGGCGGCAATCAGGCCTCGAACGGCAATCAGCGAGTCGCGGCCCCAGTCCAAAAACCAGGGGTACCCGGCAATGATCGACTTGCCCTCGCCACGCTGCACCACGAATGCATTCATCGCAGAGTTCAGCGCTTGGCCAAAGCCATCCCAATCGTCATCCCCATCAGTTTCATCTGGGCAATTCGGTTGGCCAAGCGTTTGCTCAGTCGGCTCGTTGATTGAGATCAGCAACTCGGCCGCTTGCCCAAACTGTATGGGCAGCTGAAACCATCCGGGGCTGAAGGCGTCGCCACTGGCATCTTGGCCGCGAGACGCTTCGACTGGATGCGGGATGTCGCGGCACCATTCCTCCTCGGCAAAAAACCGGCCACAAGTTGCGAGGGCAACCAAGCGACGCTCACCCGATGGGACGAACTCGAAACCAACGCCCTCGGCCAACGGGCGGGTCGCTTCACGAAAATGCTTCTCGGTTTCGGCGTCGAGCTTCGTTTCCTCATGAAAACTTCGATCCTCAATGTCCAAGCGAACGGTTGCCTCCACCTTGTCTTCTTGCCCAATCCCCTCTACCTCAAATCGAAACTGGATCGCGTTTTGCCCACGAGGCATTTCTGCTGCAATTTTAAGCTGAACGGAACGCCCCTCGCCTGCCGGAACTTCGAGTCGCCACCAAGTACGCTCTCCCGCGCCAAATGAGATCATGCGTGTGCGGTCCAGTTCAGCCAGAAAACCATTCACGTCCACCCAGACGCGGAGTCGCTTGGCCATCACCCACCGATCCTCCGGCAGGGTCGGGTGCAGATTGGCCGCCAGCACGCAATCGTACTTGGACTGTGATTCACCCAACCACGCGCTCATTCGGGACATGGCTCCCCGCCCGTTGGTGAGCAGGCTCATCGGCAACTGCCTGCAGTCCAGCAATTCAAAATCAAAAAAGAACGAAGCCACGTTCGGTGCGACCGGGAGAAACTCAATGGCCGATGAAATGCGGCAAGTTTTTTTGCCGTAAGCGATCAACTCAAGATTCCAAGTCACGTTTCGACAAGAGCATTCGAGAAGCGCGAAGTGGCTGCCGTTGACGAATTGGCTTTGTCGATTGATTGAATCAAATAGACCTTCATTATCGCTTAAGCAAACACGGAACGGGGAATCGTGCTCGATGAGCAGGTCGTGCCCGGCCGGAACCATCGTTACTCGGTTTGCATTGATGACAGTCCAACGGATCACGCTTGGGTAAGCGTCGGAATGGATGCCGGATTCAACGCATTGCGCGAGGCGTTCGGGGATTGGTGGCTCGCTTGGTTTTGGCTTGCTGTGTTGCAGGCAGTGAACGGCGCCCTTGGCCAAGCGAAATCTTGTGGTAGTCGAAGCGCTCTCCCTCTCTCTAGCCCTCTCCCGCTGGGAGAGGATGTTGTCGGTGTTCGGCGGCGCTTGGCCAAGGAGGTCGGTTGGTTGTTGCCAAGCGGGCGGCAGGGCCAACTCAAGCGCGTTTTCTTTGTCGCACTCGAGGTTGGCGAGATTCGCGCAGCAGGGCGAACACAGGCGACTCGTGCGGGCTGAGCCGGGTGAGTTTTGTGCCGTCGCGGAAGCATGGGTGCGTGGCGAGCAACTCGTTCAGCTCGGCGAGTTCGGCGACGATGTTTTCGTCCGCGCTCCAGTTCAAACCGGCGCAGCCGTGGACGTATATTTTTTGTTCGGCCAGCCACTCGACGCCACACGTGAAGCCGTAAGCGCCGTTGATGCTGGTGAGCGCGCTGAGCCGATTTCGGAGCAGTGACCAATCACGACCTTTTTCGGCCAAGCGACTGTTGTCGTGCGTTTCGCTGTAATGAACGAGCAGGCCGTTTCGGCTGCCCTGCTTGAGCGCATGGTCGAGATAACCGGCGACTTGGCTGCCGGAGAATTCCTGGAACAGCTCCGAGTAGGCCCACTGCATGCCGCCCTCGGTGAGGCGTGTTTCGGTGTCGTCCCAGCCGCCGCCGAGGCCCTCGAGCAAAAAAACAGTGTCCGGAAACTTCAGGCGAACTTTTGCGGTGATATAGCGCCAAACCGCCAGCGGCACCTTGTAGCCGGCGTCGCAGCGGAAACCATCGACACCACGACGGCACCATGTCAGGAATGCTTCCTGCAACTGTCTCCAAAGCGCAACCTGCTCGGGGTCGATCTCGACGAGGTCTTCCCAAATCACGCCCCAAGCGCCGGGGCTTTCGAACTTGCCGTCGTCGAGGCGGCGAAACCATTCGGGGTGATTTTCCTGCAGCGCACTCCCCCAGCCGGTGTGGTTGATGACGAGGTCGAGCATGAGGTAGCCGCCGAGTCGGTGCGTCTCATCGGCCAACTCAACGAACTGGTCGATGCCGGTTGTTTCGAGGTCAAACTCAACCAACGCAGGATCGATCGCCGTAAGGTCCAGCGCGGCGTAAGGGCTTCCGTAACGACCCATGCGCGCGTCGGGAGTGGTCGGCACTGGGTTAATGGGGAGCAGGTGCAGCCACCTGCATTTGAGGCGGCCAAGGATGTGCGGCAACTCGGCCGTCAAGTCGCGCAGCGTTCCGCTTGGTGGGATGATCGTCCAGCCGCCGTCCTCGAGCTTGGCCAAACGCTCATCGAGCGGCGCGGTGGCCGGTTGGTTGGTGGTTTTGGTTGCACCAAACAGGCGCGGGAAGGCGCAGTAAATAGTGTTCCCAAAACGGGTGTGCCCCGGGTGGACGCTGATCGTGATGTTTTCGCCCTCAACCCAGTGCTGGAAACCGGACGCGTCGCGGACGTGGGCAGTCGCCTTGAAAAAACCGACTTGGTTCAGCGCTACGTCGATGTGCCATGCTCCGCCGTCGGGCGACATCTCGAGATCACGCCAGCCTTCGTCCGTCGGTGTGCTGCCGGACTCGACCGGTTCGATGATCGACCTCAGAACCTCCCGAGCTTGGCCAAGCGTGGTGCGGAGGCGCACCTTGAGGGGGGTAGTAGTGGTCTGGGCCAGCGACAACTCGAACCGAATCGTGTCGCCGACGAAGCGAAGGTGCTGGCTGCCTGGCGCCGGTTGTAGCGTCGGGGTGAGTTCCCCTCGTGAATCAGCCTCGCTCATTGTGCGCTTGGCCAGGGCGTGCCGGAGACAACATCAACCGATGGCTTCCTTGAGTTTGTCGAGCCACTTGGGCACAGCGACCCACGGGTTCTCCTGCGCTTCGTACTCGAGTACGACGAATCCCTGATAGCGGCCATCGCGAAGAATCTTGACGAGGCGACCTACGTCTGCGGGGCTTTTTTGCTTCGCGCCGCGCGATTGGACTTCCACCTTGAGTTGCACGTTCACGGCGTGCGGCACGCAGCGGGCGATGTCGCTGTAAACGTCATCAGTGTGAAAATTGCCGGTATCGAGATTGATGCCCACCCACTCGCTTTGTGTTGCCCGGACGATTTCAAGAAGACTGTCGGCCTCGGCGACGATTCCCCCGTGGTTTTCGATTCCGAGGAAGACACCCTGTTTGCCGGCGTATTCGCCGACCTCCTCGAGCGCCTCGATGCAAAGCGACTGGGCCTGCTTCAACGACTGACCGTTGGTACCACCAGCAAAGACTCGGACGTGTGGCGCGCCCATGTGCGCGGCGTTGTCGATCCACTTTTTCACATGGGCAATTTGCGCGTCGCGTTTCACGCCTTTCTGTAGGGTGAACACGTTGCCAACGGCGGTGCCGCTGATGGCGATGCCACGCAGGAACGCGTGACGCTTGAGAGCAACCAACCCAGTTTGGGAAATTAGAGGATCGAGATAATACGAGGTAAGTTCTGCACCCGTTAGATTGTGGTCGGCGCAGTAGTCGATGAAGTCGTGCATGTCGATAGATTTGGCATCTGCGGGCCTGTTCTGTGCGTGGGTGGCTGTGTTGAAGTAATCCCGAAAGCTGTAGGCGGCCAGACTCAGCTTGAGTCGCGGCCTGCCTTTTCGGTGCACCGGCGATGCGGCCGGAAGGCAAACCGGTAATGCCACACCAAGACCGGCGGTTGCGGAAACGGCTCCAACGGTTTTCAGGAAATCACGCTTATTAAAATTCATCGCACCCATTCAAGCGCAAAGCCGCTTAGCCTCCAACTCAAATCATTTGGTCAAGCGTGCTTTAATCACACTCAATGCGGGATTTTCACACATTGCATTGACTGTGTAACAACAGAATAAAGGCAAAATATATGGGAGACAGCACTTTGACACTTGGCCTGTTCGCTGCTACTTTTCCTGGTATGAATTTTTGGTCGCAAAAGGTTCCCACCTTGCTCTGTCTGGCAATATCGGTGAGCATTTGTTTCATGGGGCCAACCACGTTGCGCGCCGGTAACACTGAACCGTTCATTTACGAAACGGAAGTAAAAGGGGAGCAGGTCATCGTTAGCGTGCACGTGCCGGCGGGGCATATGAGCACCGTCTTGGAGATCAGTAACGATGTTGCGAGCGGCTGGCACCCGATCGTCGCAGGTCAGTTAACCGGCGAGGAGGGGCTGGTTACATTCACCTTTCCAGATAATCAACCGATCCGCTTCATGCGAGTGCAGGCTGGACCCTCTGCTGAATTGCCAAATGTTCCATTTACTGCAGCGCCTCACTTCTCGGTCGAGCCTGGTTTTTATGTATTCCCTGAATACGAGGATGCCAAAGTCCCACCGTTTGGGCTGAATCCGGTTTGGAGCCTTGGACAAGCAAAAAAAATCGGCCACTTGCTGAACCGAATCGCCTACGGGCCGAGTTTGTTGGATGTCAGCAAGGTGGAGGAGATTGGGGTGGAAGCGTATATTGAGTCGCAACTGAACCCGTCAACCGCAGGTTGGCAACCCTCTCCAAGGCAAATTAAAAAAGAAGCCGAACTGTTTTTCAGCCATGAACCAACCGTCGAAAAGATTCATATGGAGGAAGGAGAAACCTGGCGGTACTTCAAGGGAACCAAACAGCCGCCAGCAAGTTGGAGGGCGATTAATTTTGACGACAGCGAGTGGGATGCGGGCCCGTCCGGTTTCGGCTACGGAGACAACGACGACATGACGAAACTATCGGACATGCGGTTTTATGAGAAAACCGCCGACGAACCCGAACAGCCCGGTTACCTAAGCCTGTTCATTCGACGCAAGTTCCAACTCAGGAATCCGTCTGAAATCAAACAGTTAATATTCCGGGTGGACTATGATGACGGTTTCATCGCCTACCTTAACGGGCGGGAAATTGCACGTGCCAACCTGGACGGAGTTGCCCGCTATAACACCAAGGCAAAAAAAGGCCATGAAGCCGGAGACCCTGTGGACTTCGATATCACTAAAAAACTAGGCATTATACGTGAGGGCGACAACATGCTCGCAATACAGGTTCACAACGACAAGCTCACGAGCAGTGACCTGACCATAATCCCAAGACTGGTCCAGCGAACCAAGCTGGATCTGCCCCCTGTGAAACGGATCAAGGACATTTCATCCCTACAACAACTGATTCATTTGCGGGGAATCTATTCACGGCGCCAGCTACAGGCTGTTTTGGCTGAGTTTTGGGAGAACCACTTCACAACCGATTACGACAAGTTGGTTGAATATCTTGAAGACCTGGAAAACTCAGACGGCCGAGAATCCATGAGTTCTAAGCAGGCCAAGCAGGAAGCCACACAGATGGAGTGGCAGGAATACGAGTTTTTTCATGACAACGCACTCGGGAATTTTGGCGACCTCCTGCTTTACAGCGCCACCAGCCCATCAATGCTCATTTACCTCGACAACGTCCTGAACGAAAAAAAGGAGCCAAACGAAAACTACGCAAGGGAAATTCTTGAGTTGTTCGGATTCGGTGTCGACAACCGCTACAACCAAACCGACATTGAGGAACTGGCCAAGGCGTTTTCCGGTTGGAACATCCGAAAAGCCTGGCCCGGCGATGTGAAACCGTTCCCGATGTCGGCCCGAGCCCCCTTCACAGAAGAGAGTGCTCAATACCAGGATGACAACAAGCTTAAGACCGGTCGGGTGTGGCGCTATTTCAAGGGACTAGCAGAGCCCTCACCCAAGAAGGTTGGCAATGACATGATCCCCACTCTGGAGTGGACACAACCTGGGTTCAACGACACCAAATGGTCTCGTGGTACGGTGAGCATTGGCTACGGTGACAATGACGACAAAACAATCCTTGGCGATATGCGCAACCGGTACACCTCGATTTATCTTCGCCACGCTTTCTCCATTGGGGACCCGTACGGAATGGATAACCTGATGCTTCATGTAGAGTACGACGATGGATTCATCGCCTACCTGAATGGTGAGGAAATCGGACGAAGCAGCACAATGAACTTCACAGGATCCCCGCCCCCATTTGACGCCGAAGCCAACGCCGGACATGAGGTCACAGCCAAGCCGGCGATGATCAACCTGAAGGACCATTTTCAGCTGCTTAAGCCTAGTCCTGAGCAGAACGTTCTCGCAATCCAAGTACACAACACCACTAGGAATAGCTCGGATCTTTCCATCCACCCCAGGCTGATCGAACGGAAGACTCTTGCGGGCAGCATTGAAAACGGGGACCCGAATGGGGAGTGGACGTTCCGCTTTATTCCCGAGCAGCATCACATCGGCACAAAAACCCTTTTCAAGGGGACAGAGCACCAACATCGGATTCGTGCCAATCAGCGTGGCATTAACGGGGTCAACGATGCCATCAGCGTTATCGACAGAATGGTTGGGCACCCGTCAACCAGTGAATTCATCTGTCAAAAACTCATCAACAAGTTTGTCTCGGATGAAATCAGCTTGCAGACATACCACAGCCGAACCGCCCCCTCCGAACTGCTCCAACTCATGGACCAGGCTCTTGAGGCGTGGCACTCCACCAAGCCGGCTGGCGATATCGAAAAAGTCATGACGATCATTCTGGATCCCAAGAAACAGCAGAGCGCCTTCTGGCAGGACATCGGATATCGAGGGAAGATCAAAACACCGATAGAGTACATCAACAGTTCGATACGGGCACTAGACGCGGATGTCACGGGGGACAAATTACCTGATTATAACTCCGACCTCGGGATGGAGTTGTTCGTCCGGGATGACCCGGACGGCTACTCGGAAATTGGATCGGAGTGGATGGACACAAGCACCTTGCTGGAACGCATGACATTTGCGCAGATCATAGCCAACAACGCGGATAAATATATTGAGTGGGACGCTGAAACCCTCTTCTCGGAAAGGGGCCCAGACACCCTTGTCCGATATCATGTCCCGGCCAACGGGGAACTCAACCTCGATTGGACAAAGGTTAATTTCAACGACGCAAAATGGAGCGCCACCGGAACCAGTGTCGGATATGATACAAATGCCGATTATGCTGAATTAATCGATCTAGATGTGCAAACCAAGATGCACCAAAAGAGAACCTCTGTCTTCATACGCCTCCCCTTCCTTGTGGAAGACCCCGGTCAATTTGACTACTTACGACTCGACATGCGGTACGATGACGGGTTTGTCGCCTACTTGAATGGCGTCAAGGTTGCCGCTGCCAACGCACCCGAAACCCTTGCGTGGAATTCCAATGCTTCCGAAGGCCACAGCGACAGTGAAGCCCTAGTATATCAGGCTTTTTCACTTTCGAATCACATTAAGGACCTGAAAAAGGGTAAGAATATCCTGGCGATCCACGGGCTTAACGTTTCCAACTCCAGTTCGGACTTTTTGGTTCAACCCCGACTTCGCGGAGGACTCGGTGGCGGCGAGTCGGTTGTGAACTACTTTGACAGGTTGTTGTTCCAGGAGTCACTTACCGAGGAACAGCGCGGCATACTCCTCGACTTCGTCAACTCAAATGCCGTCGGACGTCCCAAGAAACTTGATCCAGCCTCGACCTCATATCTTCAGCAGGTTCAAGAACTCGTGGGTTTGATATTATCCATGCCGCAGTGGCAGTTTCAATAAGCCAGAAAATCAATTTATTTAGACAGGAAAGATTATGAATATGCAACGACGAGAATTCCTCAAGACCGGTGGCTTGGCCGGTGGAGCACTTGGCCTCAACTTGCTAGGCTCGCTCGGGCTTCCCAACAACCTGTTCGCCGACGGTCATTCCAGCAACAAGAAGATGCTCTTCATCTTTCAGCGCGGCGGCAATGACGGGATCAACGCGGTCATACCCCGTGGAGACAACGAATACAACACCACCAACCGGCCCACCCTGTTCCTCCGCGAAAACCAGGCGTTAGACCTTGGCAATGGTTTTGCCCAGTTGCACCCTGGGCTGGAACCCATGATGGAGATTTTCAACAACCAAAAACTCAACGGCCAAGATGGCCCCGGGAATCTGGCCGTGATCCATCGGGTGGGATATGCCGGGCAGTCACGTTCACACTTCAATAGCCAGCACTACTGGGAGAACGCCACACCCGGCGACAAGAAACTTGATGAGGGGATGTTTTACCGGCAGATCACCAAAACGCTCGACCTAACAGACGAGGCAAACGCCTTTGTTGCGGCAAGTCTGTCCGGGTCACAGATGGTTTCTCTACGCGGCCCTAAGCCATTGCCGAATTTCCGAAAGGCGTCGGATTTTGCCTTCAGGGGCAGCACGGCGCAGAACCGCAAATTCCTGGGCACACTTCCGGGGTCGGACCCTCGTTGGCCGACTGGCTCTGGCGTGCTCGGCCTTTACGGAGGGCGCGCCAACCTCCCGCGGAAACGCTACCGCGAAACGGTTCATCGAACAGGCCAACTACTTGGCTCGACCATCCAGACTTTGCAGGATGCAACACGAAAAACCTATACCCCTGCCAATAACGCAACCTACCCCGGCGGGAACTATGGGCAGCGACTTCGGGAGGCGGCCATGCTTTTTAAACGAACCAACGCCAAGATACTCGGGATGAATATAGGCGGCTGGGACACGCACGTTGGGCAGGGTCAACTCTACGGAAAGCACCGCGATCTACTGGGGAATGTAGCGATGGCATTTCAGGCGTTTTACCGGGACATGCAGGACCAATGGGATGACATGGTGGTTGTTACCATGACCGAGTTCGGCCGAACATCGAAGGAGAACGGGAGTCGGGGGACAGATCATGCTGAAGCAACGGCCATGTTTGTTGCCGGGGGCGGTGTCAAAGGCGGCGTTTACAATTGCGACAAGAACACATGGAAAAACGGCGACATGTTTAGTACCAATAACGAACGCTACCTGCTGCGCAAGGCGGACTTTCGGTCGGTATTCGGGGAAATTTTTACCGATCACTTCGGCAACACTCAAAAGCAGCTAAACCAGGTAATCCCGACCTACACTGCCGCAAAAAAAGAAAATCCAAAGGACTTCAAAAAGCTCGGTTTGTTTGCTTGAACCAAGCGCCTGCCCAAGTGGCCTACTAATTCACACACCAACAATCCCCCACAGCAAAGGCCCGGTCGGCATTCCTGACCCGGCCTATTCAGAAGAACCAAGGATGTTTGAATGTTAATCTAAGACCCTTGAAAGATACGCAATGTTTCCCTTCTTATTTTTGGTTCGACAGTGACTGCCCCAGAGAGGTGTACAGACGGTATTGGGCCTGGTTGAAGGCGGTGACGGTGTTCACGTAGTACTGACGTGCACTGGCAAGGCTTTGAATGGCTTGCAACATTTCTATAGGAAACCCCTGTCTCTCGAAGATTCGGGTACGATTCAAAACGAAGGAAGATTGGGCGCTCTTGACGGCTTTTTCCTGGCAACCTCGACGTAGGCTTGTTTGACCTCCGAGATGATGGTGTCGATCATTCCTTCCTGGGATCGCTGTGACTGGGCAAGGATGGAGCGTCTTTCCTTTACACGCTCCTTTTCACCAAGCCCAAAATTGTTTAGCCGCCAAAAAATGACGGCACTCAGGTCCGTGCGATTGTCCATGCTGGAAAAGGCACCGTCGTTTCCACCGCCAAACTCGCCGTTGCTTGCGCCCAAGGCGATGTTGGGAACCAATGGGCTATATTTCGATTGCTTGACGCGTTGTTCGGCGCGGTTGACCAAGGCCTGGCTTTGCCTGATTTCAGGACGGGACTCAAGTGCTGCCGCGACGAGTTCCTCCAGTGGCTTGGCCGGGGCGATGAGCGAAAGCGCACCAACGTTGGCGTCGACTGGCTGTAGATCAACACCGGCTTCCAGGTGGAGCAATCGGCCCAGCTCCGCAGCCGTAACCGCAAGGTTTCCGCGGGCCGCTTCCAGCTTCCCCAGGCGGATGAGTCTCTCAACCTCCGCACGTTGGGCATCGGATTGAAGGCCTTCACCGCTGGCGGCAAAGTTGCGCGTATGCCGGGCCAGTTCGGAAGCATTTTGAACAGCCTCGTCGCTCACCGCAACGAGGGCCTGGGCGCGAACCAAGTCCAGGTAGGCTTCGGCAGTCTCGAGCAGGACGCTGTTGTGGGCCGCATCCGCCGCCGCTTCAACAGCAGCCTGGTTTTGGCGGGCGGCCAGCGGTTCAAAGTAGGCGTCGGCAAGATTCACTGTGAGGCTCAAGCCGGGTACGGCCGGAGAACCCGCGCCCACGGCACCCGCCCCGGCACCGAAGTAGCCTGAACTCCGGTTCACGTCCTGAAGTTCCCCGCCAGTTTCCTGCAATGGCCCCTCGGTGTGGTGGTAACTCGCCCCGAAGCTCAGGGTGGGAATCAGGAGATACTGCTTCTGTCTCAACTGGGCGCCCGACTGTTTCACGGCTTCCCTGGCGAGGGCGATGTCGGAGTTTCGAGCCCGGGCCAGCTTCAATGCCGTTGCCAAATCAATCCGCATGGAACCGGAAGTTGGCACCAGTACCCCTGTCGCTTTTTCCTCCGCAACACCCGCCATCGTAAGGCTCAGCGTCACGCCAAGAAGAATCAGTTTTTTCATGTCAAAAATCTGCTGAAAATGTCATGCTGCTACTGGCTGTGGATTCGACTTCACGGTCGCGTATACACACGGCACTAGGAACAGGGTCAAAAAAGTCGAGACCAACATGCCTCCAATAAGGGCCCGCGCCAGAGGCGCCATCGCCTCACTGCCCGGGGCGAGATTCAGCGAGAGAGGCAGCATGGAGGCCACCAGCACAAAGGCGGTCATCAGAATCGGCCTCAACCTGACACAGGCCGCGGTCCAGGCGGCCTTCGAAACATCCATTCCGCGGTCGCGCAAATGATTGGCGAAATCGACCAGGAGGATCGAGTTGTTCACCACTACACCGATCATCATCAGCGTGCCCATCAGCGATTGGATATTGATGGTGGTCCCGGTCAACCAGAGGATCCCGAGCACCCCTGTCAGGCCGAGCGGCACCGCCAACATGATGATCAGCGGATCGAGCACGGAACGGAACTGCGCCATCATGATGAGATAAACCAGAATCGCGGCGGTCAACAATCCCCACCCCAACGAACGGGCATCGGTTTTCATCTTGGCCACAGGACCACGCATGGTTGTGGCCACACCCGGGGCGAATACAATCTCTTCCACAGCGGCTTCCACATCACGGGCCACGGAACCGAGATCTCGGCCGTTCACGTTTACAAATACGTCGTTCACGCGGGACAGATTGTAGTGTGCGATCTCGCCGGGGATGTTCACCCTGACAATTTCAGCCACCTCGGACAGGGGTATCGTGGAGGGGCCATGGTCGGTCGTGATGGGCAGGGGCAGGTTGCGGAGTTCATCGAGGGAACGGACTTCGTTGTCCTTGTATTGGACGCCCATGTAGAAATCGACGCCGGTTTTCGGATCCACCCAGATCGTCTCCGCGTGACCGATACTGGAAGTGAGCGCGGTGGAAATGTTCTCGGCGATCGTCTTCTGCGACAGCCCAAAGTAGGCGGCCCGGGTCCGGTCCACCCGCACGTCAAACTGCGGGTAATCCAGGGATTGGGCTATCTGCACATCGGCGGTGCCGTCGATCTGGCGGACTCGCTCGACGACTTTTTCAGCAGCCGCCCGGGTCGCCGCCGTTGATCCAGCGGAGACCTGTACATTGATCGGTGTGGCCACGCCCTCGTTCAGGGCGGCATTGATGGCGCCGCCGCTCACGAACAGGAACTGTTCCTGCGGAAACTTCTTAGCGAACTCCCGGCGGAGAGTCTTGACATAGTCCCGTGTCGAGTTCTTGCGGCCCTCCTGATGCAGCGTCACGACCATGAAGGCGGTGTCGGGACCGGAGTTCGGACTGAGCATGGTGGAGAACCCGGCGCCCTTGCCGGTCGGCAGGCCGATATTGGCCATGACCGTCTCGATTTCCTTATTGGGAATGACGTCGGCGATTACCTTTTCCAACTGCATGATCAACTTTTCGGTTTCCTCAATGCGCTTGCCCGGGGTGGTCTTCACCCGCACTTCAAATACGCCGGCGTCCACGTCGGGAAAGAGCTCCTTGCCGATGCGCGGATACAGGAGCAGCGAGATGACCACCAGGACGACGCCACCACCGATGACCAGATAACGCATCTTCATGGCCTTCTGCAGCACACCTGCGAACAGCCCGGTCGGTTCTGCGTAATCATCACGCCTTTCGCCCCCGGCATGCCTTGCCTTCAGCATGCGAGAACAAAAGGCCGGCACCACCGTCATGGCGACGAAGTAGGACGCGCCGATGGTCAGGACCGCCGCCAGGGAGAGCGGTGCAAAGAGGTATTTGATCATGCCCGTAAGGAACATCGCCGGAATGAAGATCGCCAGTGTGGTGACCGTGCCGGCCAGGACAGGCGTAGCGACCTCCTCCGTGCCGTCCCGCGCCGCGTCGGCGCTGTTTTTGCCGAGGCCAAGATGGCGCACTATGTTCTCAACAACCACGATCCCGGCATCGATCACCGTTCCCACCGCCAGGGCAATACCTCCCAGCGTCATCACGTTGATCGTATGTCCGGAGAAATAGAACCCGAGCATGCCGATCATCAGGGCCAACGGGATCACGAGCAACACCGCCACCGACGGCAGGAATCGCCGCAGAAACACAATGATTACGAGGGCGACCAGCAGCGCGCCGGCCACCACTTCGTATTCAAGATTGCGGATGGCATTGCGGATGTAACTCGACTGATCGCTGACCAGGGTGATTTCCGCGGCTTCCGGGATCTCGCCCCGCGCCTTCATTAAAGGTACCTGTGTCTTTAGACCCTCCCGAATCCGGTCCACCACCTCGATGGAATTTTCACCCGGCTCCCGATGGAGCGGACAATAAACGGAGCGCTTGCCGTTCACCCGAACGATGTTGTTCTGGATGGCCGCGTCGTCTTTGGTGACACCCAGGTCACGGATGAAAATTGGTTTCCCATCCCGCACCGCTACGGGGATGTTATTGATGTCCTCTGCGGAAGGCAGGGTGTTGACGGTGTGCACCTGGTATTCCGTCTTGCCGAGCTTCATTGTCCCGCCTGCCATGACAAGGTTGGCCTCGGTCAAGGCCTTCACCACATCCGAAGGCGCGAGTGCATGCGCCCGCAGCTTGTCGGGGTCGACGTAGACCATCATCTGCCGAAACTTACCGCCGAAGGGATGCGGAATCTGCACGCCCTTGAGCCCGCCCATCTTGTTGCGCACGGCGTAGTAGCCGATCTTATACAGTTCCGTCTCGGTCAGGCCTTCGCCAGAGATGGAGGCCAGTACCACGGGCAGATTGGCGGGCTCACTCCGAAGTGTGAACGGCCAGTCGATGTCCGGTGGAAGGTGATGAATATCGTTGGCCTCAAGATTGATGATCTCATTGAGCGCCGCGGCGGGATCAGTCCCCGGGTGGAACTGTACCCGTATCACACATGCCCCCGGCAAACTCCGTGCCTCCTGGTGATCAATGTCGCTGGCGAGCGTCAGGATGCGTTCGACGCGTGAGGATATCGATTTTTCGATCTCCAAAGGGGGCATGCCCGGGTAGGAGAAATAACTCACCACTACCGGGGTCTCGAAGTCGGGCAGAATATCCGCCGGGATCTTGGGGATTTGCGAGAGGCCTAATAGGCTTAACCCAATAGCCGCAGCCCAAACCGCGTAGGGATTTCGTAGTGCGAAGCGAACGAGAAACATGATTTAATGATAATCGATAATCGTCAATGATTGGCCTCAGTTGCCTAACACGGAAACCACCTGTCCAGCCTTTAAACGCCCCAGCATTCCAGTCACAATCCGTTCACCCCCACTGAGGCCCGAAAGAATTTCAATTTTGTGTCCATCATCGATCCCGGTTTTCACTGGCACATGCAAAATCGAATTATCGTCCTTCACGACATAGACGTGACTTACGTCACCGGTTAGATCAAAGCGGACCGCTTCCGACGGCACCACCAACGCCAACTTCTCCTGCATGATGATTTCAACTTTACAATACATGCCGGGAATCAAACGGCCGTTTGCATTAGGAATATCTACTTCAACCGTCATCGTCCGCGTCTGCGGATCCAACCGGCCTGAGCGGCGGGCGACGAGGTTTGTGAGCGTTTCGCCGGGAAGCGCCGGAAAATCCATCCTGGCGGCATCCCCCTTTTCCACCCAGACCGCATCACGCTCGGGAATCGGAACAGTCACGCGCAGGACATCAACCCTCGAAACAGTGAACAACGGTGCCCGAGAATCACCTGAACTCGCCTTGTTTCGCACCAGATCACCCGGATCTACTGAGCGTTGAGTAACGATGCCTGCAAACGGCGCCTTAAGGGAGGCGTATTGCATCATGATTTCGGTCTCTTCCAAGGTCTTGCGACCGACTAAAACTGAGCTTGCTGCGCTCTTAACTTCCGCTTCGGACACCACTAGGCGGGCTTTGGCAGACTCATAGCGGCTTTTTGTCTCGTCCCCGATTCGCTGAGAAACAGCCTTGGTCTTGATGAGGACTTGCAGGCGGTCATGTTCCGATTTTAGCGCCTCCAATTCAGCCCGGGCAACACCCACCGACGCCTGGAACTGCTCGCGTTTATGCTCCAGTAGACTGAGTTCTGCTTGCTGCCTTTCATAAGT
>LWDU01040135.1_pt1 | contig 33541 bp, 38 predicted proteins | sample 727161 | NCBI WGS metagenome assembly LWDU01 (sample SAMN04566230, study PRJNA314399) | hydrothermal vent metagenome | isolation source: deep sea hydrothermal plume seawater | place: Mexico: Gulf of California, Guaymas Basin | collected 2004-07-11 | reverse complement strand
AAGAACCCGAAACCGAAGCTCCTGAAGAATCTATAGAAGAAACAACCGAAGAACCGGAAGCTGAGGAGCCCGAAGGCGAAGACGACCAAGAGTCTGAAGGCGCCGACGAGCCGGATGAACAGGAAGAAAAGGAATGATCCAGACCTATACCCGGCTGAGGGTAGCTGACAATAGTGGGGCCAAATTGATTCGCCTCATTAACATACCCGGCAGCGGCAAACGGAAATACGCTCACGTTGGCGACATTATCGTCTGCAACGTAAGAGAAGCAGCGCCCAATTCTCCAGTACGAAAGGGAGAAATTGTGAAAGCTGTGGTCATACGCCAGGCCCAAGGACGTCGTCGCCCGGATGGCACCTATATCAAGTTTGATGACAATGCCGCCGTGCTGATTGGGGATGACCAACTTCCCAGAGGCACGCGGATATTTGGCCCGGTAGCTCGTGAACTGAGAGACCGCGGATTCATGCGGATCGTCTCTCTTGCGCCAGAGGTCGTCTAATGCGGATCCGTACAGGCGATAACGTGCTGGTGATAGCCGGCAAAGAAAAAGGCAAGACCGGTCGAGTTGAGCGCCGCTTCCCCGAACAAGATCGGGTGATAGTAGAAGGTGTGAACATGGTAACTCGGCACATGAAGGCCCGCCCGGGCGTTAGTCAATCGGGACGGATTCAGAAAGAGGCCTCTATCCACGCGTCCAATGTATTATTGATTTGTAACAAATGTAACCAGCCGACCAAGCCCAAGAACACGTTCTTGGACACAGGCTCGCGAGTTCGCACTTGTACCAAATGCCAGGAAGTTATCGACGATGCTCGATGAAGAAACACAACAGCCTGAAGACCTGAACGAGGCTGAAGAAACAACTGAAGAGACTTTGGAAGAAGCCGCTGGAAATGCTGATGCTGCGGAAGCGACATCTGAAGACGGCGGCGAAGAGGCTGCGGAGCAACCGACCGAGGGTCGACAGCGCCGTGATCGTGCAACTGCCCGTGTGGGCAGAAGCGGTGATGTTGTCCTTGAGGCACCGACCGAACTCCCGCCTTCACCCCGTCTCTATGAGCAGTTTAAGAACGAAATAATTCCCGCAATGGTGCGGGAGTTCAACTACAGTAACCCGATGGAAGTCCCGCGGTTGCAGAAGATAGTGTTGAACATTGGCGTGGGCGAAGCCCTAACCAATGGACGCGCAATCGAAGCCGCCACCAGGGACTTGACGATTATTAGCGGTCAAAAGCCGGTTGTAACGTTGGCCCGAAAATCCATCGCTGGATTCAAGCTGAGAGAGGGTAATCCCATCGGGACAGCGGTTACCCTACGTGGACCCCGGATGTACCATTTCTTGGATCGTCTGGTGAACACCGCTCTCCCTCGTATCCGTGACTTCCGTGGCCTGGCCAGGCGTGGATTGGACGGACGAGGCAACTACACCATCGGTATCCGGGAGCAGATTATCTTCCCGGAGATTGATTATAATGACATCGATAAAATTCGCGGTCTGCAGGTGACAATCGCCACCACAGCCAAGAATGATGTAGAGGCCATACGCCTCTTGGAAATGTACGGAATGCCCTTTATAAAAGACACGGTTGAGGCCTAGGGAGGCATCTTTGGCAAAGACATCAATGGTCCAAAAATGGCTTAAAGAGCCAAAATTCCCGGTTCGGGCCTACAACCGGTGTAATCGATGCTTCCGTCCGCGAGCCTACATCAGACACGCTGGACTCTGTCGCATATGTTTCCGAGAGATGGCCCTTAACGGGGAACTCCCCGGCGTTCGCAAGGCCAGTTTATAGCCTGGCGTTCACTATCACAGCAAAATTAAATCAAAGTACTTAACTTCAAGCGGAGAGGGGAGAAAGACCTAAAATGCCGGTAACCGATCCATTGGCAGACATGCTGACCAGAATTCGTAACGCAATACAAGTGCGTCATGATTCTGTCTCTCTTCCCCATTCCAAACTGAAGCTGGCCGTAGCCAAAATTCTTAAGGAAGAGGGTTTCATCCGAGATTTTGACATCCCCCGTGGAACCACCCATCCCATGATTCGAATCCATCTCACCTACCGTGAAGGAAGACAATCAGCGATTGTTGGCCTCAAGCGGGTGAGCAAACCCGGATTGCGGGTTTACGTTGGCAAGGGCGAAATTCCGCGGGTTTACGGCGGAATCGGCCTGGCTATCGTATCAACCTCCAAAGGCGTTATGGCTGGGCGTAAAGCTTGGCGTGAAGGCGTCGGCGGAGAACTACTCTGCTTTGTCTGGTAATCCTCTTATGAATGAAATTAAACAAGAAAAAACACTCTCCCGTATTGGCCGCAAGCCCATACCGTTTCCTGACTCGGTAAAGGTTGAAGTCCTGTACGGCGGGGTCAAAGTCACCGGCCCTAAAGGCACCATGGAACAGAAGTACCACCCAGAAGTGGTGGTCACGGTTGAAGAAGGTCAGGTTTTGGTGGAGCGGCAGTCAGCCAACAAATTCCATCATTCCCTGCACGGTCTCACCAGGAGCCTGATTGCCAATGCTATAGAAGGTGTTTCTGAGGGATTCACCAAGTCTCTAGACATCATGGGCGTTGGTTACCGTTGCGCTGAAGCTGGAAAGGGCGTTGTCCTGAACGTGGGCTACAGCCACCCAGTGGAGATTCATCCAGATGGCGACGACGTGACCATTGAAGTTGAAAGTGCCAGCAAAATTCATGTCCGCGGCATCGACAAACAAAAAGTCGGCCAAGTAGCTGCACGGATAAGAAGGGTTCGCCCACCCAACGCCTACAAAGAAAAGGGCATCAAGTACTCTGAAGAAGTACTTCACTTTAAACCCGGGAAGGCGGCGGCAAGAAAGGCTTAACAGCTTTCTGAACTGCCCCGCTCTAAAAAGATTAATCATGCCTAAAGATAAGAACGCTAAACACCTCAGAACGGTACGGCACATTCGCCTACGGAAGAAGGTTACCGGTACGCCGGACCGTCCCAGGCTGGCCGTATTTCGTAGTCTGCGCCATATATACGCACAGGTAATTGATGACACGACTGGCCGTACGTTAGCGTCGGCCTCAAGCGACGATGCTATCAAAGAAGCCGGCGGACCCATCACTCCCAAGACCACTCTCTCCACCGCGGTGGGGAAACTGGTGGCGGAGCGGGCCAAGGCTGAAGGCATCACTCAAGTAGTATTCGACCGGGGTGGTTGTAAATACCACGGTCGGGTCAAAGCTCTGGCTGAAGCAACTCGCGAAGCCGGACTGGTATTCTAAGAATAGGTTATTAAACCGCATAGACTGGGAGGTCTAACCCGCTTATGGTCCAAGCGCCTAATAGGTCCTTCAACGATCGAGACCGTGGTCGAGGACGAGACGAAGATACTGGTGGCTTTTCTGAAAGAGTCGTCTACACTCGCCGAATTTCAAAAGTAGTGAAGGGAGGCCGTCGCCTCCGATTCAACGCATTGGTCGTTGTGGGAGACGGACAGGGCGAAGTGGGTGTTGGCCTAGGCAAAGCTCTGGTCATACCAGACGCGGTCAGAAAAGGCAATGCAGTTGCCAGACGTGATACCGTAAAGATCCCTCTGCGCGGGAACACCATTCCCCAGAAGATCACCGTTAAAAAGGGCGCCACCATTGTAATGATCAAGCCGGCCCGTGAGGGTACCGGAGTGATTGCCGCTGGCGCCATGCGAGCCATTTTGGAACTGGGCGGCGTCAAAGACGTGGTCGGGAAGTCCCTGGGTTCCAGGAACCCGATCAACATTGTCTACGCCACCATTGAAGCGCTACGGCAATTGCGGGACCCGGACATTGAACTAGCCCGCAGATTGGGTCGGCCAATGCCAAATGCAGCCCAAGAAGTAATCACTGTCCCTGTAACTGAGACGGATACCCCTTAAGGGAGAATATAGGCCGAACCCCCTAAACGGACAAACGGTCGAACGATTATGGCGGAATTAAAAATCACCTGGGTAAAGAGCACGATAGGGAAACCGGGGAACCAACACAGGATTATCAAGTCGTTGGGCCTTCACCGGTTGAATCATACCGTGGTGCACCAGGACTCACCGACCATTCGCGGGATGATTAACAAAGTTAGTCACCTGGTGAAGCTGGAAATAGCTTAAATAACTGTCTTTTAAGATAGTTTTAGGGAATAAACCCTGGTCTACGAGTTATGATCCGGTCCACCTGGCCGCTAAACCGGTTTTTCAGCAGCTCTTAAACGGTTTACCCACGGCCCACAATGCATCTAAAATCAATCTACACGGCGTAAGGGAATAAGAGGCACGCCCATGATGGAACATCAACTGGCCCCTAGCAAGGGAGCCAGAAAAAATAGGAAACGAATCGGTCGCGGTGACGCTGCCGGTCAAGGAAGCACCGCAGGTCGGGGCATGAAGGGACAGAAATCCCGCTCCGGTGGTGGAGTATCCCCGTGGTTTGAGGGCGGTCAGAACCCGTTAATCAAGGGTTTGCCGATGAAACGCGGCTTCCACAACCCCTTTAAGACTTACTACTCTCTGGTCAAAATTGAGACACTGGAAACTTTTGACGCAGGCGAGCGAATCACTCCAGAACTCCTTCTGGAGAAAGGCTTCTTGCGCAATCTCAATCTGCCGGTAAAAATTGTCGGTGATGGAGAGATCAGCAAGGCATTAACTGTGGTGGCTGCCAAGTTCACCCGAACTGCCAAAGAGAAGATTGAAGCAGCAAAAGGAACGGCGGAGGAAACAGCGGCGTAATGATGAACGCCGATGTCCAATCTGGGAAATTTCCTAAGCTGATACAGGCGGCAATAGACGCATTCAGCCTCCCTGATTTGCGTGCCAAAATCCTATTTACCTTGGCTATTTTGGCTCTGTACCGCTTCGTAGCCCATATTCCCCTCCCGGGCATTGATCAAGTACAGTTAGATAACCTTTTCAGGAACAACGAGCTCCTGGGCTTTTTAGACCTGTTCAGCGGCGGCGCACTGAGCCGGATGAGCATCGTTGCCTTGGGCGTGTTCCCGTACATCACATCGTCCATCATCATCCAGTTGCTTACCCCGGTCATTCCGCAATTACAGGACATGGCCAAGGAAGGCGAGTCAGGCCGGGCCAAGATGAACCGGCTAACCCACTGGATTACTATTCCCATCGCATTCGCTCAAGGTTATGGGCAACTGGTGCTCTTGGAACAGAGCAACGTTATCGCTGATGTGGGATTCTCCGGAGACGCCCTGTTGCCCACTTTGGCAGCCCTGTTTTCCATCGCCGCCGGAACCATGTTCCTGGTGTGGCTGGGGGAGATGATTACGGAAAGAGGCATCGGAAACGGTATTTCGCTCCTGATTTTCGCCGGTATCGTAGCCGGTTTCCCCCGTCTTCTAACCCAGGGATTCTTGGACCGAGACAACGTACTAGGTATCGGCTTCTTCGCCTTAATTGGCGTGATAATCATCGCCTCCATCGTGCTGTTCAATGAGGCACACCGGCGTATCCCGGTGCAATACGGCCGCAGTATATTTAGGGGCGGCAGGATGTACCGGCAAAGCGGCGCTACTTACCTACCGTTGCGCATAAATTCAGCGGGCATGATTCCTTTGATCTTTGCTTTCTCTATTGTGATTCTTCCTGGAACAATTGCGACGTACTTTGCCACAAACACAACGTTCATCGGCGACATCGCAAACTTCTTTGCTGACTTGCTGATACCGACCTCGCCCATCTATTGGGTAATGGTGTTTGTATTGGTGGTGATCTTCACTTTCTTCTACACCCTGGTGGTGTTCAACCAGCAGCAGCTGGCTGAGAACTTACAGAAGAATGGCGGCTTCGTATTGGGTATCCGGCCGGGTAAGCCGACCCAAGACTACCTGAACCGAGTTATCGTACGCATAACACTGGGTGGTGCCCTGTTCTTGGGTACCATTGCGATTATGCCGTATATTGCCTCGCTCATCACCGGTGTGCAGGCCATATCACTGAGCAGCACCAGCCTTCTGATTATGGTGGGTGTTGGCCTAGATACCCTGCGTCAACTGGAAGCCCAGTTGATGATGCGGAACTACGAAGGGTTCCTGAGATAACATGGCTCAGGGATTGAGATTGGTTCTGTTCGGCCCTCCCGGTGCCGGCAAAGGTACTCAGGCGCAACTGCTGCGCGAGCATTTAAATGTTGCGCATATCAGCTCCGGGGATCTGTTCCGGCATCATCTAGGACAGGGAACCGAGTTGGGTTTGCGGGCCAAAGAGTACATGAAAAAAGGGGAATTGATCCCTGACGAAGTTTCTATCGACATCATCTTGGACAAGGTTATGTCGATTCCAAACTATGAAGGGTTCATACTAGATGGGTTCCCTAGGAATCCCAATCAGGCGGATGTACTAGAAAAGAAACTTTCTACTGAGTCCCGAAACCTGGATAAAGTGATTCACATCGATGTCTCTGAACCAGAGCTGCTGCGTCGGCTGGGCGGACGTTATATCTGCCGGGCTTGTCAGTCTCCCCACTTCATCGGAACGGGTGAAGACGCAAGCGCCAAGAAATGTGACCAATGCGGCGGCGAACTCTACCAAAGAGACGACGACGCACCGACAGCAGTTAAGAAAAGAATAGAAGTCTATAATACAGAAACCACCCCGGTACTCGGTTTTTACCGAGAACGGGGAGTTCTGGTGGATATATCAGGGGATAATCCCGTTGACGAAGTCAACAAATTGGTCATGGCGGCCTTGGGCTCCTAGTCAAACGGCAGCCATAAAGACCGATCTTAGTTCTTAGGTCCTCATCGCATAGCTGTGGTGGGTTCCCAAGATAATCTTTCAGGAGTAGAATGATTAAGGTGAATCGCGGCCAAAAACCAAAGACCGCCTCTAACTCCCCGTCTACTTACTCTGGCGGAGTGACTATCAAGTCGCCCCAGGAACTAGATTCGATGCGCCGCGCCGGTGGAATTGTCGGCGTGGTTTTGGACTTGTTAAAGGCTGCTGTGGCACCCGGTATGACCACACTGGACTTAGACAAGATCGCCTATAAAGAGATAACCAGGCAGGGAGCCAAACCCACATTCATGGGTTATCAGGGTTTCCCGGCCAGTATTTGTACGTCGGTCAATGAGGAAATAGTCCACGGTATACCCGGCAAACGGGTGTTACTTGAGGGTGATATCGTCAAAGTCGACGTAGGCGCGACCATCGAAGGTTTCATTGGCGACGCCGCAGTGTCGATTCCAGTGGGCACAGTATCCTCGGAAGCCGTCGCATTGATGGATCACACGCGGTTCAGCCTTGAAGAAGGTATCAAAGCGGCTCAGCCCGGTGGGCGGGTCGGTGATATAGGCGCTGCGGTGCAGGCCTACGGCGAAAGTCGAGGCTATGGCGTCGTTAGGGAGTTTGTGGGGCACGGCGTAGGCCGGTTCCTTCACGAAGACCCACAAGTGCCCAACTACGGACAGGCAGGCATGGGCCCGCTGTTACGGGTTGGAATGTGCATCGCAATAGAACCCATGTTCAACATGGGAGACTGGCACACCAAAATATTGGATGACGAGTGGACGGTGATCACTGCCGATGGCAAGCTCTCTTCCCACTTTGAACATACGATAGCCATAACCGAGGACGGACCGGAGATTTTGACCGTTCACGGGTAACATCGGGGACGGTATGCCCGGATCAGCGCCTGATTCCGGAAATACGCTGGGGCAGGTGGGAATTCGCATGTCGCATGTAAAGAGGATTTATGGCGAAAAAACAAGCAATCGAGGTTGAGGCCAGTGTCAAAGAGGCCCTACCAAACGGAATGTTCCGCGTGGAACTGCCCAATGACCATGAGGTTTTGGCCCACGTGTCCGGCAAGATCAGGATGCACTTCATCCGGGTACTGCCTGGTGACCGGGTGTTGGTGGAGCTCTCTCCATACGACCTGACCCGCGGTCGGATAACCTATCGATTCAAATAAAAGGCTTTAAATAACCTGCTCAAGTAACAGGTTCTAGCAACCAGGATGAAAGATTATGAAAGTATCAGCATCGGTTAAACCCAGGTGCAACAACTGTCGTGTGATTAAGCGCAAAGGCGTCGTCAGAATCATCTGTTCCAACGCCCGTCACGCGCAACGGCAAGGCTAAACAAATCAGTATTCAATCAGGTGGCGCCCGGTAGATATTTAGAAGATATCCAACCGAACGACACCAGTTAAGCGACTAGTAAAGGAGGCCCGGAGTGGTCCGTATCGCTGGAGTAGACGTTCCCGACCGAAAAAGGGCGCACGTTGCCCTAAGAAGCATCTATGGCATTGGTCCAAAGATAGCTGAAGAGATTTTGATTAAGGCCAACCTTGATCCAGTAATTCCTCCCCGGATGAATGAACTATCGGAGGAACAGATTGACCTCATCAGAGAACTGGTGGACCGGGATTACATCTCGGAAGGTGATTTGCGCCGGGAAGTCAGCCAGAACATACGCAGGTTGATTGATATTGGTTCCTACCGCGGTCTACGACACCGCCGGAACCTTCCGGTAGCGGGACAGCGCACCAAGACCAATGCCCGCACCCGCAAGGGCCCACGTCGCACCGTTGCCGGCCGAGGCCGACGCACCGGCGGCAAGTAAATTTAGATTTAACTAAGTAATTAACTACACACGGCTGAGTGAGAATAACTTATGGCTAGACCTAGGACTAGACGTCGCGAGCGTCGCTCGGTACCCCAAGGACGGGCTTATATCTACTCTACGTTCAACAATACGTTGGTGAGCCTCACAGACCCTCAGGGGAACGTGATTGCCACTGCCAGCGCAGGAACGGTAGGTTTCAAAGGCTCTCGTAAAGGAACTGCCTTTGCCGCCCAGCGCGCCGCTGAACAAGCAGCCCGCAAGGGTATGGACTCTGGTCTACGCCAGATTGATGTGTTGATTAAAGGTCCGGGCGCCGGACGGGAGGCCGCTATCAGGTCTCTCCAGGGTGCAGGCCTGTTTGTAACTAGTATCCGGGACGTGACGCCCATCCCTCACAACGGATGTCGCCCGCCAAAACGAAGGAGAGTGTAACTCCAATCCTATGGGAAGATATACAGGACCCTCTTGCCGCCTCTGTCGGCGGTCTGGTGAAAAATTATTCCTGAAGGGCGACAAGTGTTTCACGCCCCGATGTGCCTTTGAAAAGCGCCGCAATCCCCCCGGTGACGTGTCAAGACGCCGCCGTCGACCCACGGATTACGCCGTTCACCTGCGGGAAAAGCAGAAGGCAAAGTACATATATGGCGTGATGGAAGGCCAATTTCGCCGCTACATGACCACAGCCTTCAACACCCCTGGTGTACCAGGTATGAACCTGCTCCGCTCATTGGAGCGCCGTCTGGATAACGTGGTGTTCCAGTTTGGCTTTGCCGATTCCAGGAAGCAGGCCCGACAAAGCGTCATGCACGGCCACTTCCGTATTAACGGAGTGAAAACAGATGTGCCATCTTTCCAAGTGAAGCCCGGAGACGTGCTGTCCTGGAAAGAGTCCATAAAGACCACAGATTTCTATGCCGGTCGTATTGACGGCATTCCCAAACGGCCAGTGCCCGCGTGGCTAAGCCTGGATTCAGGCGAAATGGTCGGAACCATAGTGTCTTTGCCTGCGGACGAAGACCTTCAGGCGATTGTAGATTCAAGGCTAATAGTAGAGTTTTACTCGAGGTAGTTTGTCCATGCTGGACACCTTAATCCTAACTCCGGGTTCGCCGGAGGCTGGTACAGAAATGCTCAAACCCGAGATTCGGGTACTAGAGTCAGAAGAAACTTACGGGAAAGTGGCTGTAGAGCCACTGCCCCGTGGGTTTGGTCTGACCATTGGCAACCCTCTTCGGAGGATTTTGCTCAGTTCCACCAACGGAAGCGCAATCACGTGGGTGAAGATCGACGATGTTGTCCACGAATATACGGCTGTTCCCGGCGTCAAAGAAGAGGTAATGGAACTTCTTCTCAACGTCAAGCGCATTCGGATTCGGTCTCAATCAGACCGCGCCGGGAAGATGCGTTTGGATGTTACCGGTGAAGGCCGGGTCTGCGCCGGGGATATCTCAACATCAAGCGATTTTGAGATTGTTAACCCTGAGCTTCACCTGGCAACCCTGGACTCTGACACAGCGCACCTATCCATGGAATTCAACGTGGAACAGGGCGTGGGCTACCAGGTTGCGGCCCAAGCAGACGGTACTTCCAATCCGCCCGTGGGCGTTCTGCCCGTGGATGCGGTGTTCAGCCCCGTGCGTAAGGTCAACTACAACGTTGAGCGTACCCGCGTGGGCCAAGTCACCGACTATGAACGGTTGATCATGGAAGTATGGACTGATGGCACAATCAGGGCCGTTGAAGCGATTCAACAGGCTGCAGAGAACCTGGTGGATCATTTCTTCCTATTCAGCAATATAAATAAAGTGGCTGAAGAAGGAACCGAACGGGTGCCACTGGTGGTCTCTCCTGAGATTTATCAGACCCCAATTGAAAAACTGGAATTGTCTCCCCGCACGCTGAACTGCTTGAAGCGGTCCCACATCTCCAAGGTGGGTGAAGTGCTGGAGATGTCCGACGATGAACTGCTTAAGATTCGTAACTTTGGCGAGAAGTCGCTGGATGAATTGAAAGAGAAACTCGTTGAACACGGCGTCACTGACATGATAGGCGGCGCCGGCGGTTCGGTACCCGACATCTCTCCCGAAGACTTGGGCGAGCTGATGGGAGACGACCAACAGTATTCCGACTCACCTGCTGAAGCCCCTGGGATGTCAATTGAAGGTGCCGATGAAGACACCGTGGAAGACTCAGACGGTGGTTCGGACGACGAAAATACTGATGATGCCCCGGATGAGGAAGAAGAGTAACCATGGCCTCCCACAGAATAGCCGGTAGAAAACTAGGCCGGTACCGAGATCAACGCGTCGCATTGCTGCGAGGTTTGGTTGCGGAACTAATTATCCATGAAAGAATCACCACCACCCTGGCCAAGGCCAAAGAGGCCCGCAGGATGGCGGAGAAATTGATTACCCACGGTAAGAAAGGCAACCTGAACCACCGCCGATTGGCGATGTCTCAACTGCCCAACTCCCAGGTAGTCAAGAAAGTCTTTGACGACGTTGCTGTCCGGTACGCAGATCGCGCCGGTGGCTACACCCGAGTATTGAAACTTGGACCTCGCAACGGTGATGCCGCAGAAATGGCAATCATCGAGCTGGTCTAACCACTGGTCGTTTCTGGTCGGAATCAATTAACAACGAATTAGAGGTCGAACTTAGATAGTAGAAGGCAGAGACCATAACTCAGAAGGCGAGTCAGATAACGGAATGGGCGGGCAACTTAAGCGGGCCGCCCTTCTGGTGGAATACCAAGGCACCAGCTACGCTGGTTTCCAACTCCAAGTCGGACATCCGACGATTCAAGGGGAGCTGGAAAAAGCACTGGCCAGTTTCACCGGGCAGCCAACCAGGATTAGAGGCGCAAGCCGCACCGACTCCGGGGCCCACGCAAAAGGGCAAGTGGTCGATTTCCTCACCGCTACCCAACATCCGCTGGAACGATTCGCCCCGGCGCTGAATTACCACCTCCCAGATGACATTAAGATCATTGAGGCCCACTGGGTGGATGAGGAATTCAACTCAAGAAGAAGCGCACTGAGCAGGGTCTACCAATACAGCATATTAAACCGGTCAGCACCGTCACCGCTCAGGCGTTTCACCCATACGTGGATCAGGGAACACCTGGACCCAGAGAAAATGACGGAAGCAGCCCAACTTCTGGTGGGAGTCCATGACTTCCGAGCCCTGGCCGTAGGGCACCCTTTAGATCGCAGCGCGGTGAGGGAAGTAATGCTGTGGGACGTAAAAAGATCAGAAGACAACATAGTGATTGAGTGTGAAGCCAACGGCTTCTTGAAACAGCAAATCAGGAAAGCAAACGGAATATTAACGGACATTGGACGGGGGAAATACCCAGTAGAACGGGTAACAGAGGCACTATCGGGCAATGATAGCGGAAGTCCGCTCCTACCAGCCCACGGGCTGTGCTTAATTAGTGTAAAATATCCAAGTTCCGTAAAAATCGGGCTCGTCTCTAAAGATTAAACAGCAGAACAGAGACCGGACAACATAGGATCGGAATAACAGAATATGAAACGAACCAGCACATACTTTGCCAAACCCGGCGAGGCCCCCGAAAAGTGGCGGGTCATTGATGCCCAGGGACAAACCTTGGGTCGTCTGGCGCGAAACATCGCCATCGCTCTACAAGGCAAAGACAAACCCAACTATGCGCCCCACACTCTAACGGGCGATTTTGTCATCGTAACCAACGCCTCAGACCTAAAGGTTACCGGCAAGAAACTTGAGCAAAAGATGTACTACCGCCACAGCGGTTACGTCGGAAACATCAAGACTTTCAGGCTCAGAGAATTGATGGAGTCCAAGCCTGACCGGGTTTTGGAACTGGCCGTTAAAGGAATGCTTCCTAAGAACCACAACGGTCGCCAGATGTTGCGCCGCCTCAAGGTTTACAGTGGCTCGGATCATCCCCACGAGGCACAGGTTGCCGGCTACTCAGGCGCGGACGCGTAAAGGACAGAGGATAAACTTAACTTGGTACAAGCTGAAACAAACCAGATTTATTACTACGGCACTGGTAAGCGTAAGACCTCCATTGCCAGAGTTCGCCTTTATCTAGATGACGGTGGTCCTATCCTGGTCAACGGCAAACCCATGGATGAGGTCTTCAACTGGGCGCCTTGGCAGAAGACCATTAACGAAGCGTTCCGAATCAGCGACACTGTTAACAAGTTCCGTGTTGTTGTTAAAGTGGCCGGCGGTGGAGTTAACTCCCAAGCCGAAGCCATCCGACACGGTATCGCCCGAGCGTTGGTCGTGTTTGATGCCGAGCTTAAACCCGGACTCCGCCGTGCTGGTCTAATCACCCGCGATGCCCGGATCAAGGAAAGCAAGAAATACGGTCTCAAGCGTGCCAGAAGGGCGCCTCAGTACACCAAGCGCTAAAGACCCTCAACCAGCAAACCAACAAAAGGCCCGGTCCTTCGACAAAGGACCGGGCCTTTTGTTACTTCTGACATCTGTTTTAATGGCGAAATGGAAGACGATTCATCCGCTAGGCAAGGCTTCAACAAGAAAACACGTTTGCCTGCGTAGGGTGCGGGTTTCTAACCCGTCCTGGTAATCGTAAAGGGTGTTACGTGCCGCCAATGAATCTATGGCCCAGAACAGCATTGCCACCGAACGCTAGGTTAACCGCAAACATGGCCAGTTAAAGTTCGGCGTCTACGAGTTCAAGGTGACTAAGTAATGACGGGTATCCTTGCTCGAAGCCTACCCGTTATACCCCCAGATACTTCATTGCCCCATCTAGCAACCGGTTCACCATCTCCTGAGTGGCGGCCTCTGCGTAGATGCGTAGGAGAGGTTCTGTGCCGGAGAACCGGACCGCCAGCCAGCCGTCATCCACGTGGAACCTTTTGCCATCAATCGAGTCGGTATCCAGGATAGGAACTCCAGCTATTTCCGTGAGATCACCGCTTTCCAACTGATCGAGGATGCGTTGTCGGTCTGATGCCTGGAATCCGATGTCCCTGCGGTGATATGAGTGGGGACCAACTTTTTCGATCAGACGTTGCAACAATTGGGTTGGACTCTCGCCGGTGGTTGCCATGTACTCGAGGAAATATAGGCCACTGAGAATGCCGTCACGCTCTGGTATGTGGCCCCGGAACGCGAAACCACCGCTCTCCTCTCCGCCCACTAACGCGTCAACTTCAGTGAATTTGGGGCCGATATTCTTGAAGCCCACTCGCAGCTCGTGCACGTCTACTCCGTAGGCCTCGCCCAGCTTGTTAAGGGCTATGGATGAAGTGACACCCTTGACCAGGGCTCCGCGCTGCTGTTTCTGCTCCAGCAGGTATTGGGCCAGAATCGAGAAAGTATCGAGAGTGGTCACAAATTGACCATTCTCGTCAATGACTCCCACACGGTCGGCGTCGCCATCCAGGGCGATACCAACTGACGCCCCGTTCTTGGCGATGAGAGACGATATCTCTGTTAGATTATGGGCAATGGGTTCTGGCTGCTCCATGCCGGGAAACGCCGGGTTACGGTAGCCGTGTAGCTCTGTGACCGTGGTCTTGCCACCAGACAGAAGTGTTGGCAAATATCCACCGCCAGCGCCGTACATTGAATCAACGTAGACGTTTAATCCGGCGGCTTTGATGGCGTCGAGGTCCACCAGAGCGGCGATGCGCTCTAAATATGGTGGTGATGGGTCTATTGTCGTAATAAGGCTACTATTGCGACCCTCAGCAACGCTTCTGACCGGTTTGGCGGGTACTTGGGCGATTGATTGTTCCAACCGGTCGGTGATCTCTTGGGTGGCGCTGCCGGCGTAATCGGGTTTGAACTTAAATCCGTTCCACTGGCTCGGGTTGTGGCTGGCAGTGATGATGGCGGCCCCGCCGGCCTGGTGGTGCAGCACGTTGTAGCTCAGTACCGGTGTCGGGGCGGATTTATCGGCAAGATAAACCTTGATATCCTGAGCGGAACAAACGTCGGCCACGGTCTGGGCAAATTCGGGCGAAAGGAACCGTGTGTCGTAGCCTACAACCAGGCCCTGGTCAGCCACACCCACGTCCTTCAGGTGTGCGCAGAGCCCTTCGGCGCAACGGGCAACGTTCTCAAAGGTGAATTCGTCGGCGATAAGAGCGCGCCAACCGTCTGTCCCAAATCTAATATCCGTCAAGCGCAGTTCCCTCCGGTACTTAGATGTCAACAGCATATCCCAAGCAGTGTCTGTTGTAAGCAGTTCAACAGCGCGGCTGCAGAATAATCACAACTACTCCGACTTGTCATTCTGAGGCGTTAGCCGAAGAATCTCTTTAAATCAATTCACGTTCTGAAACGTGTATTCAATTACACCTACGCCGAGGACAACGATTGGATCGCCCGAATCTGATTCGGCAAACTTAATCCGAAGGCCGAGAAGCACAGAATCCGAAAGTATATAGCTGACGTCACCTTCATTTTCGCTGGCATTAGAACGGATTCTCGACCGGAACCCCCTACGTCGATGATGAGTTCTCCGTCTTTAAGTTCGATGGTCATTTCGCCCATCACATCGCTCAAGTACTGGCCAAGATACGGCGCTATTGATACCAAGTCGATTTCAACCAGTTCGCCAGCAAACTTAGGAATAGCGTCCTTTCAGGCCACAAAGCCGAACACCGCCTGTTTTTCAAATTCCGACTCCAGGCCGAATATCAACTCAAGCAACCGGAAACGAATGGCCTGGTTGAAACCGTTGCTGACTCTAGTATTCGACATGGTATTGATGCCCAGGTCCTGGTCAAGCAAGAAAGCTAGAGTTGCAGTGAAACCCATGGTGTTGCCTTCATTCCAAATCTGTGGCACACCTTCATATTCGCCCATCATTCATCCGAGGCCGTAATCGACGTCCGCGGAGATCGGAACTTGTGGTTCCCAGGTTAACTTTAAGATCTCGGCCGAAACTACCCTTGGCCTGACGGCACAACTCCTTGGTTCAACACGGTGATGAGATAGCGTCCTAAGTCCTGCACATTGGACCACATAGCACCCGCTGGAGCGATTGGTGTTAGGAACCCTTCCAGATGCAGTGGAATCGGATAATACTGGAAATCCAGGTTCAATCCGTGTGAGGTACCGTAATTGTTACCGAACCACACCGGTGAGGTTTCGCCTATACCCCTTTGTGGTGAGTATGTTGAACCATTATTTTGTGCATGCCAAGTTCATCACCGCAACGCCATATCACATGCGGGTCCTTCGACCAACTCGGGACGAGTCGTCAGAAGCTACAGCTTTGGTTTCTTTCCAGATGCTGCAATCGAAGACCTTGACGTACTTCAATCTAAAAGCCGGATTCTGAGCTGATGGAATGGAGCTTAGGCAGGAAGACAGCTGGTTCCGTCTAGAAAAACCACGGACCAGAAAAAGAAAACGCCCTCAGCACTTACTGCCGGGGGCGTTTTGATGCCTATATTGTGTGCCGGGGACGAAGGCCGCTCTTTTTGTTAGCCTAGTAGCGTCCGCCGCCGCCGCCTCCACCACCCTGACGACTGAAGCAATCGCTGCAGTAGACGGGTCGGTCGCCGCGGGGTAGGAACGGTACTGTGGCTTGATTTCCGCATTCTGCGCAAATCACCGAGTGCATTTCGCGAGGACCACGGTCGCCACCGAAGCCACCGTCATTTGACCGGTTTGCACGCCTTGCCTCACGGCAGGAGGTGCATCGCTTGGGTTCGTTTGTGTAACCCTTTTCGGCATGGTACGACTGATCGTCAGCCGAAAATATGAACGATTGTCCACACTCCACGCATGTTAGATTTCTGTCCTGGTAACTCATATTTGACTTCCCTGTATGAAAAAAGTTGGCAAGAAACTGCTCACGGAGACGATAAGAAGCGGAATGCTTGAATGAGACCCGGAGGGGCATTTAGCCCATGGATACCCGTAGACCGATCTAATATGCCTGTAGATATGTAGAAGAATGCTGCCACTGCCTTAGAGCATAACACATTTTAAGGACGTCCGCTCATCAATTTTGTCACCAATCGACCAAACGTACCTTCAATCCACTATTAAATCCGAATTTGGGTTACCTGGTGGACCTCAAAATCACTGATACGACCCCAACTAAGCCGAGCGACGCGCTGGCCGCCAGTAATGGATCAATCGATCCTTGAGGTTTCGCCTACACCCCGTTCGTGGTGATAGTGTCGAACCATTGTTTTGAGTATGCCAAGTTCATAACCACAAGAAAATAGCTCATGCGGAACCTTCGACTAACTCAGGGTGACATTAAATGAGATGGCCCTATGTTTTATGCCTGTTAGAAAAGCTGATAGCTGTCAGCTAACCGCTAATCGATAATGGCTAAAGCCCGGCATCCTCGCGTAGGGCGTCTGCTTTGTCGGTCTTTTCCCAAGTCAGGTTCAGGCCATCGCGACCAAAGTGGCCGTACGCAGCCGTTGGCTGATATATGGGGCGGCGGAGGTCCAAGTCACGGATGATCGCTGCGGGACGCAGGTCAAAGTGCTTGGCAACCAGCTCATGGATCTTTTCGCTGTCCACCTTGTTGGTGTCAAAGGTCTCAACCGCGACCGAAATCGGGGTGGCTACGCCGATGGCGTAGGAGACCAAAACCTCGGCGCGGTCGGCGAGGCCGGCCGCTACTAGGTTCTTGGCTACGTAGCGGGCGGCATAGGCAGCCGACCGGTCAACCTTGGTGGGATCCTTGCCAGAAAAAGCGCCTCCACCGTGACGGGCAATGCCGCCGTAGGTGTCGACCAGAATCTTCCGGCCGGTCAGTCCGCTGTCGCCAGCGGGTCCGCCGATGACGAACCGTCCGCTGGGGTTCACCAAAATCTTGGTGTTGTCGTCAATCAGGTCAGCGGGGACGATCTTATTGATGACGTGGTCAATCACGTCTTTCTCAATCTGCTCGTTAGTGGCGTCCGGGTCGTGTTGGGTGCTAATGACCACAGTGTCGACGCGGGCGGCGACGCCGAATTTGTACTCAACGGTGACCTGGGATTTGCCGTCTGGGCGAAGGTAAGGGACGATGCCTTCTTTTCGGACCAGGGCCAACTGTTCAACCAATCGCTGGGATAGGCTGACCGTTAAAGGCAGAAGTTCAGGAGTCTCGTTGCAGGCGAATCCGACCATCATTCCCTGGTCGCCGGCGCCGGTCTGCAGCATGGCTTCTTCTGCGGCATCACCGCGTTGTTCCAAGGCCGTTGTAACGCCCTTGCTGATGTCCTGGGACTGTTCTTGGATGGCGACCATCACTCCGCAGCTTTTGGCGTCGATGCCGTACTCGGAGTCGGTGTAGCCAGCCCTGGCCAGGGTGTCGCGAACGATGGTGGGAACGTCCACATACGAAGATGTGGTGATCTCACCCATGACGATGACCAGCCCGTTGGTGATGGCGGTCTCGCAGGCGACGCGGCCCATAGGGTCGTCTTTCAGGACGGCGTCTAGAACTCCGTCTGAGATTTGGTCACATAGTTTGTCCGGGTGACCTTCAGTTACCGACTCGGAAGTCAGCAGGTAGCTTGGGGACTCATGAAAGAGCATTGGCATATTTATTTCTCCTGTTGTCGACAGCGGGTTTACTCAAACCCGCCTGCCGAGTAGTGATTATTGGGTTTTGGCTTAAGTGCCTTCTTGCCAGCTGTCCTGGTACTTCTGCTGGGCGGCTGACAGAACGTCGATAGCGATACCCATGGATTTAAGCTTAAGTCGGCCGATCTCCGCGTCCATGGCCGGGGGCACTACGTGGACTCCAATGTCCAGTTTGCCCTTGTTGTTGTAGAGGTACTCAGCGGATAATGCCTGGTTGGCAAAGCTCATGTCCATTACTGCGGAGGGATGACCCTCTGCGGCAGACAGGTTGACCAATCTTCCATCGGCCAAGAGATAGATTAAGCGACCGTCTTTCATTGTGTACTCTTCAACGAAGGGACGTAGCTCGCGATTGGAAGTTGACATTTCCTTCAGGGAGTCAATGTCAATCTCGTCGTTGAAGTGACCGCTGTTGGATAGGATTGCGCCGCTAGGCATAACTTCGATGTGCTCGCGACCCACTGCGTGCAAACCACCGGTGACTGTGATGAACACTTCGCCGATCTTGGCGGCTTCGATCATGGGCATTACGCCGAACCCGTCCATGACGGCCTCAAGCGCGCGGACCGGGTTGGTCTCGCAAACGATGACGTTGGCGCCCATACCCTTGGCCCGTGAGGCGACACCACGGCCGCACCATCCGTAGCCGGAAACGACAACGCGTCGTCCGGCCCAGAGGATGTTTGTGGCCCTGGTGATTCCGTCCAGAGTGCTCTGGCCGGTACCGTATCGGTTATCGAAGAAGTGTTTGGTCTCGGCGTCGTTGACGGCGATGACCGGGTACTTCAATTGGCCTTCAGCTGACATGGCAGTTAGGCGAATTACACCAGTGGTGGTCTCTTCAGTGCCACCGACAATGTCTGACAGCAGGTCTGCATGCTTGGTGTGCAGCAGGGTTAGCAGGTCTGCGCCGTCGTCCATGGTCATCTGGGGTTTCACAGCCAGAGCGGCTTCAAGGTGCTCATAGTAAGTCTGGTCGTTCTCGCCCTTGATGGCGTAGGTCGGGATTCCGTACTCTTGAACCAACGCTGCAGCAACGTCATCCTGGGTGCTCAGTGGGTTGCTGGCGCAGAGGACAACGTCGGCTCCGCTATCCCGCAGGGCAATGGCCAGGTTGGCGGTCTCGCTGGTCACGTGTAGGCAGGCAGACAAGCGTACGCCAGCCAGCGGCTTCTCTTTGATGAAGCGCTCCTGGATGATCTTCATTACGGGCATTTCGCGTCCGGCCCATTCAATCTTGTTGACTCCTTGTTTAGCCAGGGACAGGTCTTTAACGTCCCCTTTGGTCTGTCGTGATGCCAAGTTGTTCTCCTCGTGCCAGGTCTCGCTGATTGTTGTTTTGCGGACCCGCATTTTATTGACTACGTGTAAATTTTACGTGGTCTTAGTGTCGCTATATACGTACTGGGTTAGGCGTCGTCGCCGTAGGATGTTGGGTTGCCCATGGCAATCCATGATGGGGTGCCGTCTTCTATGTTAATCAGGTTCTCAGTTTCGTAACCCATGGCCACGGCCATCTCGCAGGCCAACCCGCTACGGACGCCGGCGGCGCAGATGAATAGAAGTTTCTTGTCGGTTGGAATCTCGCTGATACGATCGGTCAGATCGTCCACCGGGATATGGATCGCTCCGGTCACGTGTCCGGTGACCCATTCGTCGTCTCGTCGAACGTCAATCACCACGGTGCCGTCTGGGTCCGCAGCGACGATTGATTGGCCTTCAGCTGAATCAACTCTGAAATATGGTTCGCCTGGGTCTTGTCTAGGCATTTTTGCCCTCCTGGACCTTGCCGGTCCCTAGATTAAATATCTACCCGCTACCGGGGCAAGTTTTTGTTTCAGGTTTTCCGAAATTTGGTCTTTCTGAGTGATGATGGCGTCCCGCAGTGCTGATTCACAAGGGCAGGTACGTTTGCCGCCTAGGGCGGGTATAACCTGCTTCAACAGCGCCTTGGATGTCGCCACGTTTTTCATGAGATTGGCAATGACCATGTCCACGGTCACTGACTCTGCGGACTGGTGCCAGCAATCATAGTCTGTAATCCAGGCCATGGTTGCGTAACAAATCTCTGCCTCCCGGGCCAGCTTAGCCTCTGGAAGCGCGGTCATGCCTATTATGTCTGCTCCCCAAGAACGGTACATGAAAGATTCTGCCCTAGTGGAGAAGGCCGGGCCTTCCATGACCACCATGGTGCCGCCGGGGTGCACGTTGATGTCTAATGCCTGGGCCGAATGGTGGACTGCGTGACTCGTGTCCGCGCAGAAAGGGTCGGCCATTGCCACGTGGACCACAACATCGGTCTCAAAGAAAGTACTTTCTCTTAGCCTGGTGCGGTCGATGAGTTGGTTGGGAATCACCAAGTCCAGCGGCGCAAATTCTTCTTTCAAGCTACCCACAGCGCTTACGGATATGATCCGCTCCACTCCCAGTGTCTTCAGGGCATAGATGTTGGCCCTGGCTGGGATGTGGGTTGGGTTGAATTTGTGTCCCTTACCGTGTCGGGGCAGGAAGGCCACTTTCACCCCTTCCAGCTCACCGACCATTATCGAGTCACTGGGCTTGCCGAAGGGTGTATCCACATCTACGGATTCAACGCCGGTCATGCCGTCCATCTCGTACAGACCGCTGCCGCCGATCACCGCTATTGTTGCTGTTTTTGTGGTACTCATGTTACTGGTCTACTTGGCCGAGTTGACGGCCCAATTTAGGCTTTCGTTAAATGGAGGGCGGGCAATCCCAGCCTCGGTGATGATTGCGCTCACGTATTTTGCGGGTGTCACGTCGAAACCAGGGTTGTAAGCTTCCACGCCTTCTGGTGCGATCTGCACACCGCGAAACTCGGTAACCTCGTCTGAGGAGCGTTCCTCAATCTCTATCTGGTCGCCGTTGCTCAAACTCATGTCTACTGTGCTGATTGGCGCTGCAACGTAGAACGGTATGCCATTTTCTTTGGCTAACACTGCCAGTGTGTAAGTCCCAATCTTGTTAGCGGTATCGCCGTTGGCTGCGATTCGGTCGGCTCCGGTAATCACACAGCCAATCTCACCTCGGCGCATCAACATTCCTGCGGCGGAGTCCACCACCAAAGTCGACGGGATGCCAAGCTTTTGAAACTCCCAGGCGGTAAGCCTGGCACCCTGTAAGAAGGGTCGGGTTTCAGTATTGAATACGCTGAAATGTTTGCCGTTTTCCCAGTTGGCTCTGATGACTCCCACCGCAGTGCCAAAAGCGGCTGTGGCAAGTGCGCCGGCGTTGCAGTGCGTCAGAACGGATCCGCCTTCGGGTATTAGGTCCTTGCCGTGATCGCCCATCTGGCGGTTGATGACTTCGTCTTCTTTTTCCATGGCGATGGCTTCAGTCAGCAACCGTTGTTTGATACTGTTTGTGTCGGATTCTGAGTTCGCGATGCCAACCATGCGGTCAACAGCCCACATCAAGTTTACGGCGGTTGGGCGGGCTGCTTTGATGGTGACGCCTGCTTCTTCCAGCCGTTGCATGAAAGCTGTCTTGTCAGTGATGTCCAAGTCCCTGGCGGCCATAGCCACGGCGTAGGCAGCGGTAACGCCAATGGCTGGTGCGCCGCGTACTTGCATGGTCTTGATGGCGTTGACGGCTTCCAGGTACCCGTGTGCCTCCACAATGACTTCTTCGGAGGGTAGGCGGGTTTGGTCGAGCAGTCTGAGTGTGCCATTGGCCCACTCAATGGGTCGGATCTCGTTCACCGAATATGCTCCCAGTGGTTTACCAACAAAGTTGGGGTTTGTACTTAAAATTCAGAGATGCCCCTCAGGTTTAACGGTTATGTTAAATTGCTTAGGGCGGGTGGCATAAAAAAAGCTTCTCAAGAGATAGAGAAGCTCACAGATTCACTGAGCCCCCTCATCTTTCGCCTGACGTTTTGAGCGCCAGACGCCGGAATTAGCACCGTATCTACGTCCTTGATAAAAGGACCCAGACCGGTTGCTAGGCTTCATCGGGCCGTCCCCTCTGCCGTTCTGGATAAGGGTTTCTGAGTTGCAGTTGATTTTTAAGCGCGTTTTCGGGTCGATTAAATGTTACTAAGGGGCTGTCACGCTGTCAAGAAGAGCGGTTCGGTAGCGAAAATTGCTACCCAGGCGTGAACCACGCTCAAATATAGTTGACATGGGCTTCGGAACGGCAACATAATACCCCAAATCTTACAGGAATACGACTATTTATGTTACGGAATCAATGACCATGTTTGATATTTGTTATAGATGAATACACCCAACCTGCAGTTACCAGGAAACGAGCTTGGCCTGTTCACCGATCTCTATGAATTGACCATGTCCCAGGCGTTTTTGCGCCAAGGGATGACGGCCACAGCCACTTTCAGCCTGTTTACGCGCACCTACCCGCCTAACCGTGGCTATTTTGTTTCTGCGGGACTTGAAGACGTACTAAATTTTCTTAGCAACCTGAGTTTCAGCGCAGAAGCCATAGATTACTTGCGGGTCACCGGCATCTTCTCTGACGATTTTCTAGAATACCTTAGCGGTGTTAGGTTCACCGGCAGTGTTAGGGCGATTCCCGAAGGCCGGCTATTTTTCACCGATGAACCGGCTGTGGAAATTACCGCTCCATTAATCGAAGCCCAACTTGTAGAGACTTTTATCATCAACCAAGTCAATCTTCAGACTATTTTGGCCACCAAGGCCGCCCGCTGTGTCTGGGCAGCACAGGGGCGAGGCATCGCAGATTTTGCGTCGCGTCGTACCCAGGGCACCGACGCTGCATTGAAAATGGCCCGCGCCAGCTACATCGCCGGGTTCAGTTCCACCAGCAACGTGCTGGCAGCCAGCCTCTACGGCATGCCCCCCGTGGGCACGATGGCCCATTCCTTCATCTCCAGCTTTGCATCAGAACTGGACGCGTTCAGAGCCTACGCTGAGTCATTCCCAGACCGGACCGTTTTGTTGGTTGATACCTATGACACCATCGCCGGAACCTGGAACGCGGTACAAGTTGCCAAGGAGATGGAATCTGACGGCCACAAGTTGGTTGCAGTGCGCCTGGACTCGGGGAACTTCGACGAATTGAGTCGCAAGGTGCGCACGATACTGGATGATTCGGGCCTCGATTACGTTAAGATTTTGGCCAGCGGTGGATTGGACGAATACGAACTTGAGACCCTGGTCAAAGACGGCGCTCCCATTGACCTATTCGGCGTCGGAACCAAAGCCGGGGTATCCGCCGACGCCCCATGGTCAGACATGGCATACAAGTTGGTCAGCTTTGATGGCCGGCCGGTGATGAAACTTAGCCCAGACAAAGTATCCCTTCCCGGCGGCAAGCAGGTGTACCGAACCAAAGACATGAACGAGATGTTTGTTAGAGACATAATCGCCCTAGAAGACGAGGCGCTGCCCGGTGGGTTGCCGCTTTTAGAACAGGTCATGAAAGACGGCCAAAGAACTCAACCCTCAGCCGTACTGGAAGAGATCAGAGTCAGATTTCAGGAGGACTTTGCAGCCCTGGATGACCGGTTCAAGGTTCTGAAGAATCCGCCACGATTTCCGGTGGGTCTCAGTGGCAAACTGGAGCAGTTGGCCTCTCAGGTCCGTGAAGAGGCCTTAGGCATTAACGTTTCCGATAGCGACTAGAATCTCAATAGAAAATAAGGTCAAATAAATAATCAATGAAAACAGCCGTATGTATGAAATTCGTGCCTGTAATCTCACAAATAAAATTCGACTACGAAAACAAGACAATAATCCGCGACGGTGTGCCTTCTGAGGTCAACCCGTTTGACCTGCTAGGACTAGTCCGTGCAATTGAACTAAAGAACGCACCCGAAGATGAAGTTGTGGTCATCTCCATGGGGCCGCCAAAGGCAAGTGAAGGCTTGACCACCTGTGTGGCCTTGGGTGCCGACCGGGCGGTACTACTATCTGACCGAGCCCTGGCTGGCTCCGATACCCTGGCCACTTCAAGGGCTCTTTCCCTCGCGCTGCAGCGTGAGCAACCCGACCTAATCATCTGTGGCCGTAATAGTTCCGACGGCGAAACGGGGCAGGTTGGCCCGGAGATTGCCCAGATTATGGGCTGGCCCCACATTAGCCACGTCCGAAAGCTGGATTTGGGCGCAGATGGGAAATCGGTTGTTGTTGAGAGGATGACCGATGAGGGGTTTCAAACCCTGGAATGTGATTTGCCAGTCCTTGTTTGCGTGACTGATGGTGTGGCCCCGGAACTATTTCCTAATAGAGAACAGATGGAACGAGCGGAAGGTATAGAGGCGGAAGTTCTGACCTGCTCGGACCTGTCCGACGACCTGAGTTTGTTTGGCGCTGATGGTTCGCCGACCTGGGTGGATGAGATTCGGTTGGTGGAACCAAACCGGCTTGGGGTCTTGCTGCAGGAAACCGCCCCGGAAGACGTCGCTAAGCAAGTTGCTGAGTCTCTCCGCAAACGTTTGGCTGAGCTGGCCGCAGAATCCGAAACTAATTCAGGACCCAGCACTGGCCCGTTGCCCCGGTATCCGGGTGTCACCGATAAAAGCATCTGGGTGGTGGCGGAAAACACCAGCAAGGGTCTGGCACCTGTCACATTTGAATTGTTGGGTAAAGCACGAGAACTGACCGTCTTCACCAAGAGCGAGGTTGTGGCGGTGCTGATTTCCCCACCGCAAGAATCAACGATATCGGAGTTGGTCTCATGCGGAGCTGACCGGGTACTGGTGTTGGATAATTCCCAATTGGGGCCGGTTTACGGTCTCGCTGTAAGTGCCACTTTAATTGCTGCCGTTGCCAAAGAGACGCCCTACGCCGTGCTATTTGCCTCCACTGCTGATGGCGGAGATCTGGCGTCACGGTTGGCCGCCAAACTGGACCTAGGCTTGACCGGTGATGCCATAAACCTGGAGATAGACTCTGAGGGACGGTTGGTACAACTCAAACCCGCGCTGGGCGGAAACGTGGTTGCGCCAATATTGTCTAAAACGTTGCCCAACCTGGTTACGCTGCGCCCAGGCATGATGACCCCGGCAGCACCCGAACCAGACGCAACACCAATCGTCGAAGAAATCCCGGTCGCTTCATTTGGCGGGTCGGATATACGATTAATAAGTGAAGAGTTCCAAGAAGATCAGGAAGGCATATTGCTGTCCAACGCATCAGTGGTGCTGGGTGTTGGAATGGGCGTGGGTTCTGCTGAGAACGTGGCCAAAATTCAAGAGATGGCCCGGTCCATCGGAGCCAGCATCGCCACCACCAGGGATGTAGTCTACGAGGGTTGGTTGGCACAGCAGCTTCAGGTGGGCATCAGCGGCCGCACCATCGCGCCTACGGTCTACATATCAGTGGGTATAAAAGGAGCGTTCAACCACACCGTGGGCCTACAGCGCACCGGCGTGATTATCGCCATCAACCAGAACCGGCGTGCGATTATGTTCAGGTCGTCTGACTTTGGCATCGTTGGAACATGGGAAGAGTTTTTGCCGCCGCTGATGGAACAACTTAACCCGATACTGCTGGAGTTGGCTTCCCGTTAATCCACGAAGCAGGAAAAGCCCTAGGTGTGACGCCTTGGATTCACTTGACACAGATTCCGCGGCACAGGAAAATGGCATGGCGTGAATCTGAGGGGTCTTTGCCGGTTTGCCAGGCCCAGTTTTACGCATAATTGGAGAGTCATAAAATGGATTTTGGTTACACATCTGATCAACAAGACCTTCGTCAACAGATACAGGCCTTCATGGACGAAAACGTCACTCAAGGCCTGCTTGACGAGATGGAAGGCGGAGAAGAAGGGGGCCGTGGCCCTCAGTACCGCGAACTTGTAAAAAAGGTTGCGGATAAAGGTTGGATTGGCATCAGCTGGCCAAAAGAATACGGCGGCCAGAGTGGCAGTCGAATTGACCAATACATTGTAGAAGAAGAATTCATGCGCCGGGGCATCGCCGTGGGCGGCGCAGGCAGCGGAGCGCCGGCCATACTGGCTGCCGGTACCGAAGAGCAAAAAGAGTTCTTCATCCCCGGAATGATTCGCGGCGAGATTATATTCGCCCTCGGTTTCACCGAGCCCCAAGCCGGTGCCGACCTAGCCGGATTGCAATGCCGGGCCGTCCGTGACGGAGATGACTTTGTCATCAACGGCCAGAAGATGTACACCTCGGCCGCCCATTACGCGTCCCACATTTACATGATGTGTCGTACTGATCCGGACGCGCCCAGACATCGTGGAATTTCAATCTTCCTGGTACCCATGGACACCCCGGGTATCACCGTTCGCCCGCTTTGGACAATCCAGAGTGATCCCCCTGCCCCTCCCGGCACCACCTATGGCATGGTGCGCACGAACGAGACATTCTTCGAGAACGTTCGAATCCCAGCGTCATCCATGCTGGGTGAAGAGAATGGCGGTTGGTACGTGGGCGCCATGGGCCTGAACCTGGACCGAGTCGGAGCCAGCCGGTATTTGATCTCGGTACGCCGCGATGAAGATATCGTCAACTGGGTCAAAGAAAATGACTTCAATGGGTATTCCCCGGCCGACAACCCGGCAGTGCGCGACAAGCTTGCCGAGATGTGGACGGAAGCCCAGGTCTGCCGACTGATGACCATGCGTAGCATGTCGCTGGTCAACCGGGATGGCAATTTCACCTACGAGGGCTCGGCCGAAAAGGTCTGGGCTCCCGAGCATGGCGTGAAGACCACCGAGGCAATCTCCCAGATGCTGGGACCGTACGCTCAGCTGCTGAGCAATTCTGAAGAGAACATTGAAGATGGTCTCTTTGCCCACAACCTGATGGGTTCTTTCCAGTCGGGTATCAATCATGGCAGTGTGCAGATTATGCGCGACCAAATGGCCCGCCGTGGTCTAGGCATGCCCCGAGGCTAACCGGCGCAGGCCGCATAGCGGCGTTTCGTACGCTGCGCGCGGAACCGAAAAAGACTTATATGGTTATGTCAAATTGGCATGACCCAAAATAACAAGGAAAACCATGGATATATTACCCACAGAAGAAGAGCAAATGCTCAAGAACGTGGCCCGGGAGTTCCTGGAAGCAGAAGTCTCAACGGCCCTCGTTCGTGAGATGGAACTTGATGGCCTTGGCTACCCACCCGCCCTCTGGAAGCAGATGGCAGACCTGGGATGGCTGGGCATGTCTCTACCAGAGCAATACGGCGGTCAGGGATTGCCGCTGGTCTACCTAGGCCTGATTATTGAAGAGATAGGCCGTGTGATGGCGCCCGTGCCTTTACACAGCACTATGGTGGCGGCCCTCACCATCGACAGTGATGGCACTGATCAGCAGAAGCAGGACATCCTCCCTGCAGTTGCCGACGGCAAAATGGTTCTAACCTGGGCCGTCCATGAACGCGATGCCCGGTTGATACCCGAGGCCATGAACCTGGAAGCCAAGGCTGACGGCGATGGCTGGATTTTGAACGGCACCAAGATGTTCGTCGATAACTTTGTCGTGGCTCAGCGTTGTTTGGTTGCCTGCCGCACGTCACCGGCGTCAGACGCCAACCAGGGAATATCCCTGTTCTTGGTTGACCCCAACGGCACCGGTGTTAACCAGACTGCGTTGGTTACCCTGGCCAAAGACAAGCAGAGCCGGGTGGACTTCAAGGACCACCGTATTGAGAGTGCAGCCTTGGTGGGAGAAATTGACCAGGGATGGCCCATTATTGAGGCCATGCTCGACCGGGGCACCGCGTTGCTCTGTTGCCAGATGGTCGGAGCAGCCCGTAAAGACTCTGAGATGGCCATTGAGTACGCCAAGAACCGGGTGGCCTTTGGGCGACCCATCGGCTCGTTCCAGTCAGTCCAGCACATGCTGGCCGACATGCTGTTGCACGTCGACGGCGGCGAGATGCTGACCTTTGAGGCGCTGTGGAAGATGGACCAGGGTCTCCCGGCCTCTGTTGAGGTCTCCCAGGCCAAGGCGTTCTGTAACGAGAAGTGCGAGTCTGTTGTTCGCACCAGCCAAGTTATCCACGGTGGTATCGGCTTCATGATGGAGTTTGATCTACACCTGTGGTTCCGACGAGTTACGGCTTGGACCATGCGCATGGGTACGACCTACGACCATCGGGCCAAAATAGCATCAGCCCTCTTGGACGTACCCGGTAAGGTCAGACTGGGCATGCCTCTGCCGGCCGCTGGTTAACGGGTCGGGTTTCACCCAACAGAAATTTAGTGTAAGTACACGAGCGGCCAAGACTAGTGGCCGCATCGATTACGGAGAGTAACCAATGGCCAAAGATGTGGTATGCGGCAAAGAGATTGATGAAGACCAAGCGCGAGCGCAGTCTTCACAGACCTCTTTTGGGGCTTCAGAAGTTGACCCCACCCAGGGAACACGTATTTTTCACGACGGCCAGTGGCTGTATTTCTGCGGACTAGACTGCCGAGGCAAGTTCCTCGCCAGCCCGGAGACCTACTTAGCCTAATCGCTTCGGCCAAGCGTTAAAAAGATTCGCTAAATAAAAAAGGCCCCTTTCCACCGAAGGGGGCCTTTTTTGTCGTTATGTTGAGGGCTAATCGTCATAGGGTCGGAGTGTGATCTCGTGAAGGGCGGGGATGACCTCTTTGCCCAAGAGCTCTATGGAACGCATCGTGTCTTCGTGCTTCATGGCACCCTCGTTGCCATAGATGTGGACGTAGCCAGGGCTCAAGCGTTCGATGATTTCCTTGAACTTCCTGGTAACGGTCTCCGGGCTGCCCACGATGATGTTGTTGACGGCCTGGAGTTCATCATAGGTGGTTGGGTTACCGAACTCGGACGCACCGGTACCCAATGCCGGCCGCTGGGCCTTAACTTCCACGGCGCGGCGGGTCTGGTAGCCGGGAGGGTCGTTGTGCTCCCTGGGGCCTTTCTGGCGATGGTCCGCCGTCCACATGAATTCCCTTCCAATCTCGATGGCTTTTTCATCGGTATCCGCCACTACGCAGCGAAGGAGATAACCGAAGTGCTCCGGCCCAGCTTTGTAGCCAGCTTCTTTGGCGGTGTCGATGTAAATCTGCTTCAGCCACTCAGTGGTGTCCACGAGGGCGCCTAGATTCATGTAGGGGTGGCCGTGTTGGGCCGCCCATACCACGCTTTCGGGGCTGCCAGTGCCGGGGAACCAGATGTCGGGGCGGGGGTTCTGCATGGGCTTGACCCATGGGTTGACCACCCGGTAGTTGAAATACTTGCCCTCGTGCCGGAAGGGGCCGTCCTCGGTCCAGCACCTGATAATTAGGTCGTGGGCCTCCTGGAAACGGGCAAAGTTCTCTGTCGGGTCGTTTCCAGATAGCAAGGTTTCCACGGCTGTGCCTCGGACGAAACCGGAGATAATCCGGCCTCCTGAGTAGCAGTCCAGCATGGCTATTTCCTCAGCCATACGGATGGGGTCATTGACCGAAATCACGTTGCCCAGGATGGCAATTTTGACTCGCTTGGTCAATTTGGAGATAACGGCGGCGTCCAGGTTGACCGCCGGTTTCATACACCAATAAGACGCGTGGTGCTCGTTGCTCATGATGCCGTCGAAGCCAACCTCGTCGGCCAATTGATATTGCTCGTGGTATTGGTTGTAGAGAATCGAGGCCTTCGCTGGGTCGAAGTATGAGTTTGGAAAGCCAAGGCGGCCCGAGTCATACTTCTTTAAGTCGTCCTCTGTAACATGCCCGTAAGGCTGTTCAGAGAACCAGTAAATCTCAGAATGCTCTGTGGGGCGTTTCAACTGGTCAACCATCTGTTACTCCTTGAGCTACCGGTTTCTAAATCACCGTCCGTTGGGAAGGCGGTTGTTGGAAGCCGGGATTCGTTTCTGTTAGGCGTGTTCAGGAGCCTACCTGGCACCAGTAGAGCTTGATTCAATGCCCAGTGCACGGGGGGATTATAGTCAATAAGGATTCTAGTGGCAACTATATATTCTAAGTAGTGTTGTTGAGTATGGTCGTCACGGGTGTTAATGTGACCCGCAACATAGTCATTTGTATTACTAGGAACTGATTAGGAGGAGTGGTACATGGGTCTAACATTAGGTGAGGCAAACAGAATGGTCCAGGCTGCGATAGACGAGGCCGACCGAATCAACATCAAACTAAGTGTGTCAGTCTGCGATGCCGGCGGACATCTGCTGGCCTTCAACCGAATGGAGGGGGCGATATTCATCAGCGCCGTTGCCGCCCAGGGCAAGGCTTTTGGCGCGGTTGGGTTTGGCCGAGACAGCAGCGCCATACCCGCAGACTCGCCGATTATTCAGGCGATTATGGCAACCCAGGGCGGCAAGGTGATACCAGCCCAGGGTGCGGTGTTGGTCACTAAGGATGGAGAAGTGGTTGGGGCTATTGGCGGTAGCGGTGGCACTGCGCAACAGGATGAAGACTGCGCCAAGGTGGGCCTGGCCGCCCTCTAGATTTATCCGTCGGCCATCAAATAGAAAAAGCCCCTGTCTGATTGACAGGGGCCTAATATTAACGGATTTGCAGTCGCCATTAGTTAACAGCTTAACGATATTAGCGTCGCGCGCCTTTGATGTTCTGTTTCAGACCGTTGCGTTTTCGCGCTTCAGCATTGATGCGGGCAACAAATTGTTCAGTAGTCTCTTCCGGCTTAACTCGTTTGGGCTTTGACTTGACCATTATCGACTGCTCCCTCTGTCCGGTGGACAGGAATGTTTTATGTCTGGTTTAAATGCCATTATCAGGTTGCTTTGATAAAAGGCACCCACTAATCATACACCAAAGGAATTATTGAAGCTTTTCGATCAGGGATGCCTTTTAACAGGGAAGCTTTTAATTAGGTATGTAAGTGAGCTAGCAAAAAGAAAAAGGGCGCCCCGATTCGATCTGGACGCCCCTTTATATGCCTCTATTGGAGGACCCTGTTAGTTGGGGGTTACTGCGATGGAGCGGATTTCTCCGAATTCCTTGTCCAACTTAATCCATTTGTCGCCGCCGTCGGTGCTGATGTATACGTAGCCAAATATCGTGGCTGCAGCAACAACGTTGGGAATCTGAGGGTTATTAGCTAGCCAATAGACTACAGAGTTAGGCATTACAGGGAGCTCTACCGGAGCCCAGTTCTTGCCGCCGTCAATAGTCTTTTGGACGCAGCCGATGACGCCGGGGATGAAGTCGCCGTTTCCAACGAACATCACATCGGGGTTATCCGGTTTGACAATCATGCCGCGGCAGTAGGAACGGACATCATCTTGGTTGAACTTGGGGAAATAGTGGTAGTCCCAGCTCTCGCCTTCGTCCTTGCTGGTGGCGAGGCCAAATGGGCTAGTGCAATAAACACCGGCATCAGTGACGGCCATGCCGTGGATATCGCCATGGAACGGGTCGGGGCCCAAGTCGGGCATATGGACCCAGCTGTCGCCGCCGTTCAGGCTCTTATATACGCCATCTACTTCAATGCCGGCCCAGATGGTGTTACTGTCCCTGGGGTCAACAACTATGTTGGTGGTCCGGGGAGTGCCGATGGGGCACTCTTTGGTTACGCCCATGGAGAGTTTGTCCCAGGTCTTGCCGCCGTCACGGGAGCGGAAACCCTCTGGCCGGGTGCCAGCGAAAATGGTATCGGAATTTCTGGAATCAACGGCCACCGACCAGATCTGTTGGTCTCCAATGGGGGAATCAAGGGTCTCCCAGTTGATGCCGTTGTCATCGCTACGGAACAGGCCCAGACCGTCGGAACCGGCTATGATTCGATGCGGGTTGTCAGGGTAGGTACGCAGTGCCCTGATGTTGGACTCTGAGGGAATCGGGCTACGAATCTTTGTCCACGTTTCGCCGCTATCGCCACTTACGTTCATGCCTTGACCGATTGTGCCGACCAGGATTGTAAAATTTTCTGCCATGATGCGTCCTCCCATATTGCTATCTTAGGATTGGGGCCGAGGGAAATGTTGCGGCTATAATAGCCCCGGCGCCCGAAAAATACCAGCGTTAATCCGTATTTGATGCCCAGGACGTATACCTGCTTATACGCCACCGGGAGACCAAATCCCGATTGATGGCCAAACAGCAATCAAATGACTCGGCTGTCTGATGTTGCTACCGCGCCAATATCGCATTGAAACCGTTGACAGTGAGTCACTGTCCCCAGCACAATGGCAATACTAAATATCATCTATCGCACAGGAGGATTGAAATGGCTCAGATTCAAACAGCTAATTACACCATGGAAGCTTTTATCGAAGACGTGAGGAACGTTTTTCGTACCGAGGAAGATCCCCATGTTCAAGCCAAGACAGTTTCTGCGTTCTTGAAGTCTCTGCTGGCTGTGCCAGGCTGGCTGGAAGAGAAACTAGAGCTTGAAGAAGAGGGAGGCTACGGCCGGTTTTCGCTCCATCTAGATGAAGAAACAGGGCATCCGGGCAATGGCTGGTGGCTAATGGCCTCAATCCAGAAACCGGGCCAGGATAATTTACCCCACGACCACGGTGTGACCTGGGTGGTCTACGGCGTCTACAAGGGGGCCATTCAGCAGCGGAAGTGGCGCTGGGCTTTTCCCGGAGAAGGCGTTGAGAAGGCTCAGATTGTGGAGCACGGTCGGTTTGTTCAAGAGGATGGGTCAGTGGCCTACTTCCTGCCGGGAGAGATTCACGACACACTCAATGTTGAAGAAGGCCGCTCTATAGTGGTCAGACTAGAATCCCAGAAGCTGGATCGAGTTACCCGGTTCCAGTACAACCCTGAGACCGGTTCCATGACGGTGATGAACCGATAATTCAAGCACAATCAACTCGTTAGACCAAGAGCCCTCAGTCCCTCCGCAGAAGGACTGAGGGCTCTTTTTTATCTTCTATGGTTATCGATTGAACAACAGCCCTGGCATTCCTGGGTATGAAGGAACCCAGAATGCCGACGGCGGTCAAACAACACCTGGAAAAGACTTCCTGGATTCCAGCCTTTGCTGGAAAGACGGTGGGCAATGGTCATAAATTCGCTCGTCCTGAGCCAGTCGAAGGACCCGCATCAGTCAGGTTCCAGTGGAGTTCAACCCTTCGCCTTCTCCGCCAAGACAAAATCAACGCCTCAGGCTCTTATGAGTCTGGGCGTTTGTTTTATCAGCATTACTTCACTACCTGCCCGTGTAGAGACCGTCTCTGAATAGCATTGCCTACCTGTTTAGGTACGGCAGATGGCAAGGGTATTTTATAATAATAATTCTTGCAGGTTATTCGCTTTGAATATAAAATCAGGCGCACATAAAAAAGAGTTAACTCTTGTCGCCGAGAAGCGGGCAACGAAAAGATTTGAAGGAGCAGAAAGATGACTGATTCCCTAAACGAAACATCGGCAGCTATTTCTGAGCGCGGAAATGGGATTGGAAAGTTCGATGCTATTGTCATCGGCTCTGGTGTTACGGGGTTATATTCTTTGTATCGTATGCGCCAACTAGGGTTCT
>LWDU01039481.1_pt1 | contig 33555 bp, 31 predicted proteins | sample 727161 | NCBI WGS metagenome assembly LWDU01 (sample SAMN04566230, study PRJNA314399) | hydrothermal vent metagenome | isolation source: deep sea hydrothermal plume seawater | place: Mexico: Gulf of California, Guaymas Basin | collected 2004-07-11 | reverse complement strand
CTTTCGGGGCCCGGAACGGGCCCCTTCGGGCCTACTTGCCAGAAGACCTAGTATCGGTGGTGCGGAAAACGCAGCTTGTTTTGCCTATCCCAAAGGGGCTTTGAATTTCCTATCCGCCACGTCCGGTCCGCTCTCGCCGTCGATTTTGGGCGGCTACTTCGAGTTGACTTGCGCAGAAGTCCAGGAATCCTTCGATCAGCGCGCCCTTTGGCTCGCCGCCTACCAACCTCATTTCGACCAACAGCTCGTCTTCATCGAATCTGCAACGGAACTGGTTGCGCCAGGGGTTCCCTCATTCTCATGGATCGGCGCAGCCCTACTCAGTTGCCTGCTGCCGGTGGTGGCGTGGGAGCTCTGCGAATTGGCCCGTCACGGGGCTCCCCTGGGGATTTAACATAACGCCCATCCTCGGACGTTGTGCCAGAACCCAGCTTGTATGTCCTATCCCACGCCCTATTGCCGAGCACGCCAGCGAGATCGCAGTGGTTCACCATGGGATCTGCGGAACTACTCCGTGGGGATGTAGTGATGACCCAGGTAAATTCCTGCCTTTACATCGTCCCACCAGCAATGTTCTCGCGGTCCTGCATTAGCCTGACCGAAAGCTCGTTTAGGGCATGTCCCCAACTGAGGAGGACAGTCTCTTCTACTTTCTTTATCTTTTCGAAGCTTACATCGGGCGTGGTCGAGTGAAAGCTTCCTTCACCAACGTACTCACCGACTGTCCTTCCATCGGTCGCAACTAAAGTCGCTTGGACCTTCACCGTGTATTCGAATTGAGTATCTTGGGCAAATGAGGCAAGTCCCAGTGTCAATCCGCTGATTACCGCTTCCGCAATTTCTTCAGAAAAGTGGTGATTCGTCTCGGTTTCGGACTTGACCTTGAGCACGAAAGCCGCGCGGTTTGCCTGGTCCGACTCAGTGGTAACTCGCGCGAAGACACGGTTCTTCTCCAATGCACTTGCCACGTCGATGGCGACGTTTCCGCTGGCGAGATCCTCCTCGCCCAGCTGGTTTTGAGCCAGCGTTGTCACGTAGACGGTAGCCTGAATCGGGGTGTAGTTGCCCAGATTGGGCAGTACGGGTGTCGGTGATTTGTTGACAAGAGTATTGCTGGCGCAGCCGAGAGCGAGTATGAGCAGCGATATCGCACAAGCTACGCCGCCCTTTCGGATCCGGCCTGGCCGCACCCTTGCGCGGCGTATGAAAGTGAAATTTTGCGTTGTCGGGTAGCCCACTAGGTCATTGGTTTCCTGCATGAGATCGTCTCCATCCATTATGATATTATGACAATTCGCAAGTTCGTAGGGAAGGAGAAGTCACGCTCGCCATCGCACTCAAAATTGCTAGAGGAGCTGGTTTCGTCCACAGACCAATCGCCGGTTACGCCAAAACCACTGTTGAGCTGGCCGTCCATCCAATTTTTCTTGAGGCTTCGTTTTAGATGTAGGTCTTGTGAAATCCGGCGCGTATCTCTTCCTCATATGCTTGACACATGCCGGTTAAGGCATCTTAAACTTCATCGGCGACAAACGGCGTAGGCGCTCCTTGTTGTTCCGGAAAACGGGTTTCGTGAGCCGGCGGGTCTGTTTTCGTAGTGGGGGGCAAGGGAGGAGACCCGTTCTCCCACGGGGCTCCCCTAGGGATTTAACACAGCGCCCATACTCGGACGTTGTGCCAGAAGGCAGCTTGAATGTCCTCTGCCTATCCGGTTCGCTCCGCCGTGAGATGTTGATAGGGGAAGGGTTCCGCATCGATTGCGGCCTGCAGCACAGGAGAGAAGAGGTCCGCCTCGTGCCAGCGTTTGTTGAAGCGTTCAAATAACGCTGAAGGTGCTTTGGACTCACTCCATGATAGGCGCCGCGTAGCCAGGTCTTGAGATTGCCGAAGACCGTGTGAGCCCATGCGTCAGGGCGCGCAGTGCACCGCCTCGTAGTTGCGCCTTCTCTTCGATTTCATCAACGGCTTTCTGAGCCGCGTCGAGACGGTTCAGATACTCGTCGGTTGGCTGTTTTTCGGGGCCGCGCAAGACAAGCCGAGCCAGCCGAGACCGTGCTGTCGTCAACTCATCCAGCGTGGCGAGATCCTCGGGCGCGACTTGTTGCCGAAGTCCCTCCATCCCGCTAGCGATCACATCGAGCACCCTCCCTTTCCGGCGAAGTACCGTAGTCAGGGCAAGTCGGGTCGGTTCACACGGCCGTGACAACGACGGTCACGAGCGGAGCGAACCGGATAGGCAGAGGAATTCCAAGCCCGCTTTTCGAAGAACGTCCGATAACGAGCAGTATGTCAAATTCCTCTGGAGGGGCCTACGGGTCCGTATTCGGGCTCCCTCATTCCGATCTATGCACCAACGCCTTGTGTCGGGGTTCCCGCAACGGAACATTTTGTCAGCAATTGTGAGTTACTTTACATCATGTGTGTTATCCCGGGTCGTGGCTGATGGTTCAACGATGCGGGTTCTTCGTGACACTGATGCACGGACATGGTCGGAAAATGGGGCTCCTTTTTCCTATACTCCGACCAGTCATGTCCATCGAGCGCAGAAGTTCGAGGGCGTCCGCTCGCCGTACGGGCAGATGGAACCGCTTTACGCGACTGTTCTGACTCTCACGCCTCACGCCTCTCGGTTACCGAAGCCGAAAGGCGTCCAGGGTCTCAATCGGGAGATGAGAGATGATGAGAATCGTGCGTGACAGCTTCATACTTTCGGCGATCGTGGCACTCAGTGTAGGTCCGCTCCACGCCGCTGAGTCGAATCCGGACAAGGACGTCTACTTCGGCACCACCCACGGCCATTCGAACTGGTCGATCGATGTCTACGGCCTGGGAAACCAGGAGGCGGGCCCCGAGGACGGCTATCGCTTTGCCCGTGGCGAAGCGGTGAGTCATATGGGCGGGGCGAAGGTGCAGCTCAAGCAGCCGCTGGACTTCTTCATGATGACTGACCACTCGGAGATGATGGGCACGGCGCTACTGCTCACCAAGAAGGGCAGCGCCCTCTATGACACACCGGTCGCGAAGATGATCCAGCAGGGCAAGGGGACAGAGGCCTTCACCGCTATTGCAGGAGCCATCATCAGCGGAACGCCGCTCCCCGGCTTTGACGACCCGAACGTCGCCAAGCCAGTCTGGCAAAAAGTGGTGGCCAATGCCGAGAAGTACAATGCCCCTGGTCAGTTCACCACCTTCGTAGCCTATGAATGGACCTCGCTCCCCGGCGCGGCGAACATGCATCGCAACGTGATCTTCCGCGACACCAAGGTGCCCGAGCTGCCGTTCACGGCCATGGACTCGGATCGAGCAGAAGACCTGTGGACGGCGATGGAAGGCTGGCGCAAGAAGCATGGGAGTACCGTGCTGGCCATCTCCCACAACGGAAACGCAAGCATCGGCAAGATGTTCTCCCCTCTGGACTCCGACGGCAACTTCATGACCGCAGAGTACGCCAAACGTCGCCTTGCGAATGAACCGTTGCACGAAGCGGGGCAGGTCAAGGGCGTATCCATGGCCCACCCACAATTTTCACCGAATGACGAGTGGGCCAACTTTGAGCTGTGGAACTACCACCTGCCTAGCGGCGCCCCGGTGCCGGCCATGCGCGCCAACTATGTGCGCGAGGGCTGGAAGATGGGACTGAGCCTGGAGAAGATCGTCGGCGTGAACCCCTTCAAAATGGGGGTCGAAGGTGGCTCGGATTCCCATAGTACGATCAACACCTTCGAGGAGTTCAACAACCAGGGAAACCATGCCGCGATGGACAACACCGCCGAAAAACGCCGAAACGGGATGCCTGGACAGAACCTCGGAGTCAAGGGCGGCAATATGTTCCTCAATCCCGGCACCCTGACCGGCGCATGGGCCGAGTCGAATACCCGTGGCGCGATCTTCGACGCCATGTCACGCAAGGAAACCTATGCGACCTCGGGCACGCGCATCAAGGTTCGCTTCTTTGCGGGGTATGATTATCCGAGCAACCTGTTGAAGAATAAGGACTGGGTCGCGAAGGCATACGCCGGTGGTGTGCCCATGGGTGGTGACCTGCCGCCCAACAAAGGCAAGGCCTCACCCCAATTCGTCGTGTCCGCCTTGAAGTCGCCGCATAGCGCCAATCTCGACCGAATCCAGATCATCAAGCTGTGGACCGATGGCGTGATCGACTACGAGAAGATCTACGACGTCGCGCTCTCGGATGGTCGGAAGGTCGATCGAAAGACGGGTAAGGCTCGGGCAGTCGGGAATACGGTCGACCTGAAGACCGCCCATTACACCAATGACATCGGTGATGCCGCATTGAAGACGGTGTGGACGGATCCGAATTTCGATCCGGCACAGAACGCGGTGTACTACGTGCGCGTTCTGGAAATCCCGACGCCCCGATGGTCGACCTTCGATGCCGTCGCGCTGGGGTTGCCGCCTTCGGATATGGTTCCGGCCACGATCCAGGAGCGCGCCTGGACTTCGCCGATCTGGTACTCAGCGGGAAAGTGACGGGATAGGCATGCCGACTCCGCTGAATCCCTTGAAGAAGGCACTGCGGGAGCCTTTGCTGCAGTTCCTGGGCATGGGGGCCGGATTGTTCGTCCTGTTCGGCTTGATCAACGGCCCGGCCGAAGGTCCGCCGAACCGGATCGTCGTGACAAACGGCCAGGTCGAGAGGATGGTGGCCGGCTTTACCCGAACCTGGATGCGGCCACCCAATTCTCGGGAAATAGACGACCTGATCGACGCCTATCTTCGCGACGAAGTGTACTACCGCGAGGCGATCGCACTGGGTCTGGACAAGGGTGACGCGCTCGTCCGACGACGCATGCGTCAGAAGCTGGAGTTCATCCTCGAGGATGTGTCGGCGCTGCTCGATCCGAGTGAAGAGGAACTCGCGGCCTTTCTGCGGGCGAATGTGCAGCCGTTCCGTGTTCAACCGCAAGTCTCTTTTCGGCAGGTCTATCTCAGTCAGGACGAGCGTCCTGACGTGCGAGCGGATGCAGCCGAGCTGTTGATCCGGTTGCGAGCGGGAGAGAACCCGGATGATCTGGGCGATCAGATCATGGTCGCCGAGGCGTTCGAGCTGGCTTCTCGAAGCGAGATCGAAAGGCATTTCGGCGAAGCGTTTGCCCGGGAGGTTTCCGAGCTACCGACCGGTGTCTGGTCGGGCCCGCTGCTCTCGGGTCTGGGTGCGCATCTGGTGCTGATCTCCGAGCGCGAAGACGGCCGCCTGCCGGAGCTGGCCGAGATACGGGAAGAGGTGAAGCGCGATTGGCTGCTCGAGCGCGGGAAGGAACTGAAGGAGAGCACTTTCCGCAAACTCCTCGAGGACTACGACGTCGTGATCGATCAGCCGGCGCGTTCTCCGCGCTCGAATGAGCAGCTTGCGGCCACCCCGCCCAAAGCGGCGCAATGATGATTCGCTTTTGCGTTTCGGCGCTCGGAATCCTGTGGCTCGTCTTTGCTGTCCTTGGCGGTGGAGCTGCGTTCGCGGACGACTCGCAACCCGCCTATCTGGAGATCACGGAAACGACACCGGATCGTTACAAGATCCTCTGGCGGGCGCCGAATGTCGCGGGCAGGCGGTCGCCGATTTCCGTCGCGTTTCCCAACGCGGCGCGCAATCTCACTGAACCGGTCGAGCACGAATTGCCGGATTCAGTCGTCGAGCGACGATTGATCGAGACAGACGCCGCCGGCTTGCTGGGGAAGCGCATCGAGATCGTCGGACTGACGTTGACGAATATCGATGTCCTGGTGCGCGTCGAGTTCGCCAATGGCGCGACGTCGACGACACTCGTCCAGCCGGATCAGCCATGGCTGGTCGTCGAAGGTCCGCGTACGGCCTGGCAGGTGACCTGGGATTACACCGTGCTCGGCTTCGAACATATCCTCGCCGGTTTCGATCACCTGCTCTTCGTGTTGGCCTTGCTCCTCATCGTGAGAGGCACGCGGCGCCTGCTGATGACAATCACCGCGTTCACCCTGGCACATAGCATTACGCTGGCAGCGGCCACGCTCGGCTTGCTGTGGGTGCCCGGCCCCCCGGTCGAAGCCACCATCGCGCTCTCCATTCTGTTTCTGGCGAGCGAGCTCGTGAAGGTCAATCGCGGCGATCCGAGTCTGACCGCCAGTTATCCCTGGCTCGTGGCGTTCAGCTTTGGCTTGCTACACGGGCTCGGATTCGCCGGCGCGCTGGCCCAAGTCGGATTGCCGCCGCACGAGATTCCGCTCGCCCTGTTGATGTTCAATGTCGGCGTCGAGTTGGGTCAGGTGTTGTTCGTCGTTGTGGTCCTCGCGCTAGTCTTCGTTCTGAAAAGAGTGCGCGTGAACTGGCCAGTATGGGGCCGGCAGATTCCGGCTTATGGGATCGGGGCTGTGGCTGCCTTCTGGCTGATCGAGCGGGTGAGTGGCTTCTGATCCGTTGTGTGGGTTCCTAACGAATCAGCTCGCCCGGACTGGCATCCTCACTCTTTTCGGCTGTTTTTATTCACGAGGTCTCGTTCCGTGGATGGGCGTTGGTGCACCAATCGCAGGCCTAAGCTGGGCCAGTTGGCGACCACGAGGGCATTGGGCCACGCTGCGGGCATGAGTTCACGAGTCCATCCCAAGTACAAAGCGAAGTATCGCGTGAACAATTGGGCTGAATACGACCGGGCCCTGGTCCAGCGTGGCGATGTCACTCTCTGGATCTCTGACAGCGCGATCAGCGCCTGGAAGCCTGCACCATCCGGCAGGCGAGGTGGGCAGAGAAAGTTCTCGGATCACGCGATCGAAGTGGCTTTGACGCTGCGCCTCGTCTTCAATCTACCACTGCGACAGGCAGAGGGCTTTCTGCGTTCGGTCCTGTCTCTGATGAGCATCGACCTTGAAGCCCCCGATCACACCACGATCTCTCGGCGTAGTCAGAGCCTCGATGTGGCCTTGGAACTTGTTCCTAGTAAGAGGCCCATCCATCTGATCGTCGACAGCACAGGACTGTCAATCGTTGGCGAAGGGGAATGGGCCGCTGCAAAGTATGGAGGGCGCGGCAGGCGTGGCTGGAAGAAGCTCCATCTCGGTGTTGATCGAACGGGCGTGATCGTCGCCCAGGCGCTGACTCACGGAAGCGCTGATGATGCGAAGGCTGCTCTCAATCTCATCGATTGTATTGCTGATGACTTCGCGAGTTTCACGGCCGACGGGGCCTATGACACGCTCGCGATATACGATGCCAGTGCGGCGCGAGGTGCCGCAGTCATTGTCCCACCCTCGAGGAGTGCGACGAGCTCGCGTCAACAAAGATCTCGGTCGAGTGTTCGCGATGGTACGATCATGAGAGTGAAAGATATCGTGCGGCGCCAGTGGAAGAAGGAGTCGGGGTATCATCAGCAGGCCCGCGTGGAGAACACCTTCTTCCGATACAAAACGATCGTCGGCCCGAGACTTCGTGCCCGTCATTCGAAGTCACAAAAAGCAGAGGCGATTATTGCCTGCAATATCTTGAACCGGATGACGGGCCTTGGGATGCCGGAATCCTTCGCTGTGGGTGCCTGATAAACGTCTCGGAAATATCGGAGCTGTTGCGGTCTCCCGATTCACGCACCAACGCCGTGATCCGAAACAGGGAATCTATTCTGACCAGCAGGGAATCAGCAGGAATTCTAAATGGGCTCTGAGCCGCTGCACTCGAGCGAATCCATCCAATCACTTGCTCGGTCAGACGGGGACAGTAGACCGATCTGTGGCGCAACATCGGTGAGGCAAATGGCCGATTTCGTTTCGGATTTCGATCGGCTGAATTTTTCCTCACCACGAGGTCTGCCACGCATTGTTAGCTGGTCAAATGTCGTCAGGGATAGGCTCAAGAATTGCTCAAGGCACCAATATTGAGAACCCATAGATTGAAACCGACTCAGCCGCCACGCCTCATGTGCATTCGGACATACATCTGGTGAGGATGTCCATGCCCTCGCCAATCAAGTCTTCGGGAATGGTGAGGGCTGGGAGAAAGCGAATCACGTTTCCGCGCGCCCCGCACGAAAGCAGGATCAATCCATGCCGAGCGGCAGCGCCCACGAGCGCCTTCGTGAGCTCAGGGTCGGGCTGGTTCGCATCTCCGTCCTTCACCAGTTCCATGGCAACCATGGCGCCACAATTTCGATAGTCTCCGATCACCTGCGGATATTTCTCCTTCAATCGGACGATGTGTTCGATGAAGTGCTCACCAATCACGTTGGCGCGCTCGACCAATTCCTCTTCTTCGATGACTTCGATGACGGCAAGCGCGGCCGCGCACGCGATCGGCGAGCCGCCGTAGGTGCCGCCCAGCCCGCCAGGTAGAGGCGCATCCATGATCTCAGATTTTCCAGTCACTGCCGAAATCGGCAACCCTCCGGCGATGCCTTTGGCGGTAGCCATCAGGTCCGGTTCGACGCCCGCATACTCAGAGCAGAAGTACCGTCCTGTGCGTCCGAAGCCGGTCTGGATCTCATCGGCGACATAGACAATGCCATGTTCGTCGCAGATTCTGCGCAATGCCTGTTGGAATTCAGCCGATGCAGGATAGAAGCCACCTTCGCCCTGGACAGGCTCGAGGATAACGGCCGCGACATCGCTGGGCGCGATGTCGACCTTGAATAGATCGTTTAGGCCACGAAGGGCGTCATCGAGTGTTATGCCATGATAGTCGATCGGGAAGGGCGCGTGATAGATCTCGGCGGGAAAGGGACCAAATTGATTTTTGTACGGAGTGATCTTGCCGGTCAAGGCCATGGCAAGGTTGGTTCGGCCGTGAAATCCGCCGTTGAATGCGATCACGCCTCGGCGACCGGTATGAGCGCGCGCGATCTTGACGCAATTCTCGATCGCTTCGGCCCCAGTTGTCAGAAAAATCGTCTTTTTCGGCGTGTCGCCGGGCATCAGCTTATTCAGCTTCTCTGCGAGTCGGACAGAAACGTCATAGGGCGTGACCATCACGCAGGTGTGGCTGAATTTTTCGAGTTGTTCGGCGACTGCAGCCTTGACCTTGGGATGGCCGTGGCCGGTATTCACGACGGCGATGCCCGCACCAAAATCGATATAGCGCTTGCCCTCTACGTCCCAGATCTCGGCGTTATTGGCGTGATCAACGTAGATCGGGGCCATATTTCCCTGTCCCCGTGCGATGGCGGACTCCTTGCGCGATTGCCATTCAGCGTTGGTCGTCATCTGGTTCTCTCCTAGAACAAAGCGATTCTATTTGTCGATCCCGCCGAGACACATGTATCTGATCTCGAGGTAGTTATCCATTCCGTATTTCGAGCCCTCACGGCCCGATCCCGACTCTTTGACTCCGCCGAACGGCGCCATCTCATTGGAGACGATTCCTTCGTTGATACCGACGATTCCGTATTCGAGTTCGTCACTAACCCGCCATACGCGACCTATGTCGCGAGTGTAGAAATAAGCGGCGAGCCCAACATTGGTGTCGTTTGCAATGGCGATGGCTTCGTCTTCGGTCGAGAAACGAATGATGGGCGCAACGGGACCGAAGATCTCGTTTCGCGCAATTGGCATGTCGTTCGTGACATTGGTCATGAGGGTCGGCTCGAAGAAGCCAGGGCCCAGGTCGCTGCGCCGACCTCCGAGCAGGATGGTTGCGCCAGCGGCAATGGAGTCCTGCACCAGTTTTTCGACGTCGTCGACCGCGCCCGCATCGATCAAGGGACCCGTTGTCACTGTGTTGTCCGCGCCCGAGCCGAGCGTGAGCTTCTTGACTTCCGCTGTGAGTTTCTCAACGAAGGCGTCGTAGACGCCGTCCTGAACAAGGAAACGGTTTGTACAGACACAGGTTTGTCCGGCGTTGCGATATTTCGAGGCCATCGCCCCCACAACAGCGGCGTCGAGATCGGCGTCGTCGAAGACGATGAACGGTGCGTTTCCGCCTAGCTCCATCGAGGTCTTCTTCAGCGTGTCTGCACATTCCGCCTCGAGAACTTTCCCTATCTCGGTCGAGCCAGTGAAGGTCAGTTTTCGGACGATTGGATTCGCCGTCAGCTCGCCTCCGATGGCCCCGGCTGAACCAGCGACGACGTTGATGACACCGGGCGGGAAGCCCGCGCGTTCGGCCAGTTCGGCGATCGCGAATGCCGAGAGCGGCGTCGCACTTGCAGGCTTGCAGACGACCGTGCATCCGGCGGCGATGGCTGGAGCGATCTTGCGGGTGAGCATGGCGTTGGGGAAATTCCAGGGCGTGATGCAGGCCACTACGCCGATGGGCTGCTTGACCACGACGATGCGCTTGTCCTTGGACGGCGGTGGGATCACATCGCCATAGACGCGCTTCGTTTCTTCCGCGAACCACTCGATGTAATTCGCTCCGTAAGCGATTTCGCCCCGGGCTTCGGCGATAACCTTACCCATCTCGGCGGTCAGAATCTGGGCGAGATCCTCCTGGGCGGCCAGCATCAATTCGAACCACTTGCGCATCAGGCCCGCTCGCTCCTTGGCAGTGGTCTGGCGCCAGCTGCATTGCGCACGCTCGGCTGCCGCAATTGCTCGGCGGGTCTCCACGGCTCCAACTTTGGCAACGTGGGCGATGGTCTTCCCATCGGCGGGATTCTTGATCTCCAGGGTCGCGCCGTCATCGGCATCGGTCCATTGACCATCAATGTAGGCCTGGGTTCGTAGCAGGGAGGGCTCAGTGAGTGGGATGGTCAAGTGCGACACTTCTTATTGGTTGGTCGATGTCTGCGGGCGACCGTTTTAGTTGATGGGCTTGCGGTTCCGGTTTTCAAATTCGACTCGCCTAACGCGACAATATGGATCGTTCGTTCGAATCCCAAGAGGTAAAGCGGACGAGTATGCTGTGACGATTCTGAATGCAGACTCGAGGCCAGGCCGAATTGGTGACGAAAGGAATTGATGCCTTCCCTCTTGAAGTTTGAGGCGCACCTAACTTTCGGTGTTCAGTGAAAAAATGATGGACTAAATGGCCTTCACCTAATAGTGTCTATCCGCTAGTGCGATGCATGCCATTCAATTCTCAAGGAAAGCGATGTTATGAATCGGAGACTTCCACTCATCTTGCTCGCAACATCGTTCGTAGTCGGTTCGTTGTGGTGGGTCACGCGGGATACGCCGGACGGGCGCACCCAGTCTGCTGTAGGCCAACAGGGAGCGGAGTTTTCCTCGCCAAACTCTGCCGAGTCTGATCGCATCGAAAGCCCGGTCATCATGAAGCCTCCGCATTCTGAAAATGAGCTCGAAGCAATGGAGCGGGCGAACTCACGAAGTCGAATTAGAGGGCTATCGGGCAGACAGAATTCGTTGGATCGCCGAGGCGCGGTCGACAGGCCCAATCTAGAGTCGGATCGCTCAGCTGAGACCGAGGGCGAACTCCGAATTCTCGGGCATGAGTCCTCTTCCCAGCTGCTGAACACGCTGCGCAAGATTGCGCGAGGTGAAGAATGGGTTGGCTCAATCGATTGGGATCGAACGGCGCTGAACTCAGAAGAGTTACGCAGCCTCGATCTTGACCAGGATGGTTTCGTCGCGGAGTCGGAGGTCGAAAAGGCGCTGAAGCTTGTCGAACGTGCGGAACGGTTCCCAGTCAATAGTGACTTCGTCGACGGATCGTATCCAATCGAGCGTGAAAATTCTCGGCGACCGGAATGGGAGTTCGAGGTCGTCGACACGAATAGAGATGATCGGATCGAGATCGAGGAGTATTTGTCGTTTCTTCTCGTCGCAGAGTCGACGAAGGCTCGACTCGATGGCGACGGTGATCTGAACGTCAGCTTCGAGGAGTCGGGACTCTCCGCTGACGAATTCGCACCTCTCGACCGTGACGGAGACCGGACACTGAGATATTCCGAGATTCGGCGAGCCATCGCGTTTGGAGCCTTCGACCAATCACCTGCGGCAGAGTAATCTGAGGACAGCATCGGGAACCAGGGCCGCGGATGGGACGCGCACCGTTTCCGATCGAACGCAAGCAGTATTGTGAAGTCTTCGAGATGGGCCATAGCTCGACTAGCGTGGATCCAATCGAAAGATCCAGATTTCATTCGTGTCTGCGTCTGCGTCCTCCGACTCGAGAGCGTATTTCTTTGCATAGAGTTCGTTGACATGCGCCTGCTCAGCCTCGTTCTCCACACGGATAGCCTTCAACGCATAGATGTTGGACCCAGTCCGCTTCGGCCCCTTCGCCCGCTGCGATGTAGAAATTCTTCCCAGAGGCCACGCCCCGATGTTCACGGAATAGGGATTGCCCGGTCTGGTTTCGATCTGGATGATCTCGATGTCGTGTGCCGATGCCCAGTTGTCTGGGAATGTCCGAACCGTCCCCGACAGTTCTCCGCCCGGAACGGGGCCGAGCGGGCCGCAGCCCAGGAGAAAGAGAATGCACGAGAGGGAAAGGATTTTATACAAAACGATGAGTTCCTTTTGTGGCGGCGCCTCTGGACGTGTGGACTCTGTCTGCGGATCTAGTTCGAACCCGCGGTCAACTGCTGGTGAGCTTCCCGCGTGTTGGCAGCAAATTTTACGCGTACGACCTTTCCGCTTTCGATGACCCACCGATCGATGATTTCGTATGTCACGGATCCGCCGTGGGCCTCGATCCCGTAATACTCCGCTGCAAATGTGGACCGGAATCTGGCATTCACCATCAGCGTTCTCCCGTCGAAGATCGTGTCGAGTACCTCCTCGGTCGCGTCAGGAAACGCCTTGGCGGATTTCTCGAAAAAAAGTTCCGTGAAATCAGTGGCACCCCGAACTTCGAGTCCAGGATGCAGCCAATCGCTGCCGACGACGTCATCGGCAATGAGATCGCTCCACTCGATCTCGACCGGCTCCGACCGGTACATCGAGATGATTGCATCGGCGACGTCTTGATTCGAAAGGTTCTGGGCTGTCGCTGTCATTGGGGACCCATCCGTTCTTAGAAATTAAAGTGAGGGGAGTACGTTTCTGGCGAAGGTCCGCAGGCCAGCCATCGTGTGCTCGTAGCTACTGGTATCGACGGTGTCTATGCAGATGACGATTTCATTGATTCCGATATCGCTCGTGGATCGTCGGACCCACTCGGCGCAGCGATCGGGGTGGCCGACATAGGAGACGAGATGATCTTCGATCTCTTGGCGCAGGATTTCAGGGTCCTTGCCAATTTTTCTTGCGCGCGCTTCGATTATGCCGCGGCGGTTAGTGTCGGTGACTACTTCGTCGGTGAACAAAATTGTCGCGAGTCGACTGAAGAGGATCGCGGATGGGTCGCGCCCATTCGTTAATGCTTCTTTCTTGATGTCTTCGCAGATGATCTTCACCCGATCTTGGTCTGCCGTTAGGCAGTTGACCCTATCCGCGTGACGCCCCGCGACCTTGATCATGGCCCTTCCGAGCACCCCGAGGAGAATTTCCGGATGCGGATTGCTGATCGGCTTTGGTTCGCAAATCCCGCCCTTGATCGCATAGTGCTCGCCGACGTAATCGGTGCGTCCTTCGGTCCACATGGATTTGAGAATATCCAGCTCCTCCGAGAGCATTGCGACACGTTCGAGAGGTTTTCGGAAGGGCTGATTCAGGGACTTCTGTTGTTCTGGAGCGTTACCTGCTCCCATTCCCACAATGAGACGACCGTTGCTTAGCTGATCCGCCGTCGACGTGATCTTGGCAAATAGGCCTGGATGACGTCGTCCTGCCGGGGAAACCATTGATCCGATCTTCATTCGACTCGTGGTGGCAGCCATTGCGCCTAGCATTGTCCACGGTTCGAAGGTCCCAACGTCGGCATCGGCCTGATGAGCGAAAAGGTCGTCGCCAATGTAACAGGCGTGATAACCGAGCTCCTCGACTTCCTGCCAACCTTTTTGGTATTGCTCCGAGGTCCATCCCCAACCGACTAGTAATACAGATGCGTACATCGTGTCGTTATCCTTCTCAGGGAAAGCAGTCGTTAGTCGCTCACGAGGTCGCGAAGCACTCGATTCGTGAAGTTGTAGTGCGGCTGATCCCAGAATGGCGAGTAGAAATTCTGCTCGTACGCGATCGAAGATCGTCCGTGCTGTACTGCCTCGATGACGCCGCCGTCTTCAGCGGCAGCGCCTGCAAAGGCAGCCGCGAGCACATCCATTGTCTCAGCGGATTTCTGCCCGATTGCGTGGGGGCTCAGCAGTGTGAGTCCGCTCACTAATGTGCGGTCCGGCGCCACCGGCAGCGTGAAGCTCGGAGCCATTACAGTGGGCATGACTGCCATCGAAACGTTCGGATAGAGCTGAAGGAAATATCCGTGTTCCGGGCGACTAGTTCGGCCGATGTGGGGTAGGTCGAGCTTGGGGTATGTCTTGAGCACATCTTTTTCGAGATATCCGAAACCGAGGACGTTGCCGGTTTGGACGACTTCGAAGAGTGGGTGTCCGTCCTTGTCTACGCGGGGAACTTCCGGAGAAGCGCGATAGAGGGCGTGCGTGTGCCCCTCATGCAGGATGTTTAGACAGTCATTTTCTACAAAGGTTTTCCAGTTCGTTTGGACTTCATCAGTAAACGACTGCACGACCCCGCTCTCGTCTTCGTCTTCGTCGAGACAGGTGACATCGTATTCGCTCAGTAATTCGATCAGGGGTGTTACATGATTCATCAGGGTTCCGGCCTTGCCGGAAACGTTGACGAAGAGGATGCCGATGAAAATTCCGGAGTTGATTTCGATAAGCCTTCGATGTTCAGCCGGTACCGCATCAATCGTGCTATTGGGATGGCCTCCCCAGAATGGGGCGTCGACCAATTCGCCTTTGAGGTCGTAGCACCAGCCGTGGTACGGTACTCGAAGCTGGTCGACCCCTCGCATTGGTTTCAGTGCGATCGGATGGCCATCGTATGGGCAGACGTTGTGAAAGACTCGAAGAAGCCCGTCGTAACCGTGAGCCACCAGGAGTGGCAGACCGAAAGCGTCAAGAGGCAATACATCGCCGGGAGTCGAGACCTGGCCGGCCACGCAGAGCCCCGCCCAGTTCTTGCAAAAGACTTCCGATAGCTCGACATCGAAGAAATCCTGGGACGTGAAGGCTCGCCGAGGAAACGTTCGGGCCGTTTCGATCGGTGCACGGATGCTGCGAATTTCGTTACTGGAGAGAATCTGTTGAGGATCGCTCATGATGCGTCCTTCTCGGAATCGCCATCACTTGCTGCTGGGCGGTACATGACGTGTGCTTCCGAATATCGACATTCGTCCTTGTCGATGTCGACCGTGATCGGCTCGTGTGCGCCCGGAACGATGTATCGCCCCGAAGCGGGAAAGGCTATCCCGGTCCACGTTTCCCAATCCGATACGGTGCCCGCAATGACCGTGGAATCCTCGATCACCTTGATGAACTCTGCTCCACCGCGGACCATCGTGCGCATCCACGGCTCAAAGGGAAGTCCGTCTTCGGTTTGCCACTCAACATATTCCTTGATGGGTGTGATCGGATATTTGTCCTTCAGGATGGGCCGAATGTTGATGATCTGTCCGAGACCATGCTTGACCGTGAGTGTTCGAATCGCCTCGGATAGAGGCTGAGACAAACCCTGCCCACGTGCCGATGGCATCGTCATGGCTTGAACCGGGTGAAGGGTATTAGGCGCGATGCCCGCGTCGTACTCCCGAACGGAGCGAAGAAGCACTTCTTGGAATCCCGGCAGGTCGGAGTCTGAGCCGTCCCAGTTGAATGCGACGGAGTTTCCGATGCCCAGCAATGTGTCCGCTTCGTCGAAGAGGAAGACCTGGTAGTCCGCGAAGTCCGTGATCATGCGCGGCCAGACTTCAGCCCATACGCGATCACCCTGGGTGATGAAATCGGGAAACGAATCTCCTTCCATTTCCTTGATGCGGTCAACGAGATCGGGACGTTCGCTTAGCGTGACAATTTTATAGGCCATGTTCTAGGTCTCCGAAATCATGTAGGATTATGGTTGCTTGGATTCGTGATGACGGTCGTACGAATGAGTGACACGAGAGCTGCGAGACACCACATCCCCTCGAGCACGACGAAGGGAATAAAACCGATGCCGTAAGAGGCGTACGCGGCTATGCCGGCGCCTACGGCGTTCATCCCCTGGTAGACCGGTGAAGTGGATTCAAGCCGACCCATCAGGTTGCCGAGGAAGGCGGCCATTAGAATGCTTACGCCGATCGATGCAAGGATTGTCATTCCGAATCGAGCGCGTTGAGGATGAGATTGTTGAACTCGTAATGGAGCGTGTCCCAAAACGGGGAGTAGAAGACCTGGTCATGGGTGGGTGACTGCCGTGCGCTTTGAACGCCAGCAACCATCGCACCGTCCTCTTCGGCAACGATCTCACCGATGCGATGAATTCCAGCGCAGAGATCTAAATAGTTGGGCCTCTTCGAGGCGCCCTTGGCCAGGTAGCTAGCTTCCCGAATCTCTGTACGAGTGGCGCCGAGGGGCCGCGCAATTTCGATCGTGATGTGTTGAGGTGTCAAAGTGATATTCGTGTTGGGGAACAACGCGCAGATCGCCATGTCTGTTGGCACGTCTCCATTCGGGAGCGTAATGGAAGGTGCATCCATGGGAGGATAGGTCTCGCTGGCATCCTTCAGGTCGAAATAGAGAGCCAGCAGCCCACGATCGACGACTTCCTGAAATGTCTTCTCGCCATTTACATTCACGCGGGGTACATCAGGAGAGTCTCGATAGAGTTGGTGCACGAAGCCTTCGTGATAGATGTTGATACATGTGTTCTCCATGTAGGTCTTCCAATTCCCCTCGGAGAAGTATGTCGAAGTAAACGAATTCCCCTCTCGATCGCTGGTCACTTCCAATTCGCTGACGTCTCGTCCGCGGAACAGGGTGAGGACGGGCGAGATGTAGTCCTTGAAGGGCTGCGCATTCCCCGAGAGGTTGACGAAGATCGTGTCGCACCAGATGGCCGACGGGATTTCTTCCAGTCCAACCGCGCGGTCACCCATCGATTCAATGGCGGGATTCTTGCTGCCGTCCCAAAATGGGGCCGCGGTCAGGTGTCCGCGCAGGTCATAGCGCCATCCGTGATAAGGCGAGACCAGCTCTTTTTGTCCGGTACCTGGAGCGAATTGGATCGGGCAGGCGTCATGAGCGCCGATGTTATGGAAGACTCGAATTTTCTCTTCGTCATCGCGGACGATTAGAAGGGGTATGCCAAAAATCGACAAAGGGAGCACGTCGCCGACATTTGAGACGGAATGGGCGAATTCAATACTCATCCATGTTTTTGAAAACAGCCGTTCGGCCTCAAGCTGCTGAAACTCTTCGGAGAGGAACGCCTCCCGTGGCAGTGTGAGAGCTTCAGAAATGGGCGCGCGAATCGCGGACTTTTGCGCGGGAGAAATGAAATGATCAAGGGGGATGGACAGTCGGGATCTCCTCGCTTCTATTTCCTGTTCAGCTGCCTCGTCGTTTGAGGTAGGCATCTGCTAGTTCGACGAGGCGATCGCGTCCAAAGCTCGCATCATGCCCGCCGTGTACGACGTTGACTGGGATTTCTCGCAGGCGCTTCATCGTCTTGAGGTAGACCGCGATGTCGCTCCCGGGCAGTTCGTCGAGTAGCGGGCCGTCGTAGATGGAGTCGCCTGAAAAGAGCGTGCCGCTCTCCCTCTCCCAGAGTCCAATGCTTCCCGGCGAATGGCCCGGCAGATGCAGAACCTCGAAGGATCGGTCTCCGAGATCGATTACGTCCCCTTCGTCGACTTCCCACGTAGGCCGCGTTGGAGTGATCATGAAAGTTTCGGGATCGAAGGATGCGTGGGGGATGGCCGTGATAAGTGGGCCGTCATCGATCACGTAGCCAGACTCCGCATATTCCTTCAGCGCGTCAGCCGGAAATCTCCCCGCTATGAGTTCCGCAAAGTCCTCATACGGGTCCATCAAGGGCGCTTCGATGCGGTGCATGACGCGCGTCTCGAACTCATGGAGACAGCCCACATGGTCGTAGTGCACATGTGTCGCCACAGCGATCACCGGCTTGTCGAGCATTGACGCGAGCTCGTCTCTCACTGACGCTAGGCCGAGGCCCGTATCGACAATCAGATCTCTGTCCCGGCCCCGTACGTGCCAGATATTGCAGCGTAGGAATGGATGGACATGCGGCTCCCAGAGCCAGGTGATCTGGTCGCTCAGCATCTTGCGCTCAAACCAGCGATTTGCGACTTGGAGGCGGCTCACGGGGAATTTCCCTTATTCATAAAGCTGACTATTATGACAGTTAATTCTTACAGAAAGAGTAACAAGGTGTCAATGTATTCGTCTGCTCCAATGTCTTTTTGATTCAAGATGTAAATATAATCATGGAGTATGGGAAGAATAGGACGATATTGTGCATCAATTATCTCAAAATTGTCGAAATATCATGAAAATGACAAAGTATTGAATAAATTTCTTGACACTCGTGCCAGTTTAGTGCTGACTAGGTGAATAGTTAATTCGTTCTGTCTGCCCCGCGCTCGTTTAGCGTTCGAGCAGAGTCAGGCAGCACATTTCAATGTTCAACGGATGAAAGAAGTTCCAGAGAAAGGGAGCGACACATGACCGGTTCCAACTGTTCAACTCGCAGAACACCAAGGCGGTACGGATTCCTTCGTGGTTTATTAGTCACATTAGTTAGCATGGTGATCAGCTCGACGTCCGCAGTGGCCGCACCTGCCTTGTTCACCGGCCAGGTTGACTTCCTTGATTCCTACGGGACCTTGACCTGGGCGACAGGTCCAACCGCATTGGCTCCGAATTTCCTACAAGTCATTCCGGCTGCGCCTGCCGCGAGCGTTAGCCTCGCTGGTGGTATCTTCTCGAACAATTACACGCTCACGAATATTACCTACATCCCGGGCTTCCCTGTGCTGACCTTCTTTACGGCCAGCACCCAGCAAGCCGGCGCGTTTGGTCCGGGCTTCTTGAGCACGACGCTTACCGTGCCAGCCAACACGACGGCCGGCCCTCAGCTCTCAGCGAGCCCGCGAGGTGGATTCCTGCGACTGATCCCCGGAGTCAACGGCTTCGGCGGCATCATGGGAGTGAACCCCCGGTTCAACGCGACCGGCGTCGCGAATGCTTCTGTTGGTTATTACAACGTTCTGGGACGCGCTCGGGACTATGTCGCAGGCATCACGCCCGGGACCGCGATCTCTGCGAACGCGATCAACTCCGTTCATCAGAGCCTGACAGTGAGCGGTACACCGATTGTTCGAGGCGGCATTCGCGTCGCCAGCGTGGCGCCTTGGGTGACCGGAATGGCAACCGCACAGAATCCGCACGGTTACTACATCTCAACCCATGTTCGAACGGGTGGCGATGCCCGAAATTCTGCAGGAACGGTAGGAGCCCTCTCGCTGGTTTCGCCTGCGAACACATTCATCTACTCGACCTTCGGCGGCGGACCGCCTCTGTCGCTCAACGAGGGGCGAGCTGTCGTGTGGAAGACCACGATGACGCTGGTTCCTGAGCCGGGCCAGCTCATGCTGCTCGGAGGTGGGCTCGTTGGTATCTTTGCCCTCACTGGTCTGCGAAATCGCCGGCGCGCGCATAACTAAATCTGCGAGGAGTGAGGTTTTCGATTTCGCGGAGGCGCGGCATCTTGTTGCCGTGTCCCGTGCGATTTCGACGGTGGTTCGATTACCTTTTGGAAGTTTCACCGACGGCGGTGAGCACACAGAAGCGATCCATCACCGTGGGCTTCTCCGGGGCCTGCGCCGTAGGTTCTCGCAATCCTGAACGCAGTACGCGACAGGTACGCAGCGCCCTACTTTGACGGCATAAAATTGGATCGTGGCCCTGGCCGAGTTCGTTGAATGGGGGCATGCAGGCTCCGAGTGCCCTTGAGTCTGCATCGTCCGCTCTCCCAAAGCCCAGTCGTTGGTGAGCGCCGCTGGGATCCGAAGATCAGCCACGACTGCTGGCCGGATAGATCGCTTTGCTTCTTTTCGGAACGATTGACTGCCATCGCAGCAAGCATTTAGGGTCAGCATTTCGAGCTAAATCAGTCCAAGATGTTTCAGTGTGCGTGTATTTAACTTCGATTTTGAGAGTTTTGACACTGCGGGCTCGCTTGGCAATTCTTGGTTGACTGTCACGACAGTTTGTTTCACTCTTACGAAACCTGATGGGTTAGCGGCGTTCGAATCGACTTTCCAAGTCAACGGGTTCCCCTAACAAGACACCGGGTCGAGTCGAACAGAGCGAGTGTGGTGGAGAGCATGTGATCCCCATGAAAAAATTCGATGTTTCAATATTCGGTTTGGTGGGTCTGTTTGCGTTCCCCTCTTTCATCGGTGACTTGCAGGCACAAGAGGCAGAATTCGCTGATCCCTGGGCGGGCGTCGAGGAGATGGTCGTTGTCGGTGCCAGCTCTCTTCTTGGAACCAGCATGGCCACGTCGGCCGTCGCATTCGACGCCGAGACCCTGAGGGCCGAGGGAATCACCGACGTCGAAGGCCTCGCGAATTTCACCCCCAACCTAGAAATCAAGACTGCCTTCGCAGCGAGCAATCCGACGATCTTCATCCGCGGCGTAGGTCTCGATGATTTCAACGCCAATGCACCGAGTTCGGTCGCCGTCTACCAGGACGGCGTCTACATGAATTCGCCGGCGGGTCAGCTCTTCCAGTTCTTCGACATCCAGGGCATTGAGGTTTTGCGAGGTCCGCAGGGCACTTTGAGAAATGCCTCCGCCGGGGCGATTCGGGTCGTGACCAACAAGCCGAGTGATGACTTCGAAGCCGAGTTCACGACGACCTACGGTCGCTTTAATCAGACGGATATCGAAGGCGCAGTCACGATTCCGATTTATCCCGAGTTGCTGAGTTGGCGTGGAGCCTTCAAGGTCAGCCGTAGAGGTGGTACGACCGAGAATCGATGCAACGACCTGGTAAAGAACGCCTCACCGGCTGCCCGGAGCCCATGCGGGCAGGCTGTTGGGCAAGACATCAGCGACCACGTGAATAACACGAGTAATTGGGCGGCAAGGAGCCTGTTGGCGAGCGAGTTCTCCGTTGGAGATTGGGAGACCGCTTGGCTCCTCAATATTCACGGGGCCGAGAATGACAGCGACGCGACGCAGTTCCAGCACAACGGCTGGCAAGCGATTCCAGGAACGGGTGGAAAGCTTCGTCGGGGCGTGGACCAATTCAACTATCGAGACACGGACGGTGATCCATTTGCAGGAGATTACGACTTCGAAGGTCTCGAGCGTCTGTCCCTCTTCGGTTCGTCGCTCACAGCCATCGTGGATTTTGGCAACGGACTCAAGATCAAGAGCATCACCGGATATGAATGGCACGACCGCAAGACAGCCGAGAATTCGGATGCCAATCCGAGGCGATGGCTGGAAACGATATCGACCGATGATGCCTGGCAGCTCAGTCAGGAGACACAACTGCGTTGGGAGTGGAGCGATACGGGCGAGATGCTATTGGGGGGCATGTTTCTGAGGGAGGATCTCGATTCCCAAAACTTCTTCATCAATCGGCGCGGTGTCGGGACGACCTTCGATCAAACGTATATCCAGAATTCGACGGCTTATTCAGGCTATGGAGAAATTCGCTGGTCGCCGCCGGAGCTTTCGCGGTGGTCCGCCTTCCTGACCAACATAGACTTGGACGCGGGAGTGCGGTTCAACTGGGAGGAGAAAGAGTTCGGTGTCGCCAGCGATATCATCATCACCAACGGCGGTTCAGCGACCTCCAAGGATCCCGAGTTCGTCACCGACTCCTGGAATGGATGGAGTGGATACGCGAGTCTGACCTACAACGTCACCGAAGAACACAGTCTCTACGCGAAATACAGTCGAGGATTGAAGCCGGGCCATTTCAATGGCGGGACCCTCTTCAATACAACACTCGTCACGTCGGTGAAACCCGAGCAAGTTGATGCGCTTGAATTGGGTCTGAATGCCAGCTGGTTCGACGGACGGCTGGAGATCTATCTTGCCTACTTCCTCTACGACTATCAGAACCTTCAGGTCTTTCTTCTAAAACAAGATTCGCGTGGTTTTCTCATTCCATCGCTCGTCAATTCGCGGAAGGCAGACGTCCAAGGCGTCGAGATCGAGCTTGATTTCGAGCCGATCGAGGGGTTGGCAGTTTCGTTTACTGGAGCGTGGCTCGACAGCAGGTACACCGATTTCAAGACGAGCTTCGACAGGGTCGAGGGTTTTCGGCCCGTTCGAATCGTTAGCGTTGAGGTCGATTTCTCAGGAAACAGACTCGTCGCGTCGCCGCTCTGGTCCCTGTCTGGATCGATCGAGTACATGTTTGAGATCGAGGGGATTGGTACGCTCAGATCTCGACTCTCATATTCCTGGAAAGCCGACATCTTCTTTGATCCGAATGCTGGAGCCGGCCAGCAGAACCGACTTCCGGAAGGCACGCTCGGTCAGGAAGCCTTCTGGCTTCTGAATGCCGCCCTAACCTGGGAGTCGCCGGACGAGAAGATTGAGGTCAGTGGTTGGGTGCGAAATTTTCTTGACGAGGCGTACAAAGTCCAATCCTTCGATCTGACAACGCCCTTTCGATTGACCACCGATGTTTATGGAGAGCCCCGAACCTATGGACTTACGGCCACGTTTAGGTATTAGGCAGAATCGGTTCATATTATGAGTCGAAACGCCGTAGTCGCTGCAATCGCCTTGTCTCTTGCCATTGGTTTTCTGACCGGATCGTATTCTTCGAAGGTTGTTCAACGCTCCAATCTGGAGCCAGTCGAAGACCTGGCTAAGGCGATTGATCAGGTTCTGCTCGAAGGCAGCCGATTGGATCGGATGTCGCGGCTCGGACCTCTTCTTGAGCAACTCGACGCCGAAAACTTGAGTAGCGTTGAAGCGATCTACATGCGCGACCTCCCTAACCTAGGCGAATGTGACATTCGGCCCTTTGTGGATGCCTGGACGCGATTCGACGCACCCGGCGCATTTAGTAGTGCGCTCCAATGGAAATATGTGGCCAAGAGGCGGATTGGCGTTGAAGCCGCCGTTCACGGATGGGCCATTCGAATGCTTCCTGGAGCCTTGCTGGCGGTCGAGCAAACCGCCGAAGAGCGGCCCAGACTTGCGCAGATGCTTCGAGAGAGTCTTGTTAGTGGTTGGGTGCATTCTGGTGCTGATGGGCTGAGTCAGTATTTACGCGAAACTCCGGGTGAGCTCGATCCGCTTCTGACTATCGCAGTGGGCGCGACGCTGAGGAGGCATGGCGTTGAAGAACTCCTCCGTTGGTCGGATGAATTTGGCCATGGGAGTACCACGGCCTTTCAAGCGAAGGTCTTTGCCAAGACCGTCCATACAGTCGGTCGGCGGGATCCAGAACGCGCGGCGACGTGGATTCTCGATCACATGGGTAAGGACTATGTCGCTGACTCCCCCCGGATCCTTGCCGAAGTCTGGATCGACGTCGATCCGATCCGGGCATTTGAGTGGCTCCGAACCGAGTCTCCGGAAGAGGGTCGCGGGAAGGCTGTCGGTTTGACCTTTGGGCGTTGGCTCTTTATGGACCGAGAGGCCGCTCTTTCATGGCTTGGCGAGAAACCCCGGACTCCATTTCATGATCCAGCTATCAATACGATGGCTCGTCAACTGTCTCGCACAAAACCAGAGGAATCCATCGAGTGGTGTGGCGAGATCATGACTTCCGAGTGGTCGCAACGCTGCCATTTCGCAACGGCCAAGATCTGGTATCGCAGAGACCCGAAAGTGGCCGAGCAATGGCTCGCGGCGAGCCCGCTCAGTGAAGACGATCGCGAGTCGGTTCGGGAAAGCGCGATGAAACGTTCTCAGAAGAAAGCGAAAGTTTCTGGGAAGGGACGCGTCCAATGAGTGGGGCTGGTCTCTCGTTTCGGATCGGACTCTTAGTCGCCGTGATCGACGTAGTAGTGGCCTGCTCCCCTGAGCCGGTTGGCATGCCAGGAATTCGTGGGATGCATGAAGAGGGACGTTACGCGGAAACCCTGGAGCTGCTTGCCAGTTTGCTCGATGAGAGTCCTGATGATCTCGCGCTGAATCATCTCTACGGTGTTGCGCTTCTCGCGACCGGGAATAGCGGAATGGCAGTCTGGCCTCTGCGCAAGGCCGCAGAAGCCGCCGATGATGGCGTAGAAGATCGACTGTTATTGGCTGCTGCATTGCTGAGGTCGACCTCGTCAGAAGACGGCATTGTGGCACTAGGGCAGGTGCTCGCTCTCGAGCCGGACAATATCGAAGCGCTGATCAAGCGCGCCGGCGCAAACCTCGAGCAGAACAAGCACGAAGAAGTCCTCGCGGATGCAGAGCGAGTGCTCGCTCTCGTCCCCTCGAACATGAGGGCCACCCTTTGGCGGTTGAAGTCTCTCGCCGATTTGGACCGGATCGATGAGGCAAAGATCGCGCTCGAAGAAACTGTTGAATCTCTTTCGACTTCAAAAGCGAGCCGGGCGCTCGAGCCACGTCTTTGTGGCATGGCCGCCGAGTTGGAGGAAGCGGACGGCGATGACGATGCGGCCCTGCACAAGTGGGAGGAATGTCTAGAGGAGTTTCCCGGAGCGGAGATGTTGGTCACCGAGGCCGTCCGCCTCTTCGACAAGCGTGGTGACCACGATCGGTCCGAGGCGCAGCTACGTAAAGCCATCGAAGCGCGCCCGCGCAAACTTTCCTTTCGAAAGGCGCTCGCTGCTCGGCTGGTTGAGCAGGAACGTCTGAAGGAGGCGGAACAACTTCTTCTCGATGCCGCAACCACTGAGGAGAAGGCACCCGCGGCTTGGATGGCGCTCGCCGACTATTACCGGTCTCGCGATGACGCCGCCGCATCCGCCCGTGCCACAGAACAGGCATTGCACCAGATGGACTCGGTTCTCCCCGTGGTGCTAGGTCAATACGCGGACGATCTGATCCAGGCCGGAGAGTTCGCGAGAGCGAATGAAGTGATCGCCGAACTCGATACTCCTCGTCTCGTCAACCTGTTGGAAGGTCGGATGTTACTGGCCAAGGGCGATCCTGCGTCGGCTCTAGAAAAGCTGGAGGCTGGGCTTCAGCTCTGGCCTGGAAATCCGACCGCACGTTGGTTGGCTGGTCGCGCCGCAGAAGAATTGGGTGATTTCGACCGTGCCATCTCCGAATACAGAAATTCCGTTCGGGCGGGCGCCTCGCAAACCGACGCGGCGATTCGTCTCGCGCATATTCATGAAGCCGAAGGCGCGCTCGGCGATGCGCTGTTTGTACTCAGTAGTCGAATCCGAGCGAACCCGGATGATGTTGATGCGTATCTGTCGATGATTAGACTCGGTCGTCTGGGCGGACCGCCCGGGACATCGCGAGATGCTCTCAAGGCACTGTCCCGCCTTCCAGGGCAGGAAGTCACTTCCTTGGTCACGGCGGCGGCGCTGCAGGCCGGGGTAGGAGGGGCGGCGGCGGCAGTAAAGGTGATCGAGCGCGGTGAACTTGACTTGAACGCCCCCGAGAATTTTCGAGCATTGGCTGCGATGGTCGAGCATCTCGCGTCTGCCGGCCGACTGGATGAAGGGTTGACTCGTGTGTTGACGGCGTTGGAAGCGCATTCCGATTCCGCTGAGTTCCACCATATTCATGGTCGCGCACTTCGCGCCTCGGCAAAGCCAGCCGATCAAATCAAAGTGGCTTTCGAACGAGCGCTGGAGCTCGAACCCGAACATTCGCAAGCGCTCGCAGATCTTGCAAGAGCCGTCGCTGAAGAAGGGCGAGTCGAGGAGGCGTTGGCGCTCTACGATCGTGCCATCTTGGCGGACGACAACGATTCGAGTTCGGCTTGGGCAGCTGTTCAGCTCCTCGATGAAAAGGATGAGCGAGAACCAAGGCTCATTGCACTACTCGATGCTCATCCGCTTCACGCCAAGGCCGCGACTTTGCTCGCTGAAATCTTAGTGGAGCAAAACGGAGATCTAGAACGTGCCGAACAGCTCGCCAATCGGGCTGTCCGATTCGGCGGAGGGCGCGAGGCGCGTGACATCCAGGCGCGGGTTGCGCTTGCTCGGGGTGAATGAATGAGGGCGTTCGAACGGTTACGCGGTGAGGTTGGTCATGAGTGAATCGACGGCTCGAAAGCGAGGGCGATTTGGCCCGGCGCCTCTCGCACTGTTTTTGGCGTTGGTATTGGGTTGCACTGCGCCGGAGGTCGTGACGGATTCTCGCCCGCTCGGTTCACTCGAAGATGTCCTCGCCATGCGAGACCGCTCCGATGTGAATGTCCTCTTCGTTCTCGTCGACACTCTCCGGGCAGATCGACTCGGCGCGTACGGCTATTCGCGCGACACGAGTCCGACGATCGACTACCTCGCCGAAACGGGTGTGCGGTTTGGAAACCAGGTCGCCCAATCATCGTGGACGAAATGTTCGATGAGTTCGCTCTGGACAGGTCTCTATCCCGCTCGAACGGGGGTGCTGCGTTCGCAAGATGCGATCTCCCCCGACGCTCGAATGCCTGCCGAGATCATGCTCGACGCAGGTTTTCGAACTGCAGCGATCTGGAGAAATGCATGGATCGCACCGAACTTTGGCTTCTCGCAGGGTTTCGAGATCTACCATAGCCCCCGCGCCATCAGTGTTTCCGCCGATCAGAGAGCTGCCAGCCCCGGAAAAATTTCAGGCTCGGACGCAGATCTCATTCGATCTGCATCGGAGTTCCTGCGCGCGCACGCGGACGATCGGTGGTTTCTCTACCTGCATCTCATGGATGTTCATCAATACGTCTACGATGACGATTCCGCGCTTTTCGGCACCGGCTATTCCGACAGCTACGACAATTCAATTCATTGGGTCGACAGTTTACTAGGGCGTTTGTTTGAGGAACTCGAGAAGCGCGATCTTCGCAAGCGCACACTGATTGTTTTCGCGGCCGACCACGGCGAGGCATTCGGCGAGCATGGCGGGGAAGGGCATGCCCGGAATGTCTATGGCGAAGTGACCACGACCCCATTCATCTTGAGTTTTCCATTCCGACTCGAGCCTAATATCGTCGTGCAGTCTCGCTCTGCGAACGTTGACCTCTGGCCGACGGTTCTGGACCTGGTGGGATTGTCGGAACTCGATGATCCGGATGGGCAGTCGCTCCTGCCCGCGATTGAGGCGTCCGCTCGCGGTGAGAAGCTGGCGGAGGATGATCGCCCGACTTTTGCTCAGCTGGATCGAACTTGGGCGCGACTGCGTCTCGAACCACAGCCCGTCATTGCGGTTAACAGCGAAAAATGGCGGCTTGTCTACCAGCCGGATCGACCTGACCACTCAGAGCTTTTCGACAAGGAAGCAGATTCGGCAGAACAACGGAACATCTCGTTGGAGCAGCCGGAGGTCGTCGCAGCTCTGGTTAGAGAGATCGACGCACACCTAGAAAATCCTAGTCCTCCCTGGGGTACGGCCGCGCACATCGAAATCGACGAGATGCAGATGCAGCAGCTACGCGCAATCGGATATGGCGTGCAATGAAGGTCGGTTCAGACCTTTTCGAAATCAAATTCTTGGAGACTGCATAGATCACAATCTGTTTGAACAGCGTCTGCGCATCAAACGTGGGCTCAATTTTCAAGGTTGCGACCGTGCAAACGAATGGAGAAACGGACATGACAACTTTTGGAATTTACCAAGCCGGTATCGGATGGGATTTCGGCCAGTTTCGAGACTATGTCATCGAAGCGGAGGCCTTGGGTTATGACGCTTTCTGGACGATGGACAATGTCGTACTGATTCATCCTGAGACAGAAGAACAGGTTCCCGTTTATGAGACTTGGGTCCTATTGCCCGCTCTGGCATCGGTTACGAGTAAGATTCGTCTGGGACCCTTGGTCACACCATGCAACCGTCGGCACCCAGCGCTCTTTGCCAAAATGACCACCTCCTTCGATCAGATCAGTCATGGCCGATTGGATCTCGGAATGGGACCTGGCGACGACCCGATCTATTTCATTCCGTGGGGCATGAGTTACCCGAAAACCTCGGAGAGAATTGCGATTTTGCGCGAGGAGATCGAAGTCATCAAACGAATGTGGACGGAGGAGAGAGCTTCCTACGAAGGTAAATTTTATCGTCTGGACGAAGCAGTGAATCATCCTAAACCCGTGCAGACTCCTCATCCACCGATCTGGATTGGATTGGTTATGGGCAAGAAGCTGATGCCCAGGTTGGCGGCAGAAGTCGCCGACGGAATCAACTTGTACAACGGAAGTGATGTTGCCGTGCGGGAACTCCTCGATACGGTCAAGAGGAACTGTGATGAGACCGGGCGAGACTACGATGCGATCCCCAAGTCCCGCAGCGTCAATGTGATCTTCTCTGATCAACCGATCGCGAACGACGAATCGAGCTACTTCCGTCCCAAGGACGTCGAAGTCGTTAAGAAGATGTCACTGGACGATCAGCTGGCCGAGATGAAGGTCAAGAAGTATTCAAACTTTGTGAGGTTGACTGAGCGCTTCGTCGTTGGCACACCTGATCAGATTGCCGAAGAACTGAGCGAGATCAAGGACATGGGGTTCGATCAGATCATCCTTGGGGGGTTGGAGACGGCTGAGGATCTGGCCAGATTCAAAGAAGAAGTGAGGCCGAAGGTCGGTTGATTTGGCGGGTTGCCAATATCAAGGGCTGAACCGCCCAGGGCCTCCCGAAGACTCACGCGATCGCTGCCGCCGATCAGCTCCGGCATTCGAATTCAGCGCCAACGGTGGTCAGTTAGGGGCATCAAGTTGGAGATCAATAATTCGCATGCGGCGCGCGCGCGCCGGTTGTATTCATCACCAAAGAGGAGCAACTGCATTACAGCATTGTGTTCAAAAATGCAGGTAACGGCATATGCGACTACGGCGCAGTCCTTCTGACGCGCGCCGGTGGCCGCTACGAGCGCGCCCTCGAATGCTTCGAGAAAGTTCTCCCACATTTCGTGGATTTTCACCCTGACGTGGTCGTTTCGGGTACCGAGACTAACTAACTCCGAGAAGGCGTCTGCCTTCTCCCCGGTCGGAATGAAGAACGTGTTGTCAAACACAGTGTCAAGTAACAAAGACACGCTCAATTCGGGTTCGGTACCGAGGGCAGCATCGAAGCGGCTTCTGAGCATGGTTACGTCAACATGCTGGATCAGGCTGTCGATTAGGATCTCTCGATCCTTGAAATAGTGGTACACGAGGGTTCTCTGTAGGCCGGCTTCGTCGGCTACATCACTGACCGTCGTTCGTTCCAAGCCGTTGCGTCCGATGCAGGTCAGGAATGCATCGAGAATTTGTCTCCGTCGCTCGTCGTTGTTTCCCCGAGTCTTCCGAGATTTAGAGCCTGAGCTTTTCTCTGCCGGAAGGTTCTCTCGGTGTCCTTCGTCCATCGGTGTCACTGGCATATCGTCCTCGTTGCTCGGCGGACCCATCTAGCTGCCCTGGGAGTTGGTTCACAGGAATCGTGTTGACTGTCATGTTAGCATTTGATTTTGGCTCACCCCCCGAGGGCGTTGTCGCCGAAGCCGTGTCTCACCTTGGACATTCTACGCGAAAACTGCCAATTCCCTCTGCCTCAAAAAAGAAAAATGATATGATATTGACTATCGTGACAGTTGACAAACATTTATGAACTCGCGAGTGATCAAAACCTCGGGCACCCACAGATCGGGCGGGCTTGAGTTTCAGCTGGCAACCCTGGGCTCGAACTGACCAGAGTGCGTGTCGTTGGCCTCCAGCCCTCTTTCGATTCGCTTCAACAGTTGTAGGCAGAGGTGAGCTGAGCGACCGGGACGCATTCGAACTAGGCCGTCCGATTTTGGAACGAGACGAACGGCGAAAAAATTTGGTGGCGAGTTCAGATCATTGACCTGAAGATCATGCCCTACTGACGGCCCAGGAAGAGGATTAGGTGACAAGATTTTCTCTCGATTCGGAATTTGGTGTTCTGCGTGATGTGTTGGTCTGCCGACCGGAACATTTCGAGTGGCTCCCTGTCAACACGACTGGTTTGAAGTCCGTTGCGACAGGTGACACTGTCAATCGAAAGCGGGTACTCGCACAGCATGATGAGATGGTCGACGCGCTTCGTCAGGCGGAAGTAATAGTTCACTACCTCGAGCCCCAGCCGCATCTGCAGTACATGATTTACACGCGCGACTCGTCACAGATGACGCCCTGGGGCCCCGTCATCAACCAGATGCATTGGAGCTATCGATGGGGCGAATTTAAGTATCTCACCGATTTCTACGACTCTGCGGGCGAAGGTGTTTTCGAATACATCACTCGAGGCTCGATCGAAGGGGGCGACATTTCTGTCATTCGTCCAGGGTTGGCAATTGTGGGCGTCAGCGGCGTACGCACGACTGAAGAGGGTGCCGGTCAGTTCCTCTCGTTTTTCGAGAGGGAAGGCTGGGAAACGAAGATGGTTCCCTTTGATGACTATTTCTGTCATCTCGATGTAGTTTTTTCGATGGTGACGGAGCGTTTGGCGCTTGCGTGTGTGGAAGTGCTCGATAACGAGTTTATCAAGTGGCTCGGCGATCACGATATTGAGATCATTCCCGCGACGTACCGTGAGGCGATGGCCTTGCAATGCAATGTCCTTGCACTCGGTAATGACCGCGTCGTCTCTCCGCGAAATCACACCGATGTGAATGCCCGCCTTCGCGCTGCGGGAATCGAAGTACTCGATCCAGATCTCAGCGAGATCATTCGAGGTGGTGGAAGCGCGCACTGTACGACGCAGGCCCTCGTTAGAGATGGGGCCTAGGCAATGGCGAATCAGGTAGATGGAGAGAGGCTATGGAGCCGACTCATGGAGATGGCGAAAATCGGCGCCACTTCGCGTGGGGGGAGCAACCGCCAAGCATTGAGTGACGAAGACGCTGCCGGGCGAGCGCTCTTCTTGGAATGGGCCCACGCCGCGGGTTGCCAGTCTGAGGTCGACGAGATCGGGAACCTCTTCGTTCGCCGTCTAGGGCGCGATGACTCACTTCCACCCGTTCTGGTGGGAAGTCATCTAGACACTCAGCCGACCGGTGGCCGTTTCGATGGTGTCTATGGTGTATTAGGTGGGCTCGAAGTCATCGAATCGCTCAACGATTCTGATACTGAGACAGAGGCTCCAATTGAGCTAGCGGTCTGGACTAATGAGGAGGGAGCGCGCTTTCAGTACTCGATGATGGGCTCAGCGGTCTGGTCGGGGAAGCTGAGTCTAGGCGCGGCGCGGTCATTGGTCGACGTCGACGGCATAAGCGTTGGGCAGGAACTTGATCGATTGGGCTGGGCTGGAAAGCGTTCGGCCGTGCCTCGTCCCTACGTCGCGACATTCGAACTCCACATCGAGCAGGGGCCGATCCTCGAAGCGGAAGAGTTGGAGGTCGGCGTCGTCACGGGCGTCCAGGGGTTTCGCTGGTACACGATCAACCTGCATGGCAGCCCCGCCCATGCCGGGCCAACACCGATGGACGGGCGTAGCGATCCGGCTCGCGCGATTGCTGGAATCGTTTCGAATGTCTACGCAATGGCCGCGGACTTCGCGCCCTGGAGTCGAGCGACTTTTGCTCAGTTCGCATCCGAACCAACGTCACCCAATACAGTGCCCGAGCGGTTGACTTGCTCTCTCGACCTCCGTCATCCGGAAGCGTCGACTCTTGACGAGATGGAGGCGCGGTTCAGGGAGATCGTTAACTCGGAATGCGGCGGACTCGGCGTGCAGAGCGAAATCATCGTCGACAACAACTCGCCGCCGGTGGCGTTTGATCGGACTTGCATCGAGGCCGTGCAGGTTTCCGTGGATGAACTCGGGTATTCGAACCAGCGTATGGTGTCGGGTGCCGGACACGATGCTTGTTATGTGGCAAGCGAATGCCCCACCTCGATGATCTTTGTTCCTTGTGAGGGGGGCCTTTCTCACAATGAGGCCGAGAGCATCACCGCGGCTCAAGCGGCGCGCGGCGCGAGCGTTTTGCTGGGCGCAGTTCGGAAAATGGCGAAGGTCTAGTCGTACGATGAATGATGGTAGATAGGAGAACGCAGATGAATACCAATACTGATGGGCTTGGGGACCTACGCAGATGGGCGGTCGATTCTAAAGAGCAAATGCGGCCGCTGCCCTTTTCGCTCTATTCGTCCCCCGAGGTTCTCGATCTGGAGATTGAACGGCTGTTCGACGGCGAGTGGGTCTGCGCAGGTCACGTGTCGGAATTGAGCAAGCCGGGGGACTTCCTGACCTTCGACATCGTGGACAAGCCGGTCCTTGTCGTCTGCGACGACACCGGCACGATTCGTTCTTTCCTGAATGTATGCGTGCATCGAGGTTCGCTTTTGGCGGAAGGCAGTGGTCATCGAAAGTAGTTTACCTGCCCCTACCACAGCTGGACCTACGATCTGAAGGGAGACCTACGCGGTGCGCCCTTTATGGACAAGCAAGAGGTCAAAGGCAAATGCTTGGCCGAATACCGGGTCGAGGTCTGGCTTGGCTTAGTCTTCGTGAGTGTGAATCCAGACGTCGAATCGCTTGCACCCGGCCTCGAAGCGCTCGCGGATCGTCTCCAGCCATACGACCTTGCAGCGTACACAGTGGTTCATCGTGCAGAAGGTGAATTTGAATGCAACTGGAAGGTCCTCGTCGAGAATTTTTGCGAGAGCTATCACGTTTTCTCCGTTCACAAGAATACGCTCGAAATCAACTCTCCCACTCGAACGACTAAGGTCCTCGAGGGTGGTCCTGGATTCAACCATCACACAATGACCGCGCTGAGTTCCGATACGTTCTCGGATGAATCTCTCGCCAGGTTGCCTTCCGAATTAGTGGACATCGGACATCTCATCTGCATTTATCCCTGTCTCGCCTTCTCGATCGATCCCGAAATGGCTCTCTGGCTCACCGTCCGACCGACCGGGACACTATGCAGATCTCTCACGAAACGATTTATCGAACGCTTTACATCCAGGCGCGCGGGGCGCTCAAGAGGGAGCTCATGGCGCATCTTCGGACCAGAAGGATGATGCGACGCTCCAAGAAATCGACGACTCGTGGCCAGCCTCGAGGACAGATCATCGACGCAATATCGATTAGCGAGCGACCAGCAGAAGTGGAAGACCGTGCGATCCCTGGACACTGGGAGGGAGATCTGATCTCGGGTTCAAACAACACGCACATCGTAACGCTGGTCGAGCGCCAGTCTCGATATGCCATGTTGGTCAAGCTCAATGGGAAAGATACGAAGACAGTCGTCAACGCTCTCATCAAACAAGTTCGCCGACTCCCTTCGGAGCTTCGGTTGTCGATGACGTGGGACCGAGGAACGGAAATGGCCCGTCATAAGGACTTCTCTATCGCAACGGGCTTCGAAGTGTACTTCTGTGATCCGCAGAGCCCCTGGCAACGTGGAACAAACGAGAATACGAATCGCCTGCTTCGACAGTACTTCCCAAAGAAGACGGACCTATCACCGTTCTCCCAGGCCGACTTGAATAGAGTGGCATTGCAACTAAACCAGCGTCCGCGCAAGACACTCGGCTTTGCGTCACCCGCAGAACGCTTCAACGAATGTGTTGCGTTGACTGGTTGAGCCCAAGGTCGCTTTTCGCAAAATTTCCTTTTCCATCCGAAGTTCACTGATCTCTTTGCGAAGGCGCTTCAATTCCGCGCGTTCGTCTTCACTGAGATGAT
>LWDU01037363.1_pt1 | contig 33606 bp, 26 predicted proteins | sample 727161 | NCBI WGS metagenome assembly LWDU01 (sample SAMN04566230, study PRJNA314399) | hydrothermal vent metagenome | isolation source: deep sea hydrothermal plume seawater | place: Mexico: Gulf of California, Guaymas Basin | collected 2004-07-11 | reverse complement strand
CGATCGTCTGCCTCTATCGGACCAGACGCTACGCCCGTCGTTCTACATCACCCTCACCACAAGCAACCATCCCGCGAAGCGGGTTCGTGCAGCGGCCCAAAACTGCCATTGCGGGGCCTCTTGTCGAATGACTGGAATTGGGCCGGTTATTGACCGTCCTCTTTTGGTGAGAAATCGGCTAAAGCCGCCGTCAAGCATCTGACTCTTAATCAGCGGGTCCTAGGTTCGAGCCCTAGTGCGTCCACCACATTTCCCGTATTCATCAATCAGATAATAAGCTTGCGAGATCGGGCTATAGAGAGCATTTTTGGGCTAGGTAGTTCTCTAGGTAGCAGCGCGCTAATTCGGCGCTGCAGTGCAGTGAGCGGTTCATGGCCTGCGCTCTGTCGAACTGGTCTTGAGCGAGTAGTCGGCTCACCTTCCCGCTAGCGGCGCACGCTGGGATGGCAGCTTGGAAACTCAGGCAGTGCGGTGTCGTGCTGACAGCTAGGCCGCCCGAGCGTCGATCCAGAGCGCCCGATGGACAAGAATAACGCCCCTGGCTGGATGCCCTGCCAGCTCGGATACGCCCGATAGACGGTAAGAACGGTCAGACGGTTATTCGTGGAGGCTAAGAGCAGATTGGGGCCAGGGGCGCGATAGTCCTGGTTCTCGAAGCGTCAGTCGCGCAGCACCCGCGCGATAGCGGTGTCGACACTGGTCCGATCACCGCACCGCTGAGCGCCTACCGTCGATCCGGTTTGCGCTCTGTTCCTTCGAGCGATAATATCGTCATCTGACGCTAAAGCATCTCGAGTGGACGGCGGTCGCGTGGCCTGGGAAATGCCGCGTCGAGTGTCGCAAACTGAGCGTCGGAAAGAACGATATCGGCGGCCGCGCGGTTCTCCCGCACATGTGCGACTGAACTCGCTTTCGGGATGGCGATGAGACCATCTTGCCGCAACGTCCACGCAAGCGCGACCTGCACCGGGGTTGCACCAACCTCGGCTGCAATTGTGGCGAGAGCGGGGTGCGTAGAAAGCCGTCCCTGTTCGACCGGACTATACGCCATAACCGGTATGTTATGCTCGGCGAGCCACGGCAGCAGGTCCAATTCCGGGCCTCGGCGGACGAGATTGTAGAGAATCTGATCGGTCACGCAGCCATCCCCGCCGGCAAAGACAAGCTCTTCCATATCGTCCGTATCGAGATTGCTGACACCCCAGTGCCGGATCTTTCCTGCCGATTTGAGCGCCTCCAATGCCTCCACTGTCTCAGCGAGCGGCACCGATCCCCGCCAGTGGAGCAGGTAGAGGTCGAGCCGGTCGGTGCCGAGCCGCTTCAGGCTCGCCTCGCACGCGCCGGCCAGGCGGGAGCGCGATGCGTTCTGCGGATATGCCTTGCTGACGAGGAACAACTCGTCGCGAACGCTGCCCAGCGCCTCAGATATCAGCGTTTCCGCCGCACCATCGCCGTACATTTCGGCCGTATCGATGAGCGTCATGCCCAGTTCGACACCGGCGCGTAACGCAGCGATCTCATCGGCTCGGCGCTCGGCACGTTCCCCCATCTTCCAGGTGCCTTGACCCATTGAAGGAACCACTTCCCCTCCCGGCAATGTCACGTGTTTCATATGCTTTCGTCCTATACATCCGATGGGCGGATAGAGGCGGATTGGCAGAAGACCACCATGTAACGATCATATCGCGGCCGGCCATCGATCCAGTGTCATTTTGGCGATGGAGAGCAGTTCGTTGAGCGTAGCGCCATCGCGCGCCTGAACGGACATGCCTTCCATGACCGTGTTGATGAATTTGCCCAGCACGGCCGGATCGGTGTTGGCCGCCAGCTCGCCCTGCGCGGCGCCGCGTTGCAGACGCTCGATCAGGAGGGCCTCCGCCGCGATACGCTTGTGGCGCAGCAGGCATTCGATGGCGGCGGACGCCGGCGAAACGGCTGCCGCTGCTGAATACATGAAGCAGCCGGCCGGCGTTCCAGGTTCCGAGAATGATGACGCCGCTCGTTCCAGCAGACCTTTGACGGCCTCGTAGGTGGACAACGCCGGATCGTTGATGGGTGCATAGAGGTGGACACTGAACGTCGCGGCGTAGCGCTCGATCACCGCCGCAAACAGCCCCGCCTTGTTGCCAAACGCTGCATAAAGGCTGGCAGCGGCGACGCCGGTCTCCGCCACCAGATCGGCCATCGATGTCGCCTCGTAGCCGCGCTGCCAGAACAGCCGCACCGCCTTGTCGAGCGCAGCGTCAGTGTCGAACACACGAGGGCGACCTGCGCGGCGACGGGCTTTCGTCTCTGTCATTTCTGGCGCACGATATAGAACGATCGATAAATAATATCTTGAAACTGGTGGTCCACCCGCTTACAGAACGATCGTTCAATAATCAAGGAGTCTCCAATGAGCCGCATTGTCCGTATCCACGAGTATGGCGACGTCAGCGTCCTCAGGATTGAAGATGTGGCAGTCCCCGCGCCCGCGGCCGATGAAGTGCAGATCGGGGTGAAGGCGATAGGCATAAACCGCGCCGAGGTGATGTTCCGCAACCATGCCTACCTTCAGGAAGCCGAGTTCCCGAGCCGCCTTGGCTATGAGGCTGCCGGCACTGTCGTTACGGTCGGCGCGGACGTGACCGGGTTTGCGGAAGGCGAAGCCGTCAGCGTTATTCCCCCGCTCGATATCGCGCGCTGGGGCACTTATGGCGAGGTCGCCAACGTGCCCGCCCGCCTCGTCGTCAAGCATCCGGCGGCGCTGTCGTTCGAGGAAGCGGCGGCCGTGTGGATGCAGTATGTCACCGCCTGGGGTGCGCTGGTGGAGCAGGCGAAACTCGGCGAGGGCGATTTCGTCATCGTCACTGCTGCCTCCAGCAGCGTCGGCCTTGCTGCCTTCCAGATTGCGCGGATGGTCGGCGCGACGGTAATCGCGACGACGCGTACCGGCGCCAAGCGCCAGGCCCTGATCGATGCCGGCGCACATCATGTCGTCGCGACCGGAGAAGAGGATCTGGTAGCGAGGGTGATGGAGATAACCGATGGTCAAGGTGCGCGCGTGGTGCTCGATCCGGTCGGAGGCCCGTCGTTCGAGCCGCTGACCGAGAGCATGGCGTGCGGCGGCATCCTGCTCCAATATGGCGCGCTCAGCGGCGAACCGACGCCGTTCCCGTTGTTCTCCGTGCTGAGCAAGAGCCTCACGCTCAAGGGTTATCTCTACAGTGAGATCGTCTCGGACGACGCCGCCCTCGATCGCGCCAAGGCGTTCATCGTGGCGGGTCTGGAATCGGGCGCGCTCAAGCCGCGGATCGCGCGCACTTTCCCGCTCGACGCCATCCAGGACGCGCACCGCTTCCTCGAATCGAACGAGCAGATCGGCAAGGTCGTCGTTACGGTCTGACCGGCATACCGGTGGGGGGAGTGAGCGATCGCGCCCCCCTTCCCCGACAGAGGATCGGACTTGCGGCGCCCGTGCCAAGGCTGCTCGTGGCGCATCCTTGAGAGCATGACCGGAACCTCGCCCGATCATAAAAACGCCCGGCTCTGTGCAGGATTGAAACTCCCCCCCTGTATAGTATGCTGGAGCGATTTCTCGGGAAAACGCGATGCCACATTCATCAGAGGACAAGAAGCGAGCCATCACACGCTTGCGGCGTATCAAGGGTCAGGCGGACGCTCTGGAACGCGCGATCGAAGCGGGGGCCGATTGCGCTCCCCTGCTGCAGCAAATTGTCGCCATGCGTGGTGCGACAAATGGACTGATGACAGAAGTGATGGAGAGTCATCTCAGGGAAACATTCGGTCCGGACGCAGATCGGGCCGTCGGAGGCGCAGGCGTCGATCACGATGACGGCGTGGATGGCGTAATGAAGATTCTGCGTACTTATCTTAAATGACAATTTCAGGCTCATTTTCTTGCCCGCACTCTCCCGAACTTAGAAGCCAGCCCCTGCTGCCTTCTCTAGTTTGAGATCCTCGTCAGGACACCTCTTGTATACTGGTAGGGAGTATGATAGAGATACTCCCTACCAGTATGAAAATGTCGTCGAATTTGCGACGACGCAACGACCTCCCACCAGCAATCAGTTTAACTCAACGAGGGTATCCCAACATGAAATCTCGCGCCGCTGTAGCCTTCGAGGCGGGCAAGCCACTCGAAGTCGTCGAGATCGATGTCGCTCCACCCCGGAAAGGCGAAGTCCTCATACGGGTGACGCACACCGGTGTGTGCCACACCGACGCGTACACGCTGGGGGGGAGTGATCCGGAGGGTGTTTTCCCGGTGGTTCTGGGCCACGAGGGCGCGGGTATCGTTGTCGAGGTCGGTGAAGGCGTCACCAGCGTCGAGCCGGGCGATCACGTGATTCCGCTCTACACCGCCGAGTGCGGCAAGTGCGACTTCTGCCTGTCGGGCAAGACCAACCTGTGCGTCGCTGTCCGAGAAACGCAGGGCAAGGGCTTGATGCCCGATGGGACCACCCGCTTTTCGTACAACGGTCAGCCCCTCTATCATTACATGGGCTGTTCAACCTTCAGTGAATATACTGTCGTCGCCGAAGTCTCGCTCGCCAAGATCAATCCCGAGGCAAACCCCGAACACGTCTGCCTGCTCGGCTGCGGCGTCACGACCGGCATCGGTGCAGTCCACAATACCGCCAAGGTCCAGCCCGGAGACTCGGTCGCCGTGTTCGGCCTGGGCGGGATCGGCCTCGCGGCGATTCAGGGTGCGCGCCAGGCGAAGGCGGGTCGCATCATCGCCATCGACACCAATCCGTCCAAGTTCGAGCTGGCACGCCGGTTCGGTGCGACCGAGTGCATCAACCCCAAGGACCACGACAAGCCCATCCAGGAAGTGCTGATCGAGATGACGGGCTGGGGCATCGATCATACCTTCGAATGCATCGGTAACGTGCACGTCATGCGCGCCGCGCTTGAATCAGCGCACCGTGGCTGGGGTCAGTCGATCGTGATTGGCGTTGCCGGCGCGGGCGAGGAAATCTCGACCCGCCCATTCCAGCTCGTCACGGGCCGCGTATGGAAGGGGTCCGCTTTCGGCGGCGTCAAGGGACGATCACAGCTCCCCGGCATGGTCGAGGACGCGATGAGAGGCGATATCGATCTGGCCCCGTTCGTTACCCACACGATGAGTTTGGAGGAGATCAACCAGGCCTTCGAACTGATGCACGAAGGCAAGTCGATCCGCACGGTCATTCACTACTGACCCGCCGATCCGAAACGGAGCGAGGCGCTCGGATCGACAACTCGGCCGTCATCATGGCCCGACCCCGGCTATGATGAAGCGCGCTCCGGCAAATGGGCAACGCGTCGAAATGCATTCATCTGTTACCCGACTGTGATGAACCACGGGCCGCACGGGCGTATAGGGCAGGAAGACTGAATTGAAGAGCAAGGATATTCACGCGACGACACCGTCCACCGATCATGGGCATACGGGGCCGCCCGCTTGCGTGCAGGTTCGCGGCGCGCGCCAGAACAACCTCAAAAATATTGACGTCGATGTACCGCGCGACGCCTTCGTGGTGTTCACCGGCATATCGGGCTCGGGCAAGTCATCGCTCGCGTTCGGCACCCTTTATGCCGAAGCCCAGCGGCGTTATCTTGAATCGGTTGCGCCCTATGCCCGTCGCCTGATCGACCAGGCCGGCGTGCCGGAGGTCGACGCGATCGACGGTTTGCCGCCTGCGGTCGCGTTGCAGCAGCAGCGCGGCTCGGCCAACGCGCGATCCTCCGTCGGCAGCGTGACGACGCTCTCCAGCCTTGTGCGGATGCTCTATTCGCGCGTCGGCGAATATCCGCGCCATCAGCCCATGCTCTATGCGGAGGATTTCTCCCCCAACACGGTCGCAGGGGCCTGCGCGACGTGCCACGGCATCGGCCGCGTATATGACGCGACCGAAGAGACGATGGTGCCTGACGACAGCCTCACCATTCGCGATCGGGCGATCGCCGCCTGGCCGGCCGCGTGGCATGGCCAGAACCTGCGCGATATCCTCGTTTCGCTCGGCTATGACGTCGATACGCCGTGGCGCGACCTGCCGAAAAAGGATCGCGACTGGATCCTCTTCACTGAAGAGGCGCCGACGGTGCCGGTCTATGCGGGCCTGACGCCCGAACAGACCCGGACGGCGCTCAAGCGCGGCATGGAACCGAGCTACCAGGGCACCTTCACCGGCGCGCGCCGCTATGTGCTGGAAACCTTCGCCAACACTAAAAGCGCGCTGATGAAGAAGCGCGTCTCGCAATATATCATCGGCCGCGATTGCCCGACCTGCGACGGCAAGCGCCTGAAGCGCGAAGCCCTGTCGGTCAAATTCGCCGGCCTCGACATTGCCGAGTTCGGCGACCTGACGGTGCTAAAGCTGAAGGACTTGCTGATGCCCGTCGCGCATGGCGCGTATGGGGCGGTTTCCGCCCCCTCAAAGGGCCATGTTCTGGAAGAAGCGGCCCGCGAAGCAGCGGTCGAACAACGGGTTGCGGCGGGCGGCTCTGCGCACAAGAGCGCGCCCGACGTACGCCGTACGCCCAATCTCTCCGACGAGAAGCGGATCGCCGCCAAACGCCTTGCCTGCGAATTGATCGAGCGGCTAGAGCCGCTGATCGATCTTGGGCTTGGCTACATTTCGCTCGACCGCAGCACGCCGACGCTCTCCTCCGGAGAGCTGCAGCGCTTGCGGCTCGCCACCCAATTGTCGTCACAGCTTTTCGGCGTGGTCTATGTGCTTGACGAGCCTTCGGCAGGGTTACACCCGGCAGATGGCGAAGCCTTGCTCACCATCCTCGAGCGTCTCAAGGCGGCGGGCAACTCCCTGTTCGTCGTCGAACATGATCTCGACGTGATCCGCCGCGCGGATTGGCTCGTCGATGTCGGGCCAGGAGCCGGGGAAAAGGGCGGTGAAGTCCTCTACAGCGGGCCGATAGAGGGGCTTGCCGACGTCGAGACTTCGATCACCCGCCGCTACCTGTTCGCAAAGCCGCTCCGCAGCGAGCGCACACCGCGCGATCCCAAGGCATGGCTACGCCTGGAAGGAATCAGGCGGAACAATCTCCATGGTCTCGACGTCGAGTTTCCCATCGGCTGCTTCACCGCTGTCACCGGCGTTTCGGGATCGGGCAAATCCAGTCTTGTCAGTCAGGCGCTGCCCGAGCTCGTCACGGAACACCTCGGCGGCTCCCCCGTGGCCGAGGAGGAGGATATCGATCCGCTGCTCGATGTTGCGCAGAACGACACTGAAGGACGCATTGTCGCAGGCATGGAGCATGTTCGCAGGCTGGTGCGGGTCGATCAGAAACCGATCGGCCGCACGCCGCGCTCGAACCTATCCACCTACAGCGGCATGTTCGACCATGTGCGACGGATCTTCGCTGATACGCCGCTCGCCCGCCGGCGGCACTACAGCCCGGGGAGGTTCTCGTTCAACGTCGCGCAAGGCCGCTGCCCTGTGTGCGAGGGCGAGGGATACGTCATGGTGGAGCTGCTGTTCCTGCCGAGCGTTTTTGCCCCGTGCTCGACCTGTCATGGCTCTCGCTACAACCCGCAAACGCTCGAAGTCGAATGGAACGGGCGCAATATCGCCCAGGTGCTCGAACTGACGGTCGACGATGCGTGCGATTTCTTCGCTGGCGAGGCATCGGTGATGCGCTCCCTCGACGTGTTGCGGGAGATCGGTCTTGGCTATCTGAAGCTCGGTCAGCCGGCGACCGAGCTGTCTGGCGGGGAGGCGCAGCGCATCAAGCTGGCGACTGAACTGCAACGCGCTCAACGCGGCAACACGATCTACATCCTCGACGAGCCAACTTCGGGGCTTCACCCCTCCGATGGCGACCGGCTGATGCAACACCTGCAGGGCCTGGTAGACGCCGGCAATACCGTCGTAGTCGTCGAACATGACGTGCGCGCCATCACACAGGTGGACTGGATCATCGACCTGGGACCGGGGGCCGGGGAAGATGGGGGCCGTATCGTTGCCAGCGGCGTCCCTGGCGTCGTTGCGGAAGCGGAAGGCAGTCTCACCGCCCGCTATCTCAAGGCGGCACTATAGGTCGTAAATCTGGCCGAACGCACGTTCGATCAGGTGCATCTCAACCACACGTTGGAATGGGTCGCATCTGGAAGCGAGAGCCGGCGATGTGTCACCGCGGTTGACGCGGCTTAAGGGTTTGGGTGCCCGTCAGGTGCGCCGTGTTCGTCTGATACACGACGTGGCGGACGGCCAATCTCCGGCCATCCGCTACGCCTGCTTTGTGCGGACCTTCCCCAAGGAGCGGGCCCTCACATGGTTCGTCCAAACGCCCCGTCTTAATCCCTTGCTGCGATTTCCTCAACGAGTTTGGCACAGAAGGCGGGCAAATCATCGGGATCGCGGCTGGTAACAAGGCCGTTGTCGACCACGACTTCCTCATTGGTCCATGTACCGCCGGCGTTCTCGATATCGACCTTCAGCGTCGGGTAGGACGTCAAGTTGCGACCTTCAACCACGCCCGCCTCGATCAATGTCCAGGGTGCATGGCATATGGCCGCAACAGGTTTTTTCTGATCGAAGAAAGCCCGGATGAAACCAATTGCCTCGGCGCTGCCGCGCAGTTTGTCGGCACCGACCGTCCCTCCGGGCACAACAAGTCCGTCGAAGTCGTCGGCTTTGACCTCCGAAAACGTCTTGTCGATAGGATAGCTGCCGCCCTCGTCAAGGTCACTATTGACTGTGCGAGCCACGCCCGCCTCAAAACTGACCACGGTCACTTTGCCGCCAGCCTCCTCGATAGCTTGCTTGGGCTTCGAGAATTCTGGTTCTTCCGTCCCGCGGGGTGCGATCAGAATGGCAACTGATTTGCCTTCCAAAGTCATAATTGATTTCCTATTCCGTCGAAGACTAAGGTCAGGCGCCCGGCTTGAGCAAGACCTTCGTCCAACCATCATCGCGCTCGTCGAAATGCTTGTAGGCGTCTGGTGCCTGATCAAGCGGCAGCCGGTGCGAGATGATTTGGGCAGGATTGGCCCGGCCATGCTCGATAAGGCTCATCAGCCGCCGGTTATAATGCTTCACATTACATTGTCCGGTGCCGATCTTCTGACCCTTGAACCAAAAGTTGCCGAAGTCGAACGCAATCTTGCCTTCCTTCTGGAGATCGTCGGGCGCGTTCGGGTCTTCCGGCACGAACACGCCGACGACGCCGATTCCGCCGGTGGCCTTCGTGCTTTTGACGAGGCAGTTCATCGTGTAATTGCTGCGCTCCTTGCCGTGGCGATCGCAACACTGGTATCCGACCGCCTCGACCCCCCGGTCGGTCCCGAGGCCGCCGGTCGCGTCAAGAATCTGCTGGGCGGGATCGCCCTTCCGCATGTCGATCGGAATGGCGCCCATCGCCTCGGCCAGCTTGAGACGGTCATCGTGAGAATCGACCACGAAGATCTGAGAGGCACCGCGGATTTCGGCTGAATGCGCGGCCATCAAACCGACCGGACCGGCGCCGTAGATCGCGATGCTTTCGCCAGGCAGGAAACCTGACAGTTCGACGCCATGCCAACCCGTCGGGAAGATGTCGGAAAGCATGACATAGTCATCCTCCTTCTCCTCAGCGTCCTCGGGCAGCCTCAGACAATTGAAGTCCGCATAAGGAACGCGCAGCAACTCGGCCTGACCGCCTTGCCACGGACCCATCTCGGCAAAGCCATACGCTGCGCCGGCGGTTCCGGGGTTGGTCGTGAGGCAAAACGCCGTCAGACCGCGTTCGCAATTTTCGCAGAACCCGCAACCCACGTTGAACGGCATACAGACGCGATCGCCCGTCTTGATCTGATCTACGGCAGCGCCAACCTCGATGACTTCGCCAAGGTTTTCGTGACCAAAAACCCTGCCCTTCTCGAAGCTGGTACGGCCATCGTACATGTGAAGGTCAGACCCGCAAATGTTGGTGGTGGTCACCCGAATGATCACATCGGTCGGTTTCTCGATCTTGGGATCATCGACGGTTTCCACGGAAACGTTTTTGGGTCCGTTGTATACGACAGCTTTCATAGACTTTTCCTTTCGTAGCGCTGCTCAAGACGTCATCAAGGCCAGCGTTTGCTGATGATCCGGTCCAGCGCAACGACGGAGGACGTCGCACCCATTCCAAGTGATCTCAGTTTCCTGAACCTTCTGCTACCTGAGAGGTTCCTTCCCGGAGGGCCATTCTCGGATCGATTCACGGCTGTTTTCTGAAGACTGGGCCAGAACGGGCGAATAACGCGCCAAGTTGATGTGCCCAAGAATCTCCCGCGAACAAATCGTGCCGCTACATCGCGCCACGTCAACGGCGCTTGATCAGTAAATTCAGAGGTGTGATAAGCGCAAAAGACAAGGCCATCCACTATCGCGGATGGCCTGTCGTATTCATTTACTCATTTCTCGGTTCGGCCGGGGCATCCATTCGGGATGGAGACACGAGCCTTACACTGCAGCCAAACGGCAGCTTAGGGTGCCGACCGCTCCGCTATTTCGCGGCCAGCAGGGTGAACTTGTGAATCTGCGGCGGTTCGGAAAACAGTTCGTCTGCCTTGTCCATCAGTGCGGCGGCAACCTTGCCGTCAAGATGGGCCTGGCGATCATCCTCTGTGTCGAACGTATCGAAGATCGCGTACGCACCGGGACCTTCCTCGATCGCATACCAGGTCAGAGTGCCCGGCTCAGCTTGAACGAGCGGCAATGCCGAGGTGAGGAAATCGGCGACATCGCGCTCTTTTCCGGGCTTGGCCTTCAGTGGTACATACAGGGCAAGTTTGGGCATAAAAGACTCCTCAAGTGAAACGGACAGATATTATTCGGCAAACTAACGGACGAGCAGACCGGTACGTTCCCCATGAGGCGGAGCACACGCGGCCCCGCCTCCTCGTCGAAATCAGAACTCCTGTGCGGTCGGCCGGATGACGATCGCGTTGACATCGACGTCATCAGGTTGTTCGACAGCGAACGCGATAGCACGCGCCACCGATGCCGCCGGAATGGCCTGCTTGTAGAAGTCCAGCACCGTCTCGGCAGCCGTGCCGGATGTCGTGAACTTCAGATCGCTTTCGACAGCTCCAGGCTCGATTGACGTGACCCGGACCTTTTCCCCCACCTCATGGCGCAAGCCCTCGCTGATCGCGCTGACGGCGAACTTGGTGCCGGAGTAGACCGTGCCGCCCGGTGCGAAGACCTTGATGCCCGCAACCGAGCTCAAATTGATGATGTGACCGCTGCCCTGCTCGAGAAAACCGGGAAGGGCGGCCGCGATGCCGTACAGCGTACCCTTCAGATTGACGTCGATCATCTGGTCCCATTCGTCGGTGTTGACCTCCGCCATCGGACGGATCGGCATCAGCCCGGCGTTGTTGATCAGCACGTCGAGGCGGCCGAAGTCGGCAATGATTGCGGCGACGACGGACTGGACCGCCGATTTGTCGGTCACGTCCAGCGCGTAGCTACGTGCCGCGCCGCCAATAGCGGTGATGTCCGCGACGACCTCGTCGAGCCTGTCCTTGCGCCGCGCGGCGATGGCCACCTTCGCGCCGCGGTCCGCGAGAAGGCGCGCAGTTTCCGCGCCGATGCCGCTGCTGCCTCCGGTAATGAGAACGACCTTGCCTTCGATACCCTTTGTCATGATTGTATTCCTTCAAGTCAGTTGTTGATTCTTCGCCGGATCGCGGCCCCGCGCGAGCCCGCCCGGCCTGATGGGATCACTGTGAGCGCAAGAGGACGGGCCCGGCGCCCACCCGGATGCGGAGCAGCTCGTAAGGCTTGCGGCGCAAATCCCGCCCGCCGTGGAAGCCGGGTTGGCGGTGGAGCTGGTTGGCGGTGAAGTAGAGATAGCACTCGGTGCCGATCGACAGTGTGTCGGGCCAGCTGATGCGGGGGTCGCTGACCACCGTCGTCCAGCGGCCCCGGTCGAGCACGCGGATCGCGTTGTTCTCGTAATCGCTGGCGAACACGCGGCCCCGGTCGTCTTCGGCAATCCCGTCCGAAGCGCCTTTGCGCCCCAGGCTGCGTACCGCGCGGGCCAGTTCCTCCTCGGTCACCGCAGGATCGCGCAGCATGGCCGTGGGCACCGCATGGAGCGTGCGGCCCGACAGCGGCCCGTAGTAGAGCAGGCTGCCGTCGGCGCTGAGCCCGATTGCGTCGCTGGCGATCGCGATCGGCGTCGCGGGTCCATCGGCCGGGCGGTTCATGAGCACCGCGCCGTCGACGACCGGGGTGAAGCCGGGCTCGGGATTGGTCGTCGCATGGTTGGACAGGCGCCGGATCGCACGCCCGCTGGCGATATCGACGACGATGATGCCGCCGACACCGGCGTTGCTGCTGTCGGTGATGTAGGCGACGCCCTCGGCGCCCTTACGCAGATCGAAGCGCACGTCGTTGAGGTAGGTCGTGGGCAGCACCACGCTGGGCGGCAGGACGATCGTCTTCACCACCCGGTCGGTCGCAAGGTCGATTGCCACCAGCTTTGCACCGCCGGCCTGTGGTTGAGAGAATTTGGGCGCGGCCGTGTCGAGCACCCAGAGGCGGTTGGCGCCGTCGGCCACCACGCTCTGCACCGAGATGAAATGCCCCGCCGGGTCGGCCGGATCGGGCCGGTTGGTCGCGGCATCGGGATAGGGCACCGCCTTGCCGTCGACCAGCTCGGCAACCGTGAACGGCGCGTTGTCGCCCCATTGCGGGAAGTTCACAAAGATGCGCCCGTTGGGAGCGACGGTCACGCCCGTCGGCATCGCGCCATCGAAGGTCGCAACCTGTTCGATTTGCGGCGCGGGTGCACCGTCGCGAGTGGTCGCGCAGGCGGCAAGCGAGAGGGCAGCGCCCGCGGCAAGAAGCAGTTTGGCGGAGGTCTTCATAAGGTCAGTTCCTTGAGGATGCGGCCCGCTTCTTGGGGTTCGGACCGGAGATATTGCGGGGGCGCCTTGACCGATGCACCAAGCGCGGCGGCGGCGTGCCAGGGCCAGCGCGGATCCCACAGCGCAGCGCGCGCTATCGCTATGGCGTCGGCATGCCGGTCTTCGAGGATGCGCTCCGCCTGGTGCGGATCGGTGATCATTCCGACCGCTACGACAGGCATGGCGACCGCGTCCTTGACCGTCCGCGCCAGCGGCACCTGATAGCCGGGGCCGACAGGGATCTGCTGGCGCGGGTCGAGGCCGCCGCCGGAGACGTGGATTGCCGAACAACCGCGCCGCTCCAGCTGCTGTGCAAACAATGCGGTTTCCTCCGCCGTCCAGCCGCCTTCAACCCAGTCGGTCCCGGAAACGCGGACGGTCACCGGGCGGTCGGCCGGAAATGCTTCGCGCACGGCATCGAACACTTCGAGCGGGAACCGCATCCGGTTGTCGAGGCTGCCGCCGTAGTCGTCGCCGCGCCGGTTGGAGATCGGCGAAAGAAACTCGTGGAGCAGATAGCCATGCGCGGCGTGGATCTGGATGGCTTCGATGCCGAGCCTGCCGGCGCGCCGGGCGGCATCCGCGAACGCCTCCCGGATGCGGGCAAGCCCTGACTCGTCCAGTTCGACAGGGGGATGGTCGTCCGGAGCGAATGGGATGGCGCCGGGTGCCACGGTCTGCCAGCCATTCTCCGCATCGGGGGCGATCTGCGTTCCGCCGTGCCACGGCTTGGCGCAGCTCGCCTTGCGGCCGGCATGGGCCAGCTGGATGATCAGCGGCATGTCCGACCAACGGCGCACACTTTCGAGCACGCTTCGCATCGCGGCTTCAGTCGGGTCGTCGTACAGGCCAACGTCGCCGTAGGTGATGCGCCCTTCCGGGCTGACAGCGGTCGCCTCTATCGTCAGCGCGCCTGCGCCCGACAGCGCCAACTGGCCGAGATGCATCCGGTGCCAGTCGTTCATCGCGCCGTCTTCGGCCGAATACTGGCACATCGGCGCGATGACGATGCGGTTGGCGAGCCGGAGCCCCGCGACCTCGAGCGGTTCGAACAGGCGCGCCATCACCATGCGCCCGTGTTGGGCATAGAGGCCCAGGGTTCGGCCGAAGCCTTGTGTTCGCCCTTCTGGAGCAATTCGATCGAGATCCCGTCGGGCGAGCGAACGAACGCCATGTATCCGTCGCGCGGGGGGCGATTGATGGTCACACCGCCCGCCTGCAGCCGCGCGCACGTCTCATAGATGTCGTTGACCCCGTAGGCGAGGTGGCCGAAGTTTCGGCCACCGGTATAAGTCTCCGCAGCGCTGCCATCCTCGGGCGGCCAGTTGTACGTCAGCTCGACCTCGGCATCGCCCTGCTCGCCGTCGCCGCGGAAATCCTCGTCAGCGGCAAGGTAGATCAGCGTGTAACGCCCCGCCTGGTTCTCCATGCGCCGGGTCTCCTTGAGACCCAGCAGCGTGAAGAACCGGACCGCCGCCTCGGGATCGGCGACGCGGATCATGGTGTGAAGATAGCGCATGGTCAGGCCACCTTGTCCTTGAGGGCGTCCATCACGAGCTCCGCAGTGCGCGCCGCGCTGGCGGGGTTTTGCCCGGTCACCAGATTGCCGTCGCGCAGGGCGAAGGGGGCAAAGTCAGGGCCGCCCTCGTGCTTGGCGCCCAACTCCTTGAGGCGCGTTTCGAGCAGGAACGGCACCGCCTGATCTAGGCCGACCGCGCGTTCCTCGCTGTCGGTGAAGCCCGCGACACGGCGGCCGGCGACGATGGGCGTGCCGTCGGCCTTCTTCGCCGAGACCAGCCCTGCCGGCCCATGGCAGACGGCGGCAACGATCTTGCCCTCGCGGTCGAAGCGTTCGACCAGGCGCGCCAGATCCTCGCTACCGGGGTAATCGAACATGGTGCCATGGCCGCCGGGCAGGAACAGCGCGTCGTAGCCGGCGGGATCGATGCTGGTGAACACCGGGGTGCCGGCAACCTCGGCCTTTAGCGCGTCGTCTTTCAGATAGCGCTCGACCGAAGCGTCGTTTTCGCCGTCGGCGTTGACGCTGCGCTGGTCCACGGGGATGGCGCCGCCCTCGATCGAAGCCAGCGTCACCTCGGCGCCCGCGTCGCGGAAGGCGTAATAGGGGGTGGTGAGCTCCTCGATCCACACACCCGTTGGTTCGGTGCCGGGGGTCATGCGGTCGGCGGAGGTGGCCACCATGAGAATGCGGGTCATCGTCAGCTGTCCTTTTCGGGTCATGTCGGGAACACCCGCGAACGCACCCGCCGGCGCCGCGCCCACCACAGAGGCAGCGGTGAGCGCTTTCATCAACTGGCGGCGATCTTGCATTCGAGCGTTCCTCTCGGCGGCCTAGATACGCAGGGAACGGCATCAGGAAATGCAGCGGGATTGGCGGGCGGCCATAATTCTGCTTATGGAACCGGAATGTCCCTCCTGCAGTTGCGCACCTTCGTTGAAGTCTACCGCCGTCGTTCACTGAGCGAGGCGGCCCGGGCAATCGGCATCACCCAACCGGCGGCGTCGCAGCACATCGCATCGCTCGAGGCGCAACTGGGCCGTCCCCTGTTCGACCGCCATTCGCGGGGTGTGCGACCGACCGCGATGGCCGACGACCTCGCGGCTTCCATCGGGAGCAGCCTCGACACGGCGGAATCGGCTCTGGCCAGCGCGCGGGCCCGCTCGTCCCGCATTTCCGGCACGGTCCACATCGCCGCGCCGTCCGACCTGCTGGGCGAAATGATCACGCCCCGGCTGGCCCCGCTGCTGGATGCGGGGCTTGACCTGCGCCTGCATATCGGCGGGCGCGAGGCGCTCTATGCCTTGCTGCTCGAAGACAAGGTGCACCTGGCCGTCACCGCCTCGCAACCCGAAGATGCGCGGTTGGCCTTTCATGTGCTGGGCGAAGAGCACCTGCGCGCCGTAGCCTCGCCCGCCGTGGCTATGCGGATTGCCGAATTGCCGCTTGCCGACGGGCTCAACCGGACGGCCCACCTCGCCTACGATCTTGACCGGCCGCTGCTGCGGACCTGGCTCGAGGCAAACCAGATCGAGCTGACCAGCCAGCCAGGCTTGACCGCGCCCGATCTGCGGGTGCTACGGTCGGGATTGCGCGCGGGCCTCGGCTGGACGGTGCTGCCCGGCTATCTCACCCGCAGCGAACGCGCTTCGTGCACGCTGATCGAGATCCCCGCCCCGATCACGGTGCCGCGCAACGCTTACTACCTCGTCTGGGCACGCTCATCGCTGCGACACCCGCGCGTGGCCATGGCTCGGGACGCCCTGATTGCTGCACTCCGAACATAATTGTGGCCACGCCTGTTGGGCCGTGAGCGCAATGTCGGGTCTGAACCAGTTGAGCGCTTGCGGAACGAATGGCGGCTTTCGGGTTCGTCAGCGACAAGGCCGAACGGCCGGATGGAGGGCGCAAAGCCGCCTATTATGGAGAGCCTCTGGCGTTGCCAAACGCCGGTCCAAGCCTCGTATCGCGGCTTCCACACCGAGAGCAACGCAGGCGGCCTTCAAGCGCAGACATCTGCTTTGACCAACCGCGCATTTGACAAAGCAACACGATGCTGAGTGGATTGAGCAAAGCAATCCTGCGGCAACGGCGACAGTCCACCCGCAGCACGTAGCCGTGGCGCGAGTAATCGGCGATCGTATCGAGACGCTTCGAACTCATGGCTTTCGCCGCACTGACCAGACCAGGGCAGCACAGGCAGTGATGATGCAAGCTATAGCGGCGAGCATTGGCGGGCTTAGAACGATCATGGAAATCTCCGACTCAATGGGCACCATGTTCCATATTTGTTCCAAGTAGGAAAATTCTGTCTTTCAAGCTAGAGTGGACAAATGTTTTCGATTGCTGCCGCGCTCGCTGTTTGTGCCCCTGGCCCACGTGATCACTGCGTCCACGATGGCGATACAGTTTGGCTTGAAGGTGAGAAAATCCGGATCGCCGACATCGATACGCCAGAGCTAATCGGCGCGTGCGAATACGAGAGGGCGCTGGCCCTGCGGGCCAGGAACAGGCTCATTCAGCTCTTGAATGCCGGCGCCTTCGAGATCGCCCGTACCGGCCAGGATCGCTACGGTCGCACGCTCGCTACCCTACATCGTTCAGGCCGTTCTATTGGTGCTCAATTAGTCGCAGAGGGTCTCGCTCGAACCTGGTCCGGCCGACGCGAGCCGTGGTGTCCCGGTGGCCAAGCGTAGCCGCGCAGGCCTCGGAACTACGCTGGAGTTCTTTGTGCTCCTGAGCCTTCACCTCGCTGCAGTGGGCGTAGGGCTGGCTTGGTGGTTCAACTAGAGGCTTCTGCGCAGTTCGAACTTCCTGCTTATACCGCGGCGTCGAGCGGGCTTCCTAATTAGACGCGGGCACAAGAATTCGTAAGAGCTCGCAGGGCTGTCGCCGTGGTGTTCGACATCGGGACACTGTGCAGAACACCTAGGTGGTGAAGCGTGATCACCGTGCTTACCTTATAGAGGAACGGCAGATCATCCAGTGTGAAATGCGACCCCGCGCTGTGAGGCTAGCCTCTTCGGTGATCTGTCGTTTCACCGCCCGACAGAACTGCGCATACGCGAGGTTCAGCGCCAGCAAGCGGTGCCTTAAGTCAGCGCCAGTAGTCCGTTCCGCGAAAGAAAAGAGTAATTCATTCTCGCGCGCCGAGAGCCGGCGCGTCGACCTAACCAATGGAGGAAGTGATCGGCTGTGAGGCCGAGGAGATGATGAAAATAGGGGGAAGCCGCCCTCGGCCAGAACGGCTTCTTTCCAAGGAAGATAGAATATGAATCTGGTCACACTCAAACGCCCGGTGATGGGCGAACCACTGCTCCCGCAAACAGCACACAGAACGCGCAGTCGCCTAGGAGCACTCGTCGAAGCCTGCGGCGTGTCGGTGCGAGGAGGCGAGCCTCTCGACGAGCAGCTCAATCAGGGGGTAGTTACCTCTCTGGCAGCGAACTTGGCGCTCGCCGCAACCTCGTGCGATCGTCCGCTGCTTTATCCTGAATGCGAGCTCATGGCGCAGATCACGGGTATGGATCTCATCCTGCTTCGCTTTGATGCCTTGCACGGCGCCTCGTTCGATGTGTTGTTGAATGAGGCTAGCGAATGGCTGAACCATTATGTCGCTTGGCGGCTCGACCTCAGCAGTCTGTGGCTTATCCCGTGCGCTGGCTCAGGCCCCTATTTTCGCCTGAGTTCCGATGGGCTCGAACCGTGCGAACTGCCCCCGTTCGAGACAGGCTACCAGCGTTACGCCGGCATAATGCGAGCGGCCGAGAAACCCTCCTTCGAAGGGGGATACTGAGCATGGCTACTTCACCAGCAAAGAAACGCAGCGCAGCCAAGAAGTCACCTGCTCCGGGGAAGCTCAACTCGTTCCTGCATGACGTGCGCGAAGAGCATCCGGACTTCGCATTCACGCGGTACTGGTACCAGGAGACGAGAGACCGCGAAGGCATCTCCAGTTGGATCGATCGCAAGGTGCGCTTGGGCGATGATCCGAAGTTTGGCCAAGCCACGAAAGTGGAAGTCCTGCTGCCTCCAACAGCGCCTGCTGATTACGTCGACCTCGCTTTCCTGACCCGACGGTTCGATGAAGCGCTGCCGACCTTCGAGAAGCACGCCATGATCCAGACCAAGATCTACCTCGACTCGAACGAGGCATGGCACCACGCTTATGAAAGGGTTCGCGCATTTGCGCGGTCGCACTTCGCTAATCGGTTCCCTGTAATCTTGATCGGCCATGTGCCGAGCTGCGCGGGGCTACACGGCAATGGGAGCCATGTGCACGTTGTCGTGCTTCCGCGAGGGCTCACGCTCAATGGCCTCACCGAGGTCGATGCGCGCCTTTGCTCCGATAAGGGTTACGCTAGTGCGCTCGATGCATGGCGTGAGCACAAGACTGCGTGGAGTAGCGCAGCATGAGGACTTCAAGCACAAGTGAAGCGTCTCATGTAGCTGCAACCCGTCTGGCTGCACGAGGAGCTGACGTCCAGCAGATGCAGGCTACCGTCGATCTGGCGAGGCAGATGTTGGCTGCGCGACAGAGCGAACCCCTTCAAACTGACGCCGCGCGTACTGGTTCGGTGGAACCCGATGGCTCCGCGGCAGAAACTCCCCAGCCGCCGCCAAAGCATAAAGTGTTCCTAGCAACAGTTAGTGAGCTGGTTCAAGGCCAGGGACACCCGCCGCGAAAGCTACTTCCGTGGTCAGCTTGCGCGTGACTGGGGTTCGGTACTGGCGAAGGGTGCCGATATCCAATGCGGGCTCAGCACGTTTCCGTTCGCCGACCTGATGATGCCAGACCCAGTTCGCAGTCTGCTCGAGCGATCGGAAAGCGGCACCGATGCTTCGGCCTCGCTGCATTATACCTGTCGATTACTCGGGGAATTCTGACCGGCCATGCCGCGGGTTGAAGGCACACCCCGATAAGGAGTATATCTCGCGTTGGGGACCGCTGTGCTAAGTCCGCTTTGCGCCCCATTGTCGGACGTTCAAGCTCTCTCAAAAAATACCTGAAAGCGGATAGGCAGCTTCGCCCTGTATGCGGACCGCCGATGTCCAACTATGAGGCGGAAAGTTTCTAGGGTCCGCACTCATTAGATCCACCATGAAGGCAGCGATGGCGATCATTGCCATGAAGGTCTTGATATTCTGATCGAAGCGGGTGGCCACACTGAGACAGTCCTTGAAGCGGCAATACTTGCGCTCGACCACGTTGCGCTGGCGTCAGCTTTGCCGATCGTGCTCGGGATCCACCGTGCGATTGCACTTGGCGGGGATGACCGGCCTGGTGCCGCGCTCGATCAGCTTGGAGCGCCCTAATGCATCAGGCGCTTAGTTGGCCGTCGGGACGAAGCCAGTTAGCAACGAAATCTGCCGCGGTTAGAGGCTTCGAAATATGCCAGCCCTGGCCGACGTCGCAGCCGAACTCCTTGAGAATATCGAGACAGCGCTGGTCTTCGATTCCTTCCCCGACCACGCGCAGCCCCAGTGCCTGCGCCATCTGGATCGTCGAGCCGACCATGATGCGGTTGGCAGAATCGTGCTCGATCGTCCGCACGAAGGATTGGTCGATCTTAATCTCGGCTGCGGGAAGTCGCTGCAAGTAGCTCATCGTCGACTGGCCGGTGCCGTAGTCGTCGATCGATATCGCTATCCCGGCTGCCTTGATGCGCTCCAGCGCCTCGATCGACTGCTCGATTTCTGCAAGCGCGGCGGATTCGGTGATCTCGAAAACCACGCATGAATTCTCGATTGGAGCTTCATCCACGGCAAGGATGGCCTTTTCGACGAAGCGCGCGTCGGTCAGCAACTTGGCAGAGATATTGACCGAGCAATGCAGATCCGGATCGCTGGCGTGCCATTCCGCTAGGTCGATCAGGGCCGACTTGATGATATGAAGGGTGAACGTGCCGATCTTGCCCGAAGCCTCGAGGATCGGGACGAACGTCGCGGCGCTGATGTCGCCCCTTTCGGAGTGGGTCCAGCGTGCAAGTGCCTCGACCCCATCGAGACGGTCCCGCGCAAGGTCCCACTTGGGTTGGTAAGCAAGCCAGACATCGCCGCACTCAAGCGCCGTTTCCAAATCGGCAAGAAGCTCGACCTTCTGCTCGGTCTCGCTCAACATCTCGCCGTCGTGCCAGGACCATTGCCGGCCATCCCGGGCAACACGCAGGGCGACATTCTTCGCACCCTCAATGGATTCCCGGCCGATGCTAAATCCGAACTCGACCGTCATGCGCTGCGAGCCGACCAGCACTGGCGAGCGGAACAGGGCAAGGATCGACTGAAAGTAATCGTCGAGACCATCGCGATAACCGTCGTCCATCGACCAGGCGAAATAGCCCCCCCCCAGATGGTAGACGCGCTCGTCCTGAGCGACCAGAGCCAAGCGGCGGGCGATGTTCTCGAACATGTCGCGACGGCCTTTGTAGGGAACGATTTCGAGAAGGTCGCCGAAATCGTGCACCTTGCCGATGATGAACTGACTTCCGCTGCGTCCTGCGACGAAGGCCTCGAAAGCCGCCTCGTTGGGAAGACCACTCGCCGGATCGATGAATTTGGTGGTGCGCAGCGCATTTTGCGTGCGAAGCGCCCTTCCGGCCAGCAAAAACAATCCTAGGAAGACGAAGGCCGCCAAGTTGGAGAAGGTGCCGAGCTTGAGGGACTGCACCAGCATTCGAAGGCCAACAAGGCCCATGACCATCGCTATTGCGGCAAGTGCCAGGCCGTTCGAGCGTCCCTTCATGCGCAAGCCAACAAACAGCATCAGAAGGGCGGTCAGGACGAAGGAGGGGATATAGCCGAAATTGTTGAAATCGGTGCCGTGCATCAGCGTTTCAGCCGCCAGCGCCTGGATGACGACGCCCGGCACCACTGAGTGGCGGCTCGTTGTATAACGATCACCCAACTCGATCGCGGTCGCACCAACGATGACCTTCTTGCCTCTGAGCTGCGCCAAGAAATCGTCGGGCGCCTCCAGGACGGAAGAAAAGCTGTAGGCCGGGATGGTTGCCGGATTGATCGATTGATCGATCGCAAATTGCGTGTCGACTTCACCGGATGCACCCGCGATCAAGCTCGCGAGCGATGGGCGAGGGAGCCCGCCTGTGACAGTGCCATAGCTATAGGAGTCGAGCCTGCCCTGCGAATCGGGATGAACGTTGACAGAGCCCAGGAAAGCGGACCTTGAAAACATTTCGAGCGGCAGGCTTTCGGCATAGCCGCCATCCGCCCACGTCGCGCGCTGCTTGAAAGTGGGTAGAACGACTGTCGCCGAAGCCTCCGCCAGCGCACGCGCGAATAGATGGTCCTGTCCAGGCGTCGATGGAGAGGAGAAGTCGACGTCAAAAGCGATCAGTTCAACCCCTGCCTGGGACAGGCGGGTCACGAGCCGGGCGTAAATTTCGCGCTGCCAAGGCCAGGCTTCGAGCGCTTGTAGAGATGCGCTGTCGATCTCCACTATCGCCAGATCGCCCGTAGCCCGCTTTTCGAGCACACTCGACTGGAGATTACGCGCTTGGCGCTCCACCCCCTCGCCAATCCCCGTCGCGAAAACCAGCCAAGCACCGGCAAACGCGATCACCCATGCCCACAGGACGTCATAATCTCTGCCGGCCCGCGGAGAATGCCCCTCCATCTGCTGTCTCTCGCCTCCGAACCTAAAAGAAGGCGCTACAGCCAAGCCCTGTAGGTTTGGTTAACCCACGAAAAGCGTATCGAAGTGGAGCGCGCGCATCAGTCGGCGTTGGGATTGCCGCCGCCGTTACCGTTGCCGCCGCCATTGCCATTGCCGCCACCGTTGCCGCCACCATTGCCATTGCCACCGCCGTTGCCGCCGCCGTTGCCATTGCCGTTGCCGCCGCCGTTGCCGGCACCGGGCCGGTGGTCAGAACTCTGCGCTTTTATGGCAAGTGCGTAGCCATCAGCATTGCCGCCGTTTCCGACACCACTTTCGCCTTGGCCGTTATTCCCCCGGGCATTCTCCGATGCAAAGGCCGAGCGGGTGCCGGCGGGACTGTTGACCAGCCCGCCGGTGAGCGACCCCAATGAGACTGGCTCATTTGCAATGGCCGTGTCGATCACCCCGTCAGCGGTGCCTCCGGCGATCCGAACCGATTCCTTTGCCTTCCCGTCGCCCGCACTATCCCTGGCAGCCTCGGTCGGCGCCGGAGCGTGCGCCGCATTGGGCGAATCGATAACTTTCGATTCAGCTCCGCTGATGACCAGCCGGTATTGCTGGCCTGCCTCGACCATGCCGATTGCCCCGGGCGACAAGAGATAGCTCGCGCCGCCATCATTGGTTGCCACCTGCACCGCGCCGTCGGTGACCTGCACCGCCGATCCTCTGTCGGATACCGTAACGCTAAATGTCGTGCCCTTCACGACAGCGGCCATATAGGGCGTCTGCACACCGAAATGCGGAGTCGACTTGCGCTCAATCTTGAACAGGACCGTCCCGATCTCCTCGAAGAACTGGGTAATCGCGCTGCTGCTTTCGGGATTGGTGATGCGCAGCCGGCTGTTGGGCGAGACGACCACATATTCGCGGCCGCGCACAAGGACCGCGCGCCCCTTCTTGCCAGTCGAAACGACATCGCCCGAGCGCAGGCTACCCCCGGCCACGGCAATCGACGACACGCCCGCACGCAGAATGTGCACGCTCCCGGTGCTCTCGGAAAGGGTCCACGACGGAGATTCCGCCTTGGCGGTTGCCCCCACAGCCAGCGCCATGATCGCTGCGATCTTTGCGACGTTCTTCACCCTAAATCTCCGCATCAAATTCCGTCCGCGTCGGACATACTGAAAAATGGTTTGCGCAGGCCGCGCTATACCATTCGAAACAGCCTACGGTTTCGAAAGGCGCTGAATTTTCGGTTAAACCCTTATATAATCGTAATCCTTTCCTAATGCTCATGCGGCATCGGAAAGGCATGGCCGATCCAATCAAATTCCTGCGCGACAGTATCGCCCTTGCTGCCTTGGCAACAAGCCTGCCTGCGTTCGCGCAGAAAGCAGGCCATTCCTTCGAGGCGATGAACGAAGACGTTCGTTCGAGCTTTGGTGAGAACGCCGCCGGCCCGCGAATAGATGATACCGTCCTCCAGCCATTCGAGCGCCTCTCACCTCCCCACGAGGAAAGCCCGGTGAGCGAAGACGTCGCCATGGTTATCGGTGCGATAAATATTCGCGGCATTGCCGAACTTACGCCATCCGACCTAGCCGCGAGCTATGAAAGATTCATAGGCCAGAACGCCAGTGCTGAGACCTTGCGCAACCTCATCAACAGCATCGCCGCCCATGCACGCGAACGCGGCTACATTTTTGCAAGCGCGCAGATCCCCGCGCAAGCTGTCAGGCTGGGTATCGTCACGGTCGAACTCGATATCGGGCAGATCGACGAAGTGCGGATCGTTGGGACGGACAATGACCGCTTGCGCAAGACGCTGGCGCCGCTCGTTGGGGGAAATCCGCATGCCTCACTCATCGAACGCCAGCTCCTGCTCGCGGGCGAACTGCCGGGGATTAGCATCGCCAGAACCGACTACCTGCGCGAGGGCGGTGCTGGCGTTCTGGTTGTCGAGGCCAGGGAAATCCCTGCCATCGGCTATGCCGCGCTGGATAATTTCGGCTCGGCCCGCTTCGGCCCGATCCGCGCCAGGTTACGGCTCGATCTAAACGGCATCTTTGCCGATGACGATAGCGTCACTGTCCATGCGATTAGCACCATCGCTCAGCCGCGCGAAATGGTCTTCGTCAACGCCCGCTATGCCAAGACACTCGGCGACGGCGCAACGGTGATCGGTATCGCCGCTTCGGCTGGGCTAACGCGGGGGGACAGCAATTTACGCGGACACAATCGCTACGCAGCGATTTTCGCGAGCAATGCACTGGTGCGGGGCAATGGCTTCAACCTGTGGCTAAACGGTGAGCTGGCCTATCTGAATGTGAGCCAAGCACGGGAGGGCGTGCTCTTTGAAGAGGACGATCTAGTCACCGCCTCGGTTAATTTTGCGGCCAATGCTAATATCGGCATCGGCCGCATCTATGGTGGCATCGGCGCGACGAGAGGCTTGGCGATCGGGGGAACGACGGAGGTTGGCGATCCGCTTGCATCGCGCGCCAATGCAAGTGCCCGGTTCACCAGGGCTTTTGCTTGGTTCGATTCCGCGCTGGACCTTGGAACCGGCTTCGGCCTGCGTATTGCCGCGAATGGCCAGATCGCCTCGCGACCCTTGCTGTCGTCGCAGGAGTTCTCGATCGGCGGACCCTACAGCGTTCGCGGCTATGATTTCAGCGAGCGCTTCGGTGATGAGGGGATCGCGGGCCTTGTCGAACTGCGCAAGGATTTCGACAACCCCACCTCGACGCTCGACTGGCTCCAGCTCTATACTTTCTTGGATGGTGGTTATGCTAGGAATATCGGCACCGGCTTCGGCGGCGGGACACTGGTTTCGGCTGGTGGGGGGCTGCGCGCACGGCTGGACGATTTCGATTTCGCTATCGAAGCAGCGACTCCATTAACAAACATCCGTCTGGAGAGTGCCGACAAGTCGCCCCAGATAAACTTGCATACAGGGTTGAGGTTCTAGCCATTCCGCCGACAGGCGGACGGATGCGGCGGTGATTCTGCAAGAAGTAAGCCGTGACAACAGTGTCGATTTTGAGCTCACTACTGAGTGAACAGAATGTCCGGTTTCGCGACTTGCTTCGCCAGAACTGGACTGTCTGCAATCGGCCCAAAAAAAGTCCGTAAGCAGGACACGTGTCATGGCCATCGCGCCTCTAGAGTAGGTGCTCGCGGCAGACATCAGCGCCGATGCTGGCTCGGCCTCTCGGTTGTTGTGTGCAGATTGGCATAGCGCTGCCTTTCTTTGCAGCAGCGATTTTGCAGCTTCCTCAATGATCCGGGCGGGAAGCCTACCCGATAAGCTAGCGTACCAGCTCCGGTAGGTTCTGCACATGGTTGAAGACGGCGGAAATGACGACCGAGCCTTCACCGACGGCCGAAGCGACGCGTTTGACCGATCCCGCGCGCACGTCTCCCACAGCGAAGATTCCGCGATGGGAGGTTTCGTAAGGCGTTTCCGCGCCGGCCGCTTCACCGGTGTGCACGAAGCCTTTGGCATCGAGATTGACCAAATCCGAGAGCCAGTTCGTATTGGGTGCAGCACCAATCATGATGAACAGCGCGCGAGTGTCCATGCCCCACTCTCCCTGCGCATCCATTACCGTCACTGCCTCAAGATGATCCTCGCCATGCAGTGCAGTGATCTTGCAGCCATAATGAATCTGGATGTTGGGCTCGGCTTCCAGCCGTCTGCTCAGATAGTTCGACATAGAATCCGCCAAGCTCTCGCCACGAACCAGGACATGGACCTGCTTGGCCGCGCGGCAAAGATACATCGCGGCTTGCCCTGCGGAATTGCCGCCCCCGATCACGATCGCATCGGTGTTGCGGCAAAAGCGCGCTTCCATGTCGGTCGCCGCGTAGAATATCCCCGCGCCTTCGAATTCCTCGAGCCGGTCGAGCGGCATGCGGCGATATTGCACCCCGGTCGCGACCACAACTCCCCGCGCACAGACATGGGCTTCGTCATCCAGCGTCGCGCGAAACAGGCCGTCGGGTCGCTTTTCCAGTTTTTCAACCCGGCGCGGCATCGCAAAGCAGGTGCCGAACTTCATCGCTTGTATCTGGCCGCGATAGACGAGGTCGGCACCGGAAATGCCGGTCGGAAATCCCATATAATTCTCGATCCGGCTCGAAGTCCCCGCCTGACCGCCGATAGCAGTATCTTCGATTAGGAGCGCCGACAGGCCTTCCGCCCCAGCATAGACCGCAGCCGCGACGCCTGCTGGCCCTCCGCCTACGATGAGAGCATCGACAATCGTATCGTCGGCGACGTCGAGATCCAAATTGAGGATCTGGGCGACCTTGCGGGGAGTGGGATCATCCAGCTTGCGATCCTGCCCCACGATGACGGCCGGTTCGTGATCCACCAGATTGCACAGGCGCGAGGCCTCATCATCGCTGCTATCGAGGTCGAAGGACTGGAAGGGCACACGGTTGCGCGCGAGGAAGGTCTCCACGTCCTGAACCGCGGCATCCCGGTCGGCACCGATCAGCTTGATCATGCTGTTCTTGAGTTCGAACTGCCTGCGTCTGCGCGCGGCAAACACCGTGATAATATGATCCGAAAGCTCGGGCACGCGGCCCATCAGATCGAGCATGTCCTCACGCGGAACCTCGATGACCCGCGTGTCCACTGTCGCTCGCATTGGAAGAAAATGCGACCCCGCGTTCAGAAAGGAAATGTCGCCCATGAATTGAGTCGGCCCAAGGCTGGATTCCAGTAAGCGCTCACCGGAAAAGGGATCGACGACTTCGATCTCACCTTCGATGACGTAGACAAACGTATCATGAGGTTGGCCGATTTCGGCGACCATTTCACCTTTGTGATAGGCGCGCTCATGGCCGATTGCGCACATCGCCGTAACATGCTCGTCTGCCAGCGGCACGCGCTTCATGACTTCGAGATCAGCGCCGATGCTTTCCATAGTCTTCGTTCTGCTCCGCCTGAAAAGTTCCACACACCGAACGTGGATATGCGAATAAAAGATTGATTCATCAACTGGCGGGAACGAAAGTCATTTGCGTAGGTCAAAAGTAAGCTTACGACAGACGTAACGCTCCAATAGCAGACAGTCCGGAAACGGCCCCGAAGCGGTCGACACACGTATCAATCTGGAAGTTCTCGAGATGCTGTCTAGCGCCAATATCGTCCGGAAGCGCTGCAGAAATAGTACAGTGGCTGCGTGAACTCGATGCTGAAATGCTTCTCCGACGGTGTGATCACGTTTCTTGCATGAGTGATGATCATTTCTGGTGACAGATACGCGTGTACGAGGAGGTCGGTGATGGGTCGCCCGACGCATTTCAGCAGGACTGTTTCCGGCCCATTTCCTGCCATTCCGGCACTCTTCCACAGCTAATGCTTGACCGAGTGTAGGCATATCTAACCTGCTCCAATCCGAACAACCGCTCATTGCGACAGTCGCAACTGGCGAAGACTAACAGATTAATAACTGCCGTTAACCATCGCCGGTTACGAAGCGTTTAGGAATTCGCGTTAAAAACTTTATGCTCAGGGCAATCGACCAACGAAGATAGCTCCTGAGTGGCGATGCCGGATCGCCTACGGACGATCCGGCACACCGTAAAATCTAGGCTGCCCGTGCGAGATGAGGCAGGTCGAAGATGTCACCCCGCTCCCATTGGTCGGCCTGGATCGCGATAAGTCGCTTGTAGGCCCTCACCATATCGCCATCCGCCGCATCCAAGTTCGAGGCCGGTGCTTGAGTGATGTGGTGCAGATCGAGCATATCGTCGAACCTGTATGCGCCGAGATTGAAGCCGTCTGGTACGAGAGTCGCGCGGTCGTCTTCGCCAGTCAGGCAGAGCATGCAGTTTTCGACATAATGCGTTCCGCCGTCTACCTGAGCGACCAGGCCGATCTGCGGAACATGGGGGCTCTCTGCAGGCTGGTGTACCCAGATGAGCGGGCGACCAGTTGCCTGGACCCGGTCGGAGAACTGCATCAGGCTGAAGGCGTGAGGCGCCGTGCCGCTCAGCATGACATCCACTTTGTCCCGGAATTCGGCGAAGCGTCCGGGCTGGCCACCCACCAAGTGGGCAAAGGCGGCGAGGTAGTTGGCGATGCGCTTCTGTTGTTCAATCTCAGTCATCTCAAGTCTCCATGGGACGCGGGGATCGCGTGCCCTTTTCCGCTCTCTTCCAGAGAGCCACCTCTTTTCGTTCTTAATAAGACTATCAGTCGGCCACGTCCGCTTTGCACCCCAATCCTGGTCATTCCGAGAGCTTCGAGATTCGCCCGAAAGCGGCCGTCCACTCAGCGCCGCGTTAGGTCAGCTATTCCTAAAGATTTTGATCGCCTAGCTAACGAGATATAAATCCCAAAAATGGTAGTTTGCGGGATCGAACTTCGGCCGAAAATCGGCGTGCAAAGTAGTCATCGGGCTTGCCCAATTCGCCGCCGACGCTTCCACCATAATCGATAGCCCGAAATACCGAGATAGATCGTGACGAGTCCCGCCAGCGTCACGAGAAGACGCCCGGCAAGTCCAAAAGCGTGCCCCGAGTGTAGCGCGTATTGCCAGATGAAGAAGGTATCCCCTGCGTTTTCTCCAGCGTCGTGGCGCTGCGCCGTGATCTTGCCTGTCTCCATATTTACGTAAGTCCAGAGCCTGCCCTGGTTGTCGACATCGCGCGTATCGAAAGTTCGCACTGCGTAGAGGCCCACCTCGGGGTGCGGGCGAACGCTGTGCACCTGCGCGCGGTCCTCGGTCACGCTGGCTATGGCAGCATCGAGCCCGATGGGATTTGTCGGCGGGCCCCGCTCTTCCATCGCGTAATGCAGGCGATCACTGACCGGTGAGACGGTTTCGACGACTTCGCGGCTTTCCATGGGAAACGAAAGGGTGACACCGGTCAGAGCGAGCATTCCGGTGACGGGCCAAAGCCACAAGCCACTCGCGCGGTGGCGATCCCACAACTGGCGCAACGAGCCGGCATGCCCGCCAACCCTGAAAGCGCTTAGCGCACCTTTCAGACGAGGAAAGGCAAGCGGGAGCGAGAGGAAGTGATCGATCAGCCAGGCGAGCGACAGAAGGCCGACGAAAATTATGCCGATTTCGCCAACGAGCAGGTCGGTATGGAGGCCATAAAGCAAGTCCGGCAGATGGTGGCGATGAAGACTGATCGCGCCACTTTTCCGCCAGCCTGCGAACTGCGCCGAGGCCGGTTCGACGAATGCCTGAACCGCGCGCGCCGTTCCGTCGGGTATGGTCTGGCGACCCAGTAGCCAGTGCGTTCGGTCAGGCCGCTGAGCGAGAAGAATGTTATTGGGTTCGAACCCCGGCAACGCGTCCTGCGCGCTCGCCACCACGGCGTCGATGGGCGCTGGTTGGCCCGACACGATCTGGGCGTGCCGCAGATCGGGATTCAGCAGGCCGTCCAGCTCGTCATACCAGGCGATCGCGCAGCCGGTTATTGCCAGCAGGATGAGCCACGCCCCGCCCAGGATTCCGAACCAGCGGTGCCAGAACCGGAAGGCGGGGCGTGTGCGCATCAGAAGCGGACCGAGGCGCTGACACGGACGTTGCGGCCCGGTTCGTTCACACCGCGCACGATCTCGTAGTCCGGAATGGCGGTGTAATCGCCCACGCTGGCGTGCGCCAGGTAGGTCTCGTCGAACAGGTTGTAGACGGCCGCCAGCAGTTCGAAGCGATCGGTGCCGAAAGGCTGCCAGCGGGCGAACAGATCGAACGTCGTGTAGCCAGGCTTTTCGATGAACTGCGTTTCCGGGACATAGCCCAGCTCCACATCGCGGAACAGCACCTCCAGATCCTCGACGCGCTCGAATCGGGTCAAGCTCGCCTCGAAGCCCAGCGACGGCGCAGGGTCGAACGTGGCGCTGACGTTCCACTGGTCGCCCAGGGTGTTGCCCAGCGCGAGATGCTCGTAACCGTTCACCGGAAGACCGTTCAGTTCCGGGTTATAGTGGTTATAGAAGCCACTGATCCCGAACGCGCCGGACCGGTAGCCACCGCGCAGCTCGAAGCCTTCCGAACGGAATTCGCCGACGTTCTCGTAGTAGGTGTTGTTCTGCAACGGCGCAGTCGTTCGATCGCGGTAGAGCTGGTCGAGCACGACGTTCTCGATCTCCATGCGATAATAGGCGGCCGAAGCGTAGAAACCGTCCGCATCGTAGGCCAGACCCGCCTCGATATTGTTGACCGTCTCCGGCTCGAGGCCCCGTTGCAGGATCGCCCAGGCAGCATTGTGTTCCAGCGTGAAGGCGTCGCCGATTTCCTTGCCGCGGAAGGCCTCGGCATAACTGACATTCGCCGTTAGACCGGGCACGATTTCGTAATCGGCGCCGATGTTGAAGGAGACGCCATCGCTGTCCGCGCCGCCGCCGTAGGTGACGAGATCGAGGCTATAATTGTCGTAGCGCGCGCCGAAACTAACCAGGAGCTGGTCGAAAACCTGCCAGCGATCCTGCACATAGAGCCCGAAGAGTTCGCCTTTCTCGGTGAAGCGACCGACTGCCGGGTCCCACGCCCAAGGCTGCCACATGGCCGGATCGCCCAGATAGGCGCTGGACACATGATCGTTTCGATACTCCACGCCGAGAGTGACATCGTGCATTCCGGCGGCAAGGTTGAGCCGCGCGTCCGCGCCCCAGTTCTCGATTTCGGCTCCGTAGAGGCCCCAACGGTCGAACCGGTCGAGTTCGAACTGCGCGCGGGACCAGTAACCGGTCAATTCCACGCCAAGGATGCCGCCGCTGTCATAGCGATAGTTGCCGATCACGGTGCGTCGCTGCGCCTCGGCAGGAAACAGGGGGTCGCCTTCCAGAACCGGCCAGTTCGGACGGGCACCGAATTCGCCTTCCTCGTCGCGCTGTTCGTAGCTGAGCGAGAAGCCGTGCCCCATGCCGACATCGCCGCCGATCTTGACGAACCCCACGTTCTGCTCGGCGCCGCTCCCGGCGACGAGGTTGCCATCGCCGTCCTCGTAGGGATCGCGGTTCTGGTGGACGTAGGAAGCGATGATACCGACATCACCGGCAATTCTCCCGTATGCCGTTCCCGACAGCTTGTAGCCATCGTTGGAGAACCACCCGGCGCGGGCGATGCCGCCGACGTTGCGGCCGGGTTCCAGCAGGTCGACCGCGTCGCGCGTGCGGAAGCGGATGGCGCCGCCGATGGCACCGAAGCCCGAAGTAGCCTCACCGGCCCCGGTCTGGATGTCCACCCGTTCCAGCAATTCCGGTTCGACAGAGACGCGCCCGACGTGGTGGAAGAGCGTGCCCTGGATCTGGGCGCCGTCGATGGAGATGTTGAGCTGCGCATCTTCCAGACCGCGAACGTAGATCTTCTCGGCGATACCAATGGCGCCGCCGACCGAGACCGAAGGCGTGCGGCGGAAGAGGTCACCCAGGTCGTTTGCCTGCGTGATCTCGATATCGTCGCGGTCGAGTGCGGAGTCGGTCAGCTTGCCGACCACAACGATGGCCTCCTCTCTAGGTGCAGCCTCAGCGCCGTTATCCGGTTCGATGTCGGGGGCAGTCTGCGCCAGTGCGAGCGACGGGCAACAAAGCGTGGCTGCGGCGAGGAGGCTCGCCTTGTAAGTTCTCATGATAGTTTCCCTAAAGCGTGTTTGTGTTGGCCGATCTCGGTGCGCCTATAAGCTTGCTAATGAGAACCATTTGCAGTTGCAAGCCTTGTGTGGCGAATCTTGTTCGCGCTCAAGGTTTACAAGAGCGCGAAATGCTCGGCATTTTGCTGGCCCATGCTCACCCAATCTCATCGAATGACCGAAATTAGGGTCGTCTGCGGAAGAGCGGCTTAGTCCGCTCACGCAATCAGAACCGGACAGTCTGCAATCGGCCTAGCAGCCGCCGTCGATAAGGCGTCCTGATTTTGGACGTTCACGGCTGCTTTCGGATCCCCTTTTAGCTGCCGATGCGGCGAATTCGAACGCAGACGTAGAGCTGGAAACTGCCCGCGATCTAAGGGCTGCTCGGTTATAATTCCGTTTAGCGTTCAGCTCGCCGCGGCTTACCGACTAGCCACACGCCGGTTGCCGCCACCAGTTCCATCGAACAGATCGGCATGCCATCTTCGTAGAGATCGGCGTGGCCGGCTTTGACCATGGCCTTGGCCTTGTCCAAAGCTCCGGCAATCGAGAGACATTCGAAGTCGATCTCTTCAATCACTGAATTGTGATCATCGCGGGCGCGGAGCTTGTAGCTATGCATCACTTGCTTTCCGCTCCGTATTCGCTGGAACTCTTTTTGCCGCCTTGGCCACCCCGGCCGGAGCCGGACTTGTTGCCGCCGCCGCTTTCCTTGTTGACGGTCGCCTAGGCGCGGCGTTCGGCCTCTTCCTGCGAGACGCCGCGGTCCTCGTAGCTCTCTTCAATGTGCTCGGCCTTGCGCTTCTGCTTGTCGGTGTATTTGTCCTTGTCTCTCTTCGCCATCACGTTTCTCCTCCTGTCGTGTCGAGAACCCGTCCGCGCTAAGAGAATACATGGGCGACCCCGCATCGGGCAAGGGTCCCACGAAGAGATTGTCTCACCTTTGCAACGGGTTATCGTAGGGGCGCTGCCCGGCTGTCTACAGGAGAGAGCATCCCACCCGGCAATTGCAGCACTCGGGTCGGTTGTCCTATCAGCTTGCGACGAGCGCGAAGACCCCATCCCGGGACCCGGGCAGAAAGCGGAATAGCGAACCATGGAACTCAACCCTGTCACATCCCTCGAATGGCTCGATTGTGATATCATCAGCCGGCTTGGCGTGGCTGCAATTCTCGGTCTGGTGCTGGGGCTTGATCGCGAATGGCGCGGCCATGCCGCCGGCATGCGAACGCATGGCCTGATTTGTGTTTCGGCTGCGGCCATGGTGGTGTCGATCATGGCCCTGTACCATCAGCTCGACGGCCCGCGGATGGACCCCCTGCGACTGTTCGAGGCAGCCGGAGCGTTCATCGGGATAATCGGGGCCGGTCTGATCGTCTTCAGCAAGGGCCAACTCCACAATCTGACGACGGCGGCCCATCTATGGCTGGCGACCATGGTGGGTATTGCCTGCGGTGCCGCGCAATGGCCCCTGGTGGCAATACTGACCGTAGTCAGCCTGATCATGATCACAGTCCTGCGGGTTGCCGAAGACAAGTTCGGCAAGGAGGATCGCAACATCGCGCGCTCGATCGGAAGGTCGCTCGACGAATAGGAATCCGCGCCGGACCCGCATCTTCGTCGAGGCAGCCCAAACTGGTCGGCCGCGCTGTGCCGCCCCCTTACTCGGGCAGCCGGGAGGTCACATCATTGGTTTGCCGCCGGTAACGGCGATTGTAGCCCCCGAGATGTAGCTCGCTTCATCGCTCGCCAGCATGACGTATGGCGGCGCGAGTTCGGCGGGCTGCGCGGGGCGGCCAAGCGGATAATCCTTCCCGAATTCGGCGACGTCCTCTTCGGGCATCGTAGAGGGGATAAGCGGTGTCCAAACCGGGCCGGGCGCGACGCAGTTCACCCGGATTTTCCGGTCTGCCAGCAGTTGCGCGAGGCCTGCCGTGTAATTCTGGATCGCCCCCTTCGTGGTCGCATAGGGCAGCAGGG
>LWDU01032545.1_pt1 | contig 33664 bp, 27 predicted proteins | sample 727161 | NCBI WGS metagenome assembly LWDU01 (sample SAMN04566230, study PRJNA314399) | hydrothermal vent metagenome | isolation source: deep sea hydrothermal plume seawater | place: Mexico: Gulf of California, Guaymas Basin | collected 2004-07-11 | reverse complement strand
GAAGGGGCGCACTGTTGACGTTGCGCTCTGGGAGTCCTATTGTGCAGAATATGAGGCGTTGCCGGAAATCACTGACTGTGCAGTGGCGGCAGGCAGGCAGGGGGGCCACGGTGCAGGCTGGTTCACCGAAGCATACCTGAAGCCGCAGCCTCTGGAGCTGCAGGCCTGGGAGGGCCGCGATTCAGACTGGTCCAACGTCTCTGTCTTTTTGTTTGAGGGAAACGAAGAGGGCCCACCAACTAGGGGGTATCGTCCGCTGCGGTTGCTCGGGCCCAGTGCTTACGATGGCGAGCTGGCAGAGCGGCATGCATCGCGGTTGCTGCGTGGTGAGTGGCCAGACGGGGGAGCAGCCGCTGTCGAACAGCGCAGTGTCTCGCTTCCCTCGCAAGTGGCCTTGATGGCCGATGCAGCCGTCGGAGACCAGTTGGTGTCACTGACCTTTACCTACGACACCGACGCCAGCAAGGGGTGCCAGGGTGAGGAGGTATTCTGGCAACAGTTCAGCTACTGCCGCGTCAGCGTCACTCTCGAGAACCTTACCATCAGCTCCATCTTCGATGATACCATCGTGACCTCACCCATCACCTCGCAGCAGCCGATCTTTATCCCCTGGGAGCTGGTGCCAGTCGAGAACCGCTCGGCAATCATTGCTGGTGACCACGCCTACCTGGCGCTGACGATTGACCGCACTGCGCTGCCGACTGAGTCGACTGACAGTGCCGAGAAGGAACTGGACCGCATCCAGCGCAGCCTTGATTCAGTCGCGCTGGAGGGCGAGACCGACCTGGACGGCACGCATGTCATCAAGGACCTGCTCAGCTGGCTCAGGATTCAGAATTACTTCATCCAGATTTTCAACTATATAGTTATGATTCCGATTATCGTGCTCTCGGTTTCAGTGCTGCTCTACGGTTTGCTGCTCTCGCTCGAGCAGCGCCGGCGCGAAATCGCGATTCATCGTGTCATCGGCGGCGGCCCCGACGCGCTGCTGCGGATGGTGCTGGGCGAGCTGGGTATCGTGGCATTCTGCGCCTGGCTGGCGGGATACCTGCTGGCACTGCTGGCGGTGCCGTTAATCCTGAACGCCGTCGGCTTCATGCAGTTCCGCCCCGGCGAATACGATGTTTCACCGTCGCTGGGACTGCTTGCGACACTGGCGACGCTGGTCGTGACCGTAGGTCTGGCGCTGCTCTTCGGGCGCAGCCGGACGCGTGACTTCCTGGAGCAGGAGATTTCCGAGGGCGTCCAGCGCGTCGTCGTCAAGCCCCGGCCGCGCTACTGGCTCCACTGGCTGCTGTTCGGGGTTGGACTCATCGCGCTGGCTGATTCATACATCGAGAGTCTGGCCAATGACGGCCAGCTCGCAGATGACTGGGAAAAGGGCATCATCAGCAACCCGGTGCTGAACGGCATCTTCGCCGTCCTAGGTCCCTTCCTGCTCTGGATTGGCGGCGCGCTGGTGCTAGCACGGCTCGGTGCGATGGCACCGGAGATGATGCATCGGCTGCTCGGAAGAACGGCGGCGCTGCGCGACATTGGCCGCGGGCTGCGCGGCTCCGGCTCGGCCGAGGGCGTCGGGAAGCTGGCGCTGATTATGTTGCTAACGCTCTCCATAGTCACGATGGCTGCCGTGCAAGGCTATACGGGAATGGCGGTCGACGAACGCACCGCGTCGCTCGCGGCTGGCGGCGACTTGAAAGTGGAGTTCCAGCAACCGATTGACCACGCCGCGGCGCTGGCGACAGTCAGCGCCGCACTGGAGGGGACCGACGTCGCAGGGGGCGATATCCGACTGGTTTCGGTCCCGCTCATTGCCATGCATCCGGCCGGCGACGAATACTCGGTTTACCAGACCTGGGTGCTACTGGATGGAAGCCGGGAGGTCGTGCGGTGGGACCGGCAGGCTTTCGGGGGCGACCCTGGGAAAACGCTCGACCGGCTCGCCGCCGGAGGCTTCAGCTACGGCGAGCAGCTGGAATTCTCGCTCGGCGAACAGCCGCAACTAATGCTGAACCTGACCGGCGGTACTCTAGGCCAGGTGACGCTCAGCAACGTCGGTGAGCACACCTGGCATCCCGGACTTGACGCCGACATTACCACAGGTGGCATCTTCATCGGCGAGGCGAGCTTCCGCACGCTGGTTGGCGACGGGGCGGTTGACGCGTGGCGCGAAACGACATGGTTCGTCGAGCTCGGCCCGCAAGGCGATGCAGAAGCGCAGAGCGCGGTGGCCCGCGCGCTGGCTTTTGACTCGTCGGTCTCGAAGGTCACCAGTTGGCATGAGGAGCATCGCGAAGTCGAGCGCAACGGCGGGCTGGTCTTCGGGACGCTGGGATTACTAACGCTCCAGTTCGCGGTCGCGACGATTGCCGCGGTCGCTTCCAGCTTCGTCTTCCTGTCGCTGGTGTTGACGCAGCGCAAGCGAGAGCTTGCCATCCTGCAGGCCATCGGCGCCAGCGAGTGGCAGGTGGGGCGGCTGGTGCTGTTCGAAATCATGTCGATAACGGTAGTGAGCATGCTTCTCGGCACGCTGCTGGGGGTCGGTATCTCGTATGCGTTTAATGGCATGTTCAGCCTGTTCGGGCTGATTTTCCAGTCATTCGGCGGCGCTTCAACCACGGTTGACCGCACGCTGGTCTGGCCTTGGGGCGAGCTGCTCGTAATCGGCCTGGCTGTGCTCGCGGTCGTAATGCTGGCGCTGGTCTGGACCACAGCCCGTGCGACTCGCTCTGACCTGGCGCGCATACTGAAGGGGGAATAGATGGCAGAAGAATTACTCAAGGCAACCGGACTTTACCACGTCTTTGAATCGCAGGCGGAGGAAGGCAACGTTGTCGCGCTGCGCGGGCTGAGCGTCGCCTTGCGGGATGGCGAGGCAGTCGCCGTCGTCGGCCCTTCGGGCGCCGGCAAGTCCACGCTCCTGAAAGCGCTGGGCGGGCTGTTGAAGCCCAGCGCCGGCGTGGTGCAGCTGGCGGGCGAGGACATTACCCGCATGGCGCCCGAGCAGCTGGTGCAGCACAGGCGGGCGACGGTCTCGTTCATCTTCCAGGAGGGCAACCTGCTGCCGCACCTTTCGGCGCGCGACAACGTGCTGCAGCCGCTGCGCCACGCCGGGGTTCCGCATCGCGAGGCGGCCGCTCGCGTCGCCGAGATGCTCGACTACCTTGGCATTTCCGAGCGGGCGCACGCGCTCCCCGAGCAGCTCTCAGGTGGCGAGGCGCAGCGCACTGCGATTGCACGCGCGCTCATCACCCGCCCGCGACTCATCCTGGCCGACGAACCGACCGGTTCGGTCGATCCGGTCACGGCGCGCAGTATCATGGCGCTTTTCACGCGTTTGCACAAGGAGCAGGAAGTGGCGTTCCTGGTCGTGACGCACAGCGAGATGGTCGCCGACTTTGCCGACCGTTCGCTCGAACTGCAGGATGGCCGCTTCATCGCGCAGCACGGCGAAGATGTCGAACTCGAGGATCTGGCGCTGACGCGCGAACTCCTGCTTGATGCGGGTGGCAACCTGACGCTGACGCCTGACCTGCTGGAGGAGCTAGGCGGCCCGGGCCGCTACGAAGTGCGCGACTTGCGCCGCCATCGGCTGACGCTGTCGCGCGTCGCGGATGAGCGCAGTAACGTGTGCGAGGCGTGCAATACCCCGTTCGAGGGCGACGAAACGCAGTGCGGCAATTGCGGAGCGCTGCGCGGCTAGCCGCGCAGCGCTTCTTCCAGCGTCAGTTCGGCCAGCAGCACCCGTCGAGCCTGCTGCCGTGAGATGGTGCGGCGGCTACCCGACGCAATCCGCGACTCCGCCTGCAGCCGCGCCACTTCACCGGTGGTGGGGTGGTAGTCCAGCTCGCGCACTCGTTCACCGCGCTTGAGTGCGATAGCCCGCGCCGCAACGGTGTGCGAGCCGCTGCCACTGCGCGTTTCGTCGACCAGCTCGACCCGTAGGTGCTGCAGCGCAGCAGCGATACGCGCGCCCGCCTCGGGGGCGCCGCTGCCGATGCGCACTGTGCAGTCGAGCGAGCAGCGTGCCACCCGGCGCACTAGCTCCGCCGCTTCGTCGGGCGTAGCGCATTCGGTACTGTGGAGCAGGCGTCGCTGCGCCAGCACCGCGACGCCGGTGGTGCCGCCCGGGTCAACGCCGATGACCAGCGGCGGCCGCCCGGCGCGGACGTGCCGCAGCTGCAACGGCAACAGCGCGACGTCGCCGAGCGCGATGATCGGCAGGCGGGTTGCCGGCAGTTGTGCAGCGTCGCTGACGACAACTTCGATTTCGGTCGATGTGGCGGGAACTGCGTCTAGCGGCAGCAGCCTGAATTCGTCGCTTTCCAGTGCTGCGACCACGCGATGCAATAGCCCGAAGTTGTGCAGGTCCAGTCCGACCTTCAGGGTTTCACCCATTCCAGCGCCAGGCACCGTTCGCCGTCACTGGCGACCAGTTGCTTGCGGACGCCGTGTGCTACCCGCACCGCACGCACGATGTCGAGCCAACTGTCGTCGTTGCGCAGCAGGTGCAGCAGCCAAGCTGCGTGGGATTCGCCGTCGCGGTAGACTCGGTAGCGGGTGCCGAACTTCATTCCTGAAGCGACCTGCAACCCTGCCGCCGCCAGCACTTCCGGCAGCGGACCCGCCGGAAGCGCGCCCCAGCCGGGAGCCGTGGCTGCATAGTAGATTATTTCTAGCGCTTCATCGACCAGCGCCAGCCAGTCGCCCTGCGCCAGCAACGCCAGACTGGCTGTCGCGTCGCTGCTGGCGATATGCAGCCGCACGTCCGCGCCGCCGTCGCGCGCCTGGAAGCGCAGTGCAGCGCCTTTGACGGTCGGCACGATACCGCGCTGCCGCAAGTCGGTGTAGGCAACCGGCAGCAGTTCGCCCGCTAGCGCAGCCAGCTGCACCTGTAGTTTCGCGTCGAGCTCGAGCGCCCCGCTGGCGTGGCACCAGAGCGCTTCGACCGGATGCAGCGCAATGCCGTCGGTGGCAGCGCGGCCAACGCGCTGCCGCCCCCGTAGCGCCGTAGCGAGTTTGCCGGCCGGCAGCAGCACCTCGCCCTCCCGCAGTTTCAGGATTCTTCCTCCAGCCGTTCCACCTTGCCCGCTTCGAGCAGCATGCGCGCGTTGTAGAGCGGAATGTGCGCCACGTCGTTGGCCTTGAGCGAGTAGTTGCGCGCGTCAAGTCCTGTAAATGTCGGCAAATCCTCGAGGACGCGCACCAGCAGCGATTCAGAGTCGTCGATATCGGCAGGAACAGTGGCGTCTGGTTCCGGCTCTGGCACAGTGGGTTTCGGTGCCGGCTTCGCCTTCGGCTCGGGTTTCGCGACGGGCGCCGCCCGTCGCACCAGTAATTTCTGCCGGTGCTGCCCAATGACGCTGGCGACGCTCTCAAGAAACTCTCGTTCCTGCTCGGTGACCGCTTCCAGCGACGGCTGCTGGCCGTTGACCTTCTCGCGCGCCAGCCGTGTCAGTTTGCGCTCGCGGTGTTTGTGCAGTTCCAGCTTTAGGTCGGAAAGTTTGCTGATATCACTATTGGCGCGCTGGAACCGCTGCTCGTCCTCGCGTGCCGCATCGCGCGCCTGCTCCAGTCCCTGCTCGAGCCGCGCCAGCCGCTCGTGAAAGTGGGCTGGCAGCTTCACCAGCCGCCCGTCGCGGCGTTCCGCCAGCACCTGCACTCGGAGGTCCCGCAGGGTGAGTTCATCTGGATCCATGGGATGCGTAACTGATGGGGCTAAAGAAAAACTCCCCTGCAATATTGTTTAACCTGCCCTATACTGGAGTACCATGCTCAAGTGCCCGGTCTGTTCTTCGCCCGCCGACGAGACTGAGGACTACTGTAAAATTTGCGGGACAAATTTCGAGTCCCGGTCACAAGAGGAACCGCCACCGGCGACGAAAACTACTCGGGAGGCGGCCGAGGCAACTGAGATCCCACCCGCAACATCGTCCAGAGGGCGGCAGCCAAGTTTCTACCTGCCGGCGTTCCAGTTCCTGCTAGCGGTGGCGCTGCTGGGCTACATCCTGTTCGTGACCACCGGCAATGTCCCTACGCCAGATACGCCCGACCTCGAAGGTTACACCGGTATCGGCGAGCCACTCGAATGCCCACCCGGCTGGTCAGACCCCGGCAACCAGGATGGCTGCCCGGTCCGGTTAAGCTCGGGTGGCGGCGCATCGATTTATGGGAGCCAGTACCAGATTGTCCTCGGGCTCACGCTCCTGCTGACGCTGATGACGCTGGCGCATTCGTGGCGCAGCGCTTCACCCTCTGCGATGGCTCCGTTCTATTTCTGCCTAGTACTAATTATCGCAATCTACCTCGTCCAGGGTCGCAACGAGATGCCTCTCTCGCCAGTCTCTTCGACCGCCGGCTTTGTTGCGGTGCTGGCGATGGTAGTGCTCACCTATTCCTTCTTCCTGTTTGCTGTGACCGGCCGTGATGTTGGCGAACGGCTCGCGACCAGCACCTACATGTTCCTCATCGCCGGCACCGCCGTCCTCGGTGCAATCCATTACAACTACGTGCGGGGGCCATGGGCTGCAGTGGCCTCTGACGGTTCGGTCCGGATGTACCTGCTCGACCTGCAGGCGCCCGAAATGGTGCTAATACTGCTTGGTCTGGCGACGCTACTCATCGGCATTGGTTCGTTCATTGTCACCAGCGTGAGGCTGAAGGACCTTGAAGAGGCCAAGTATTTTGCAATGATTATGGCGGGGCTGCTGCTGCAATACCTGGTCCTGCTCTTCAACGCGCTCCGCAACCAGTCCAATATCAAGATGGAGCAGGTCGACATAGTCCTGACCGCGATGGCGGGTTTCATCACCTTCCTCGGCGTCTGGCTCTTCTATCGCAAGCGCAAGCTGGAGGAGTCAATGGAGGAGCTCGCATACTTCGGTATTTTCGTGGCCGGGGTCGGAACCCTCTTCGGCTTCAGCGTCATCCCGGTCCTGCTCTCGGAGAAGGACTTTGCAGCTCCCAGCACGACTTCGGAATGGGTGCTGCTGGTGGTTCCGCTGCTACTGGCCGTGACCGGCCTCTGGTATGGCATCCGCTTTGGTGCACACAAACTGCGTGACAGAATGGCCGAGTTGGCGCCACTCGAGGCTCCCCGGCAGGACCCATTCGACTCTACCTACGTGCCGCCGGAGGACCCGACACAGACCGAGATATCGCTCGACGCCGCGATGGATCGGCTGCTGCAGGAGTTCCCCGACGCGACGATTGACATCAAGCCGACGGCTGAAGACTCGGGCGGATTCATCATGAACTGGGATGAAGTCGAAGAAATGCTCGACGACGTTGACCTCAAGGCGGAAGTGCGCAAGGCCCGCAGGGTTCCCTACGACGTTGATTTCGAGGAACTTTCACGCTTTTACTCGACGACGCCCGAGACGGTCAACCAAGTCATCACCCACCTGAAATCAGGTCGCAATATCATGCTTTACGGTGAGCCCGGGACCGGCAAGACCGCGCTGGCTAACCTCCTGCTGATGCAGCTCTGTGGGGTGGATGGTGACGACCCCAACTACACAATCGTCACCGCCAACGCCGAGTGGTCCAACTTCGAGGTTATCGGCGGCATCTCGCCCGACGATAAGGGTGGTTACTACTTCAAGGACGGCTACATCTCCGAAGCGGCACGCGCCTGTGAGAAGTCGATACAGGATACTGGCAAGCCACACTACCTCGTGATTGACGAGTTCAACCGCGCCAATATCGATGAAGCGTTCGGCAAGCTCTTTACCGTCTTCGAGTACCGCGACAAGCAGCCACTGTTGACTGCCAAAGAGACTGGTGGAGCGCCGTTCATGATGCCGCCCGAATTCCGCATCATTGGCACCATGAACACGCAGGACAAGAATACGCTCTTTAACGTCGGTCACGCGCTGATGCGCCGTTTCGCGTTCGTCGAAATCGGACTGCCGGTGAAGGAAGACGAATTCCGGCGCATGCCGGAATTCGTCTTCAACAAGTTGGAGAAGCTTGGTATTGCCCCCGACCGACCGGATGAGGAAGAGGACTGGTTCGCGGCGGAGAAATTCGATTTCTACGACAAGGATGGTTCGATGTTCGGCGCCTATAACCTGCTCATGGATTTCCTTGAGGAAGAGGAGCCTCCGCAACAGCGCGACGAGGAGGTGCCGCGCGGCGTACGCACTTTCCGCCGCATCGGGCCGGCGATGGTGATTGACTCGATGCTGACGCTCTTCAACTCACGCGGACAGTACGACCTCGACAAGGCGCTGCAGGACGTGATTCGCGCCAACATCATGCCGTCGCTCGAAGGACTTGAGCGCAACGAACTGCGCTGCCTACTGCTGAAGTCGGAGCAGGTGCTGGGCGCCGAAGCTGAAATCACTCGTACGCTCGAGAAGATGGTCGATTCACCGGGCATGAGTATCTTCGGCTAATGGCGATGCCGCGCGCGACCCTCGAACTGCAGCTTCCCAAAGGGCGTGAGCACCTGCTCGAGGGCGAGACGCTGACGCTGCTGGTGCATGCGCTGAAGCCGCTCGAGGCACCCAGCCTCCGGATGGGGAATATCACGCTCGAGAAATTGCCGGCGCTGGCGAGCAACCAGACCCATTCGTTGCGGTTCCGGGTGCCCGACTACATTGGCGCCAATCGGCTTGAGTTGCACGAGTCCGACGGCTGCGTCTCGAATCGGCTCGAAGTAGTGATTGCCCCTGAAATGCTCGACTATGAGCATTTCCAGGCGTTGCGCGAGCAACACATTCCGGCTCTGGTGCAGGCAGCGGGAGCCGATGACCAGAGCGGTGCCGCCTACCCTGGTGCGACCGCTTCTATCGAGGAGGAGAAAATCCTGCTCAATATCTCCCAGCTCCTCAATTTCTCGGAGCGACTGCTGAAGCTGACGCAACGCGTCCAAAAGGGTGCCTTCTCTTATCTTATCGAGAAGCAGCGCAAGTACATGAAATCGACGATTCGTGGCGCTGTGCGCTGGGAGAAGACCGCGCTGGTGCGTGCGCAGAAAGGGGTCGAATACGCCACCGTCCACGTCACTGACATCCGCAAGCGGAAATGGCACACGCCGTCGAACTTGCTGCTCGCAAAATTTCACATCGAGCTCTTCACTGAGGCAGTCTTTTTCCGCGATGAGATGGACCGGCGTGAGCGCGAGCGTAGGGCGTGGGCAGCCATCTACGGTCAGGAAGCTGGTGCGGCGTCGGACGAAGTCCGGGAACAGCTAGAGAAGCTGGATACGGTCTGCCTGCTCCACAAGCAGATACTGCTGGGCGGTAAGCTCAAGGAATTGCTTGGCGCGGCGCGGCACATCCGCAAGGAGGCGCGCGAAATCAATCGTGAAGCGGAGCAGGAAATCCGGCGCCTCAAGAACCGCGCCTATCGCGATTTGCCTCCGCTCTGGCAGGAATTCCTGCGCGACTACCGCTCCTACTATGAAGAGACAGTGCTCGTAGAGACGCAGCGTATGGCCGACGTCTATGCGCTCTGGATTGTGTGCGAGATGGCTAGCGGCCTTAGCCTGCGCGCCCACTCTAAGAGCTTGCGCGAGTTCCGCTCGCCCCGCAAGGAGAGTATCCTGCGCTACGACGCCCCCGGCGCGGTGCGCGAGGGGTGGGGCGATTCCATTATGGGCATGCTCTTCCCGGGCGACGAACCAGCAGCGCCCGCGGTCGGCTCCGGGCAGCCGGAGATTTTCCTGAACTACCGTGGCGTCAACATCTATTTCGAGTGCCAATATGGCCTGCGCCAGCAGCCGCGCCAGCAGGATATCTACAAGGTACTGGCGTTCATGAACAACTACCGTATCCCGTGCGGCGGCATCATCTATCCCGGGTCACAACTACGCTTCAGTTGCGACCCCCGCAATCGGCAGGTGCTGGCGTGGATTCCATTCACCTGGACCGAGCAGGCGTATGACGCGGCGCCCCGCTATTTCGCTTTCATTGTCGATCGGCTCGCCGCCATTTGGCAGGCGCTTGACGACGGCGACGCCACCGCGGTCGCGCTGGCCGCTGAGAAGCAGGCGTGGGAATATTACGAGGCGATTGCAACGCCAGGTGCTGTTCCGCCCGAGCCGGCCGAACCGCTAGTGCCACTGCCGGACGAGCCCGTTGAGCCGCCCGCTATTCCGTCGGAGATGGTTGCTGAAAAGCAGGATGCTGAAGCGGAGGATCTGTCGCCCGAGGAAGAGCTCGAGGAGTCTGCCGGAGAGGAGGCGGAGGAACGCCATGCGGAACTCGAAGGTGTGCTGGCTGGGGATGCGAGCGTGGCTTCTGGCACGGCAGGCGAGGGCGATTACGCGGTCGGCTCGCGCGGGGATGGCGACTTGGAGGTCGACGCGAAAGCCGGAGAGGCGGAGCCCGAGCCGGAAGCGGAGTCAGAATCCGCTGCTCCCGATGACGGGGACTCTTCCCCAAAACCGGAATCACGCACGATTTCTATACAGGACCTGAAGAAAATCGTCGAGCAGAAAGAAACCAACGACTGACTTTAAAAACCGGCCGAATGGGCGCGCATGGCTACACGGGTCGCTATCAACGGTTTCGGCACCATCGGCAAGCGCGTCGCCGACGCGGTTGCAGCGCAAGTTGACATGGAAATTGTGGGAGTCACCAAGACCGGCCCCAGTTTTGGCTGCGAGTTGGCGGTGCGCCGCGGCTTCCCACTTTACTGCACTTCGGACGACGCCGATCGCGTAGCCGCCTTCAGCGAAGGCGGCTACGAATGCGCGGGTGGCCTGTCGGAGCTGCTCGCGACGGCAGATGTCGTCATCGACTGCTCGCCCGGCAAGATGGGTGCGGAGAACCTCGCGAAATACCGTAAGGCGGGCGTGAAGGCTGTTTTACAGGGTGGCGAGCCGCACGCGCTTACCGGCCTTTCCTACAGTTCGAGCGCCAACCACGACGCCAATTTGGGCGCCGACGCGACGCGCGTGGTCTCGTGCAATACCACTGGGCTTTCGCGGACGTTGGTGCCGCTCTGGGAAGCGTGCGGCTCGCTCGCGGTCGAGTGCACTATGATTCGCCGCGCGGCTGACCCCGGCGATTCAGGCAAAGGCCCAATAAACGCTATCAAACCCGTCCTGAAAGTGCCGAGCCATCACGGCCCCGACCTGATGACAGTCTGCCCTGAAATCAGCATTAACTCTATGGCTGTCGCTGTACCCACCACCATAATGCACGTTCATGCCATCGTTGCCACGCTCCCGTCAGGCCATGGGCTGACGACCGTCGCGGCCGTCGGGCTATTCCGCGCGCAGCCGCGCGTCATAGTGATGCACGGTGGCGACAGCCGGATTACGACGACGGCCGAAGTGATGGAGATGGCGCGCGATATCGGCCGACGCTGGGGTGATCTGCACGAAATCTTCGTCTGGGAAGACGGAATTAAGCTGGTCGGCGACACACTTTATTACTTCCAGGCCATCCATCAGGAGAGTGACGTCGTCCCGGAGAACGTCGACGCTATCCGCGCGCTAACCGGCAGTGAAGCGGACTGGCGTGCGAGCGTCGCGCAGACCGACGCCGCCATCGCCGTGGCGCACGGCAGTGCATAGTATGGCTGACGCAACGGGCCTGCCAATCCTGCGCATGTATACCGGCCCCGGCGGGAAGACTCGCTTTGCGTGGACCGTGCTGCCGCTGGTGCGCAAGACTGGCCTCGGGTCGCTCGGCCTTTTTTCGGAGTTGTTCGTCAACGAGAATATCATCGACAACGCCGGTGACTTGCGGCTGCAATTTGCCGTCACACCGCTGCCGAAGGGCGGCGCGGGTGAAGGGCCGCAGCTGGCGCACACTGCGCCGCGCAAGCAGCTGGTGCTAACGCTGGGCGGCCGCCTCGAGTTCCGCAGCTGCGACGTCGAAACTTTTGACGAGACGACCAGCGCCACCATTGGCGCCGGAGACATCCTGCTGGCCGAAGACCTCGTCGGCGCCGGTCATGCTTGGCGCTTCGTCCCGGCACGCGACGGACAGCTGAAGCCGTGGCGCCGCTGCTATGTTCATCTCGGCGACGAATACGATCATTTCGTCGAGCTGCTGCGGCCCAGCTAGCGGAGCGCCCTCAACCGCCGCCGACGCGGATGGAGTGGGTGTCGCCAACCACGTCGAGGGTGCGCGGCGACATCAGTTCGATGACCGCCTGCTCGCGGAACTCCACCAGCGTGCGGCAGCCGGTATTAGCGAGTGCAGCCTTGACCTTGCGCATATCTTCCTTCAGCCGCGGCTTGAGCCGGCCGTGGAATTCGACCGTGCCTTCCTCGCCTTCGGTGAAGAAACTCTTCGCCGTGGCGTGGCCGTAGCGGTCCAGATTGCGCGCGCGGGCTGACCCCTCGCCCCAGGTGGCGACCCAGCGCATCTCTGACTCATGGCTGGTGAGTCGCAGGTTTTCGTCGAACTTCTCCCCAGCAGCCTCCAGAAAGTGGTTGAAGTAGCCCCCCATCATCACCGCGTCCGCCAGCGCCAGCGCGATAATCATGTCGCCCGCCGACCCGACGCCGCCGTCGACAATGAGTGGCACGTAACGACCGCCCTCCTCGCGGAACTCCTGTCGAGCGCGGTCAGCCGCGATGAGCGCCGTCAGCGGTGCGCGGCCAGTTGCCTTCTGCCGCTGGGTGGTGCAGATTGAGCCGGATGACATCCCGATTTTGACGATGTCGGCGCCCTGCTCCATCAGGTATCGCGCTCCGTTGGCGGTGATGATGTTGCCGGCGCAAATCGGGACGCCTGTCTTCATCGCGCGGTATGCGGCTAGCACTTCGCCGACGAACTCGCTATGGGCATCCGATGTATCGATGACAATCATGTCGACGCCGGCTGCCAGGTTGGCCTCGACCCTCTCCTGCCATCCCTTATGGGTCGAAATGGCGGCGGCGACCGGGATTTTTTCGACGTCCTTGCGGAACGCCAGCTTCACCAGTCGGTCTAGCTCGTCGAGCACGACCAGATAGCGTCCTTCGCCCAGCAGCTGTTTCGCCTGCTCGACGCTCAATGCGGGGTTTCGGCAGCATTCCATTTCCTTGGGTGTGAGCATGACGCTCCCGACTAGGTCGCCCGGCGGAGCGTCCAGCTCTAGGTAGCGGTCGAAGCTGAAGAGTCCGAGAAAGACGTTGTTGCGGTCGGTGACCGGCAGTTTGGAGTGGCCGTGCCGCTCAACCAGCCGCACTGCCTCGTCAATCGTAGTTTCGCGCTCGATACAGACCGAATCCTCGACGAACCCCATCTCGTAGCCCTTGATGCGTTCGACGATGGCCGCTTGCTCGGTAATGGGCAGCCGCACTGGCAGGACCCCCAGCCCCCCCTCCTTGCCGAGCGCGAGCGCCATTTCGTAGCTCGTGACGGAAGTCATCGCCGCGCTGAGCAGCGGTAGCCGCAGCCTGAGCCCGGCCAGTTCGGTCGCCAGCGAGATATTGGGCAGCGTGCAGTCAGCTGGCGTCAGCCCGGTCAGTAGTGAAAATTCGCTGAAGGTGCGCCCTGGCTCGCGCACTATCTGCTTGACCATGCCCCCGCTCGGGTGAGTCATAAAAGTAGTTTGCGGTCGCCCTTTCAGAAGTGCACTTCGCGCTCGCGGACGGCGTGCAGCAACGCTTCGCTGACGGGCGTCGCGACGCCCGTCCGGCGGCCGCGCCGCACAATGGCGCCGGTTATCGAGTCGATTTCAGTCGGTCGTCGCGCTTCCAGGTCTTGCAGCATGCTACAGCGGTTTTCGGCGGTGCGCCCCATGATTTCCAGTGCGCGTGCCCATGCGTCGCCCGGCAACGTGATTTCGAGTGTTGCGGCGACAGCGCCCCCTTCGCGGCAGGCCGCCCGTGCCCGTTCGCGGAGCGCGCCTTCGCGGAGCGCGCCGTTCGGGACGCCCGCCAGCGCGGCGACCGGGTTGATTGCGTTATTCACGATAGCCTTGAGCCACAGCTCTCCCGGTAAATTGCTCGTCAGGGTCGCCTCGATTCCGCCCGCGCTGAACGCGTCGCGCAACAGTTGCAACGCGGCGGTCGGCGCGCCGACCGCTGCACCCAGCACCGCGTAACCGTCGCCGGCGTGCAATACGCTGCCGTCGGGCCGCTGCGCAGCGCCGAGCCCGGTCACGAACCCTGCTACGTTTCCGGCGTCTAGAGTATCGGTCAGCGCATCGACGGCGAGTAGCCCGTTCTGGCACGCGACCACCGGCACGCACCACGCCTCGAGCCGGGGCAGCAGCGGCTCCAGCTGCCACGACTTGGTGCAGAGCAGCAGCCAGTCGCAGCCTTCTGGTGTCGACTGTACCGCCAGCGCCTCGCGGAATTGTGTCAGCCCCACCACCTGCAAGCCGCGGTGCAGCCGTTCGGCGCGTACACCATCAGCGATGAGCACGACCTCGGCACCGCCCTGCACCAGCCGTGCCGTGAGCACCGAACCGAGCGCGCCGGCGCCCAGCAATCCAATGGTCATGCTGGCGCCTTGCCTGATGGGCCTTCCGGGTCGCGCTTCTCAAGGAGTATTTCGCGCAGCACCGCCACGCGTTCCGGCGGCAGCGCCAGCAGCGGTGCATGCCAGGTCATCCCGGCCGGTGGCGTGACCATACGCTGCGCGTCCCACCCGACTGCCACTCCGAGCGCCTTGCGGCGAAGCGCCAGCAGCGGCAGCTCTTCCAGCGGCGTGGCGGGATGGCTGCGCAGTCGCGGATGCCAGCGCTCGAGCGCCGCCCGTTCGGCAGCGGGGAGCAGCCCCTGTTCGACCAGCTCGAGCGTACAGCCGCGTTTGGCGAGCAGCCAGCCCGCGACCAGATCGCGCCAGTTTTCTGCGTGGACTAGTACTTTGCCCTGTGTGTGCAGCGGCAGCCCTCCGACCGCCGGAAGCACCTCGCGAAACAGGAACGCGCGTTTGTCGCGCACCTCGGCATACAGCGCGTTATCGGGTGCGGAAAGATTGACTTTCAGGTCGGGCCGCACTGCCAGCACCGCCGCGCCAAGGTCGGCGCCCAACTGCTGCGACGTGAACGAGTGTGAGCCGGTGCGGCGCGGGCGAATCGCGAAGCTAGCGCCCTGCGGTATCGCGGCGCCCCATTCGGCCGCCGCCTCCCTAAGCAGCTCCAGCTCGGCCGGTAGCTCTTCCACCGGTGAGAGCGAGACAATCCCGAAGGTGCGCGCCAGCACGCCGGCTACAGAATCCCCGTCAGGCGATACCGCAGTCGCGGCCCCAACAGGCGCTGCGCCGCCCTCGGCGATGTGCGCGAAAAAGCGTCCGCGCATACGCTCGATGCGCGCCTCGATGCCGGCCAGCGCCAGCCGCTGGAGTAGGTTGTCAGCCAGCTTCTGCTCATAGCGCCGCCGCGTCCCGGGCGCCTTGAGCCCCAGCTCGCCGTAGCGCAGTAGGAACAGGCTCACGCCAGTGAAGCGAGCACGCGGTCAACAATCTCGCCAGCGTGGCCCACGTATTTGGTGGGGTCGAGCGCCGCGTCGATTTCAGCAGCAGTCATGAGCTTCGCGATTTTGCCTTCGGCCAGCAGCAGGTCGCGGAAGCTGGCCTTGCCAGTCGCGGCTTGCATGGAAACTTGCCGCACCAGTTCGTGCGCTGCCTGCCGGTCCATGCCGGCGCGGGTCAGTGCCAGAAGCACTGCCTCGGCCATAGGTAGCCCTCCAGCCGTGGCAAGGTTGGCGGCGATGCGCTCCTGATTTGGCTGGACATTCTGGAAGACCTCCACAGCCTTGCAGAGCATCTCGTCGATAAGTATATAAAAATGAGGCAGCAGCATTCGTTCGCTGCTCGAGTTGGCCAGATCGCGCTCGTGCCACTGTAAGTTGTTCTCCAGTGCTGGCGCCGTAAATGAACGCACCATCCGCGCCAGGCCGCCCAGATTCTCGCACGCAATCGGGTTCTGCTTCTGCGCCATGGTTGACGAGCCAACCTGCTTCGCCGCGTCGAACGCCTCGGCTGCTTCGCCAATGTCGCTGCGCTGAAGGTTCCGGATTTCAAGCGTGAATTTCTCGATACTGGTCGCTAGGTTACCGCCCCACTGCACCAGCTCCGCCAGCCGGTCGCGCCCCAGGATTTGCGTTGTCGCCAGCGGCGCGTTGAGCGAGAGCCGCGCCATAACTCGGTCCTGCAACTCGAGTGTGTGTGGGTGCAGTGCGGCGCCGCTGCCGGTCGCGCCGAGCAGCTTTCCGGTCTCGAGCCGCGGTCGCAGTTCGGCCAGCCGCTCGCGCTGCCGGGCCGCCTCGGCGGCGAAGACCGCCATCTTTAGCCCGAAGGTGACCGGCGTCGCCCACTGGCCGTGGGTCCGCCCCAGCATCACCAGATCGCGGTGCTCGCGCGCCTGTCCCGCCAGCGCGGCGATGAGCGCGTCAACTCCGTCAGCGACTAGTGCCAGCGCGTCGCGATGCTGCAACGCGCGGGCCGTATCGACGATGTCGTAACTGGTCGCTCCGAAGTGCACCGACCTGCCTGCGTCGCCCGCTTGCTCTGCGAGGGCTTTCGCGACTGCCATGATGTCATGCCTGATTTCCGCCTCGATAGCTTCGACGCGGTCGCGACTGACTTTGGGAATCGCCTTGCGGATTGCCGTACCGTGTCCTTTTGGAATCAGTCCCAGCGCTTCCTGCTCCTTAGCGAGGGTCGCCTCGACCTCGAGCAATGCTCGCAGGTAGGCATCGGCGCCGAAGATAGCGCGCATCTCGTCGCGGCCGTAGCGGTAGTCGAGCACGCAGGTGGGGTCCACGCGGGCGCACCGCTTGCTTCCTTTAAGCCCTCCTCCCATCAGAAACCTTTATTTCCCCGGCATAAAGAGTGTGGGTGTGCGGCTGAACTTGTTCCCGGCCTTGACCGGATTGCTATTCTCGGCGCTGGCGCTGCTCCTGCTGGCGTCGCCGGTGACGGCGCTCGACGTTGATGTCGAGCCCCTCAACATGAACATCGACCCCGAGGACCCGGTGGCGCATGAGGCCTTCCAGGGTTCATTCGAGGTGCGCAATAATGGCCTTGAAGCAGCTACCGATGTCACAGTCCTGGTAATGAATCATACAGACGAGTGTGCGCCGGGTGACATGCAGTGCGATGTAGTTCACGATGTGACGATAGGTGCAATTGGTGCAGACAAGGCCGTGTTGATTGAATTTGATTGGACAGACCACGCTGAGGGGGACCGGATTTTCTCTGTGTTTATTGACTACATGGATGATATTGATGAGACTGACGAGAATAACAACGTGCTTTACTACGAGTTCCATGTATTTGGTGAGCCTACAGCGGATTTGGAATTTATTGAGGGTACAACCGTAATTCTTTCACCTCCGGATCCTGCCGTTGGAGACATTACCGATGTGGTCGTCCTGTTCCAGAATTCAGGGCGTGCTTCAGCACCTCTGTTCTATGTCCTCTTCCAAGATATTCTTGATGGTAATATAACCGAAATCGAAACACTGGAAGTACGCAATGTTCGGGATGGTAGTGCGGCGCAGGTCAATATTACTTGGCAACCCGGTGCAGAGGGCGATCACACACTTCGCATTACTCTGGATTCAGATGATGATATTGAGGAGACCAACGAGGATAACAACGTCTTTGACGAATTTATTTTTGTTCATCCCCATACACCCGAGCTTACGGTCAGCGTCAACCGGGGATTGGTAGCCGACCCACTGGATGAATGGCTGGAGCTGCCGTTCCAGAACCACGCGATTAATCTCTCGGTTCTGGTCTACAACAATGACAGTGTCGAGCCCGCCTCAGACGTAAGGGTCCGTTTCTGGGATCAACCCGAAGGCGGCAGTGCCAGCGAAATTGCTGATTTCATAATCGGGAATCTCGAGAATGGCACTAGGCAAGGTGTCGTCTACGCCCCTGGTGAGGCACTGGCGTGGATTACCTGGGACCTTGACAGCGGCACTTCAATCTTGGGCAACCACACCATCATTGTCGAAGTTGACCCACTAGATACTATCGAAGACCATACTGGAACCGAAGCCCGACCTTGAAGTCACGACGGTCGCGGTCGTCGGCGAACCCGCGCGCGGCATTCCCTCTACGGTTACGGTCGCGGTGTTCAACAGTGGCGCTGAGACGGTCTCCGGTGCCTACATCGAGCTGCGTGTTGACGGTGAACTGGTCAACAGCTGGAATGTTACCCTTGCCGAGGGTGGACTGCGGGAACTGGAATATGATTACATCTGGGCTGAGCACAATCCAACCGTGATGGGCTATGCTGACCCCGGCAAAGTAATTGATGAACTGGACGAGTCCAATAACTACAAGTCAATCTGGGTCGCGATTGCCGCTCCACGCCATGACGTGCAACTGGGTGCTATTTCCCATTCCGGGGGACAGTGGGTTGAGCTGACGGTTGAGCTACAGAACCTGCTGGGGGAAGTGCCGCACTATCGCCTTTCGCTCTTTGTCGACAATGCCACCGCACCCGAATATCAGGACCCGAACCAGGTGCAGGAACTCTATTACGTCGAAGGATTTAATCTGGCCTACAATGAATCGCGTGTCGTCTCAATCTGGTGGTATAATACCGTCGGTTTCGGCTGGCACAACCTGTCCGTCGAGGTCGAGGTTGTGGACCACTCCTACCCCGACTTGAACCTGAGTGACAACCGCAATTCGACCAGTTTCTACCTCAAACAGATCTTCTACCAGCTCTCGCTTGAGATAGAGCCGCTACCCGAAAAAATCAGGCTGAACGAGACTGTACGCGTCATCGTCCACGCCTTCAATTTCGGCCCTGAAATCCTCTCCGAGGGGGCTGAAGTGGTGATAACCGGCAACGGCACGCAGTGCGAGCCGGGCCTCCAGCGCACGCGTGAACTGGACCGCGCCACTGGTGAGGATACTCTCGAGTTCTTCTGCACTCCCAACAGCACCGGCCCCTACGTTATCGAGGCGCGAATTGACCCCGATAATATCCATGATGAACCTAACGAAGACGACAACTTCGCGACAGGTGTCGTGAATGTCACCAACGAGGAATTCACGCCAGTCACCCCGCCTGTGATAAGCGACGATTCATTCATTACGCAGCCCATCGTCTGGGTGCCGCTGGCGACGCTGGCGATTATCGGTGCCGGCATGTTCGCATACTACCGCTTGCGCGGTGATGATGACTTCCTCCCCGGCACCCGCGGGCGCCAGTCCGGGGGCAGCGCGCCGGAACAGGCGTCAGGTTCGGCCACCTTCCGCTATGACGCTGAGTCTGGCATAACCTACGACGCCAATACTGGCGAAGTTATTGGCGAGAAAAAGAAGGATTAGTAAACGTCGCGCAGATAGCGCTTCTCTTCCTTCATCAGCGTGCGATTGACGTAGTGCTCCGCCTCTTCTTCGGAGAGGTCACCATGTTCCTGTGCGATATCGATGAGCGTCTGATGAACGTCCTTAGCCATGTAGTCCTTGTCGCCGCAGACGTAGAAGTACGCTCCGCCCTCGAGCCATTCCCAGATTTCAGCGCTTGCCTGCTGGAGGCGGTGCTGGACATAGATCTTCTCGGACTGGTCGCGTGAGAATGCGGTGTCAAGTCGTGCTAACAAGCCCGATTCCTGCCAGGCAGCGAATTCCTCTTCGTAGAAAAAGGTCGTCTTCTCGAACCATTCGCCGAATATGAGCCAGTTGCGGCCGGTCGCGCCGTCGAGTTCGCGCTGCTCCAAAAAGGCGCGGAAGGGCGCGATACCGGTGCCGGGACCGACCATGATGACATCGCGGCTGCCGTCCTCGGGGATGACAAACTCGCGCGTCGGCTGGATGAAGACCGGCACTTCGGTTTCGCCTACGCTGACACGGTCGGCGATGAAGCCGGTCGCAAGCCCGGCACGGTCGCGCTCGAAGTTGTGGTAGCGCACGACTGCGATGGTCAGGTGCACCTCGCCCGGGTGAGCGCCGGGAGCGGAAGCGATGGAGTAGAGTCGGGGCGTAATGCCGCCCACAGATTGGGCGAATTCCTGCGCGCTGAAGCTCACATCAGGATATTCGTTCAGGATATCGATGTAGTCTCGGACGTTCAGGTACTGGTCCAGTGCCGTGCGGTCCGCCAGTAGCTGTTCGAGCCCCTGCTGGTCGCCTGATGGGAGTTTCGCCATCAGCGGCTTCAGGAACTTGCGGTTGGCGCGGTGGATGGTCAGATGGCTTTCCAGGGCTTCGTGGAAGCTCATTTCGCCCTTGCGCTTCAGCTCGACCACCTCGTCACCGCTGGTGCCCAGCTTTACGAGCAGCGCATCGACAAGTGTGGGGTCGTTGCGCGGGAAGAGCCCGAGCGAGTCGCCCGCCTTGTATTCGAGCCCGCTCCCCGCAATATCGACGACGTAGTGGATGGTTTCTTTGATGTTGTCGCGGGCCAGACTGTAAGCTTCCTTGATGTTCGCGGGGAACGGATTCTTGCGGCCGTATTCCATCTTCAGCTCTTGCGTGGCGGGTGCGGCGTGCTGCTTGCCTTGCGGCGGGCGTGTGCCTTCTTGCGGCTGGGGCGCACCTTCTCGGCGCCCTTGCCCTTGCGACGCAGCCCGCGGCTCTTCTTGCCAGCGGATGTCAGGCTGCGGTGGACGCGGCCCTTGTGCGCGCGGCCGCAAATCCAGTTAATCTTGGGGTCGGCCATGATAACCGGATGGTGTGGGTCGACCATGATAATCTCGAACCACTTGTAGCGACCGTCCTCGACCACCCAGTAGGAATTGAGCACTTCGAGATTGGGGAACTTGCGCGCAGTCCGCTCCTCGGCAATCGACTGCAGTGACTTGGAAACGGTAATCTTGGTGATACCGGTGCGCTTGGCACGGCGGCCGCCCTTGATGGCGTGCTTGCGCATGCTCCCGCGGCGGATGCGCGTACGCGCCATCACGAAGCCCTGTTTGGCGCGGAAGCCCAACTTGCGTGCCCGGTCGAGCCGCGTCGGTCGCTCGATACGTTCGACAGCTCGCTCGCGGCGGAACGTGAGCAGCCGCTCGCGCTGCATGGCCTTGATGGAATCCCCCGGGCGGTTCCACGCGTCCCCAATGTAGGAGTATACTGATTTCGACATCGCGATATCCTCGCTTCACGGGTTCAGCCGGAGCCACATTCCCGTGTCGCGCCGACCGCCCCCTGATTATAAAGCTTCAGGCTGGTGCCCGTTCGATGGCTTCGATTTGCTTCATAGTTAATCCCGCTTCCGGCATGGGACGCACCGGCCACCATCTGGAAGAACTGCGGCGGCAGGCGGCCGGCCTCGATGGTGAATGGCTCATTACCGAACGTCCCGGCCATGCGACTGAACTGGCGGCCGCCGCCACCGGCTGCGAAATTGTAGTGGCGGTCGGCGGCGACGGCACGGTGCACGAAGTCGTCAATGGCTTGATGCAGCATTCCGCTGCCGAGCGGCCGGCGCTGGCGGTCATCCCGAGCGGCACCGGCAACGATTTTGTTTTCGGCTCGCGCGCGCCCCCGAGCGCCGAACGCGCGCTGGCGGCGCTGCTGCGCAACGGTGCTCGCAAGCGGTTCGACCTGGCGCACCTGCGCGGGGCGGGACGCGACGAGTATATCTGCAATACGGCCGGAATCGGCTTCGACGCGACCGTCAATATGCAGAGCCGCTACGTGATGCTGCGCGACTTCCCGAAATACCTCATTGCGACGTTGTGGACGATTATCTACTACTTCGCGGCACCTCGCATGGTGCTGCGCTGGAAAGGTGGCCGTGCGGTTTACCGCGTGATGATGCTGGTAGTCGGTAACGGCCCGCGTGAGGGCGGCGGCTTCCTGACGACACCCGACTCGCAGATGGATGATGGTATCCTCGATTTCCTGATTGCTGGTCAGGTCGACCGGTTGCAGATGCTGGGGCTGCTGCCGCAGGTGCTCACCGGCACCCATCTCGGCAACCCGGCGGTGCGGCTTGTCTCGACCACAAGGCTAGCGCTGGCGTCCGAGAGCGACCTCTGCGTCCAGGCTGATGGCGAGTTCTATTGCCTCCCCGGTGACGGGGTGAGGCGGCTCGATGTGCAGGTGGTGCCGGGAGCGCTAGAATTAGTCGTCGAGCAGGATTAACGGGCTGGCGCAGATGTCGGGCAGTTGGTCACGCTCGAGCGGTGCGAAGTATGCGTGCAGCGCCGTGATGTGCTCGCCGAGCGCGAGCCCCATGTAGCGCTCGCGGCCGATTGACGCGAGCAGCTCCAGCCCGGCCGGCGCGAGCGACTGCGCGCCGGCGATGTCCTTCCCGGTAAGCATCGCCAGCCGTACCTTCAGCAGCGCTGCCGAGACTTTGATGAGTCCTTGCAGGAAGCGGTGCGGCGCGCTGCGGCGCGGCACCGCGTGCCAGAGTGCTTCCCACGCTTCGTGCGATTCCCAGTAAAAGTGGGCGTTGCACAAGTCAACGCCGTGGCACCAATCGTCAAGCGTGCGCCACTTCTCCGGCAGCCACGGCGGGTGTGGCTCGTCGTCGGCGCCGTAGCTGTGTCCGTGCGGGTTCACTTGGGGGTGCGGGTGAAGCCCCGGCAAGTAGCGGTAGGGCGGCAGCGTCTGCGTCGAGTAGCGCTGTGCGTCCCGCTCCAGCTCCGGCTCGTCCCGCGCCATACGCATGCGGGGGCAGGGGTAGTCATATTTGTCTGCCCCTGTAGTGGCCGCGGATGGACCTAGCAGAGTTGCTGCAGGAGTGCGGCGCGGTGCAGTTTGGCGACTTTCGGCTCACATCGGGCCGTCGCTCGAAATTCTATGTCAACCTGAAGCTGGCTGCAACCCGGCCGCAGATACTCGAGCGCATCGCGAGCGAGATGGCGCAGCTGCTCCCCGACAAGGCGGAAGTCATCGCCGGGATGGAGCTGGGCGCCGTGCCGCTGGCGGTCGCGCTTTCGCTGAAGACGGGGCTGCCCTACGTTATGATTCGTAAGGACGATCGGACCCACGGCACCGGCAGCCGCATCGAGGGCGAATTGTTCGGGAATGTCATTGTGGTCGAGGACGTTGCCACCAGCGGCGGTTCGTTGGTTGACGCGGCCGAGGTGATTCGCCGCGCAGGCGGCACTGTCGAGCGCGCTATCGTTGTGGTCGACCGCGAGGAAGGTGCCGAGGAGGCGCTACGTGCAATCGATATCGAGCTGCTGCCGCTGGTCCGCATCGGAAGCCTGCTACAGGACGACTGATGACTCGCGTTATCCTAGTTGGCTCCGGCGCGCGCGAGCACGCGATTGCCCGTGCACTTTCCCACTCCGGGGCAAGCGTCAGCTGCTTTGCATCGAACCTGAACCCCGGCATCATGGCGCTCACCACGGGATTCGAACTGGGTGAGCTGGATGCACCGCAGGCGATAGTCGATTTCGCTACTCGGCACCGGGCGGAACTGGCAGTTATTGGCTCCGAAGCGCCGCTCGCCGCAGGAGTCGCCGATGCGCTACGAGCCGCCGGCATTGCGACCGTCGGCCCCAGCCGTGAGCTGGCGCGAATCGAGACTTCCAAGGCATTCGCGCGCGACTTGCTGGTACGACACAGGATTCCTGGCTGTCCGCGCTACCGCACCTTCGATGTGCTGGATGAAGTAGCCGACTGGCTGGCGGAGCTGGGTGATGGCTACGTCGTCAAGTATGACGGCCTTGCCGGCGGCAAGGGCGTAAAGGTAGCTGGCGACCATCTCCACTCGCACGCCGAAGCCCTGGATTACTGCCGTGAACTGGCTGCTAGCGGCGGTCGTTTCGTGGTTGAGGAAAAACTCATCGGCGAAGAATTTTCGCTTATGAGTTTCTGCGACGGCAAGACGCTGCGTCACATGCCGGTGGTGCAGGACCACAAGCGCGCCTTGGAAGGGGACCGCGGCCCCAATACCGGGGGGATGGGATCCTACAGCGACACTTCGCACAGCCTGGCGTTTCTTGACGACGATGATATAAGCGCTGCACACGCCATCAACGAGGCCGCCGCCGCCGCGCTGCACGCGGAATGCGGAGCGCCTTATCGCGGTTTCCTGTATGGCGGATTCATCGCCACCTCTGACGGCCCCAAGCTTATCGAATACAACGCCCGGCTGGGCGATCCCGAGGCGCTCAATGTGCTGGAAATCCTGCAAAGCGATTTCCTGCCAATCTGCGAAGGCATGGCGACCGGCACGCTTGGCGATTGTGAAGTCGCTTTCCGCTCCGAGGCGACGGTCTGCAAGTATGTAGTCCCCGAAGGTTACGGCGTGCAGCCGCGGCGCGACTGCACGCTCGTCATCGATGAGGAGCGGCTCGCCGCCAGCGGAGCTTCGTTATTCTACGCGGCTGTCAACCAGCTGCCCGGCGGCGCGCTTGAGACGACGAGCTCGCGCGCAGTCGCGGTCGTAGGTAGCGGCGCGACGCTCGCCGCCGCGGAAGCGCAGTGCGAGGCTGGCCTTACGGGGGTGAGCGGCCGCGGGCTGCACGTGCGGCACGACATTGCCACGCCTCCGCTGCTTGCGCAGAGGGTTGTGCACATGCACCAGTTGCGCAGTAGACATGTGGCGCCCACAGTAGGGGGCTAATGCTCGAAGCGCTGGCGTTCCTGGCTGTAGGGCTGCTGCTGCTGATACGCGGTGCTGATGTATTCATCGACAACGCGATCGGGCTAGCGCGCGGGTGGGGTGTCTCGACCCATGTCATCGGCGTGACGCTGGTCGCCTTCGCCACCAGCCTGCCGGAAGTGCTGGTTTCGCTACTGGCCGGGACGCGCGGGCACGATGCGCTGGCGCTTGGTAACATCATCGGCTCGAATATGTCCAACCTGGGGATGGTGCTCGCCTGCGCCTGCCTGCTCTGCTGGTATCGTTACGGCCAGCGCATCCTGCCGGCAGCCGGTGTGATCACCGATGGGCAGGTGATGCTGGCGTTCGCATTCCTGCTCTATGGCGTTGCGCTTGACGGCAGCGTCTCACGCACCGAGGGCGCGTTCCTGCTGCTGCTCTACCTGGCCTACGTGGGCTGGCTGCTCCGCCGCCCCGCACCCGGCGGTGCCGGCCCGAAGGGCGACGGGAGCCTGCCAAAGCTGGCGTTCAGCGTTGCGGGATTGCTGCTCGGGGCGCACCTGACCATCGAAGGCGCGGTCGCGATTGCCGAGTGGATCGGCATTTCCGAACTTGTAATTGGCCTGACGGTGGTCGCGATTGGAACTTCGCTGCCGGAGCTGGCCGGTTCGCTGACCGCGGCGCGCAAGGGATTTCACGATATCGCGGTCGCCAACGTGATTGGCTCCAACATCGCCAATATCGGGCTGGTGCTGGGGCTGCTGGCGCTAGTGGCGCCGGTCCCGGTCGGCAGCTTCGTTATCTCGGTCACGCTGCCGTTGCTGCTGCTCGCGACGCTCGCCGCGATGGGGCTGGCGCGGCTGCCGATGGGCCGCAGCGCCGGATTAATCCTGGCTGGATTCTTCCTGCTGTTCCTGTTCGAGCTGCTGGCGACGCTGTAGCCAGAGGCTCTTTAGCCGGGCGAGCCTGCCGAGCCATGCTCCCGCTGATCGAGTTTCGCGTGCTGGACCACAACGCCGTTGCGCTCGGCATCGACTTGGGTGAACTGATGGAAACTGCCGGAAAGGCAGTCGCCGACGCACTGCGCGAGCGGTTCCCGCACGCGCAACGCATTATCGTGGCGTGCGGCAGCGGTAACAACGGCGGCGACGGCTTCGTCGTGGCGCGGCTGCTGGCGGAAGTAGGGCTCGACGTCGCGGTGGTGCTGGCGGGCGAGCCGCGCTCCGCTATTTCGCAGCGGGCACGCGACCGCTGGGAAGGTGAAGTGCATCCGCCGTCGGCGCTCATAGAACTGCTCGCCGATGCGGACGTGGCAGTCGACGCGCTACTCGGGTCGGGGCTGCACGGCGAACTGCGCAAGCCGTATGGCGATATGGTCACTGCGCTCAACAACGGCCCGCCAGTGGTGGCAACGGATGTACCTTCAGGGCTCGGGCTGCCGGGCGCGTTGCAACCACAGCTGACCGTGACTTTTCACGCACTGAAGGAGGGCATGACTGAGGCCAGCTGCGGCGAAATCGTCGTCACCGATATTGGAATTCCCCCAGAGGCGGAGCGCTACACGGGGCCAGGTGAGCTACAGCTGCTGCCGCCCGCTGATGCCAGCGCGCGCAAGGGGCAGAACGGCGTCGTTGCCTTTGTCGGTGGCGGCCCCTACACCGGCGCGCCGTCGCTAGCAGCCATCGGGGCCTACCGCATGGGCGCCGACCTAGTGCCGATGTTCGTTCCGGAGAGCGCTGCGAGTATCGTCGCGAAGCACGCCCCCGAGCTGATAGTCCATCCTCTCCCGGGCGCCCACTTCGCGCCGGAGCATATCGCAACTGTGCTTGAGGTGGAGGCGAAAGCCGACGTGCTGCTAGTCGGCCCCGGACTGGGCCGCGACTCTGAAACGGTCGCGGCAGTCAATGCGCTGCTTCGCGAGTGGTGCAAACCGTGCGTGATTGACGCTGATGCGCTCTTCGGCCTACAGCCGGCAGCAGCGCAGGATGTAGATGCACTGCTGACGCCGCATGCGGGCGAACTGGCTCGACTCGCGAAGGCAGCTGGCATCGACGCTGGCGGGCGTGAAGCCACGGTCACGGCCGTCGCGCGCGCTTACGGTGCTACCGTGCTCGCGAAAGGGCCGGAGGACATAATCTCTGACGGCTCTTGCACTCGGCGCAACCGTACTGGCCATCCGCGTCTGGCGGTCGGCGGCACCGGTGACGTACTGGCGGGGATGTGCGCCACGGCACTGGCGCGTGGCCTTACGGGGTTTCAGGCCGCACGCCTCGCGGCGTGGCTGCTCGGCACCGCTGGCGAACGCGCCGCTGAATTGCACGGCGCAGGATTCCTAGCGACTGAAGTGGCGGCGCAAGTGCCGCTGGTGATGCGCGACGGCTAACGGCGCCGGCGCAGCGCGATGCCGGTAAGCAAGCCTGCAGCAACCAGCAGCGAGGGCGCCGGCAACGCGTCCTCTTCGTCGGGGAGCGCCGCTGCTTCGCCGATGTTGAGCATCTGCTCGTTGCCTTGGAAGCTGCCGTGGCCGGTATCGACTTCGACGCGGTAGCCGTAGCTCCCAGCTTCAGCCAGCGTCACTTTGGCGCTCCAGCCGGCAGGACCTGTCTGCATCGGGAGCCGCTGGCCAGCGACCAAGAGGTAGACTGCGAGCGGGTCTGGATAGTCGACGAAGGCGCGAATCTCGACCGGGCTGCCCGCCTGCGCGTCCGCCACCGGCAGGAGCGCGATGCGTCCGGCGTTCTCGACGTTCAGGGTGCGGTAAGTAGTATCACGGTTGCCGAGCAGGTCACTGGCTTCGATTTCAAGCAGCCAACTCCCGTCGCTGGCGAGGGTCGAATCCCAAGTGAATTCGGTCGCGTCGGCCGGCAGGCTGGTCCAGTCGCTGCCGCCAACCCGGTATTGCAACGATTCAATCCCGGCGTAATCACTGGTCGCGAAGGTGAGAGTTAATTCCGCCGTGACGGGGTCGGGGAACGTATCAAGCAGGATGACGGGAGCGGTGTTGTCGCACTCGAACTGCGTGGAAACTTCGGTGGCATAGTCCAGCCCGTCAACAGCACGCACCAGCAGGCTGTGCACCCCGTCGGGCAGGGCTGCGGTTATGATCCGGAAACCGTTTTCGTCCACGCTGTGCCACGCGCCGCCATCAATCTGGTATTCAACACTGGCAACCCCGTCCGGGTCAGAGGCAGTTATTGTAACGTCGAGCGGCCCTGCGAAGAGCGTCCCGGGCACGCCGTTAACTTCCAGCGCCGGGTAGGTGATATCGCCCTCGTTCTGGACGTCCAGCTCAAGGCTGTCCGTGGCTTCATTGCCGTAGTCGTCAAGGGCCCGTACCTCCAGTGTGTGGAGGCCATTGCTGCCCCCAGTCTCCTCGGTGTTCCACTCCACTTCCCAGCGGTCATCTCCAGCATAAGTCATCTGGCGCCAGGTGCCTTCTCCAACGCGGTACTCGACTTTTGCGATCGCACTATTGTCCGATGCGCTGGCGGCAAGGGCCACAAGTCCCGTAACCTCGCTGTCCGCAGCTGGTTCCAGCCACGTCACGATCGGGGGCTCGCTGTCGTTCAGGATTTCAAGGTTTCCCGCCAGCTCGAGCGTGGTACCGGCTGTGTCTGTGATGCGCAGCACCAGTTCGTGCGCCCCGTTTCCGTAAGCGGTCGTATCAAGCATCAGGTCGAATTCGTCCGTGCCATCGGCGAGCTGCCACTCGCCGCCGTCAACGCTGTACTCTACCGCGGCAATTGCGCTTCGGAGCTGGCTGGCACTGCCCGGCAGACTGACGGTGTCGCTCAGGTTTCCTGTCGGGAACTCGAAGCTGGTTTGTGGCGGTATTGCGAAAGCGCTCTGCAACGCATAGTCATCAGCAGAGGTGGACTCATCGTTAAAGAAGGAAACGAAAATGTTCAGGTTATTATAGCTGATATCAGAGAAGTCGTTACCCTCGGAATCGTTGTGATCCCCCCCAATCCAGACAGTCTCGAGTACAACTTCTTCGTGGGGGTCCAGCACCACCTGCTGGTCGAAGGCGTAGTCGAGGAAGCCGAAGTGGTACGGGTTGCCGTCGTAGTTGTCGTAGCGCGAGACTGGCTCGACAATGTACGCCCTGATGTAGCCGCTGAAGTCAGGATTACCGAACCCTGCATCCTCGTTCCAGGTAATGTATACCTGGACCGCTATCCGGTCATCACCAAGGTGCTGCATTGCGATGCGCAGCGAGATGTCTGTGTCACTGCGGCCACCACTGCTGTCGATGGCCTGTTCGTAATTGGAAGTATCAGACTGGCCGCCTTCGACCTTCTCGTCTCCGCCGTCAAAGTAGACTGTGGGGTAGCCGGCGAAGTCAGGGTAGTCACCAGCGCGGTCGCCAGCCTTGTCGTTCACATCTGTAATCAATGCTACGAAAAAGAACTGGTCATGGTAGTAAGGGTCGTCCGGGTATTCTGACTTGGGTTGCCAGACCTTGTTCAGGTTCTCTGCCGCACTTGGGCAATAGACGCACCAAGTGGTGGTGAACTCCTCGCCGATGACGGCGTGGGTAAAGTCTTCCACCGGCCGTTCCGCCGCGCTTCCCGGCAGCAGCAGCATCACGAAGCCGGCAAGCAGGCAGGCCAGAACGGCGTAGCGCATACTGGCTGGGGTACCGTGAACCATATAAAAGTTATTCGAGACCCGCAATCATGCGTGCGGAGGCGACCGGGTCTTCGGTCCCGAAGATGGCGCTGCCCGAAACTAGAATATCCGCACCCGCCTCGCGCAGTGCTGCGGCATTCTCACAGGTGACGCCGCCGTCAACCTCGATGAGCGTGTCCGGCCGTGCCTCTCGCAGGGAACGGATGCGGTCGTAAGTTCCTTCGTCGAATTCCTGCCCGCAGAAGCCGGGCTCAACAGACATTGGCAGCAGCAATTCTGCCGCGTCGAGCCATGGGTCGAGCGCGCTGAGTGGGGTTGAAGGGCGGATTGCGACTCCCGCCTTCAGCCCTCGCGCATGGATGGCGTCGATTGACGCCGCCGTATCATTCGCCTCGGCGTGGACAGTGATGATATCAGCTCCCGCGTCAGCAAACGACTCGATGAAGTTGAGTGGGTCAGTGACCATCAGGTGTACGTCCAGAGGAGCGATGCCTCGTAGCGCGGCGATGGTGTCAGGCCCCATAGTCAGGTTCGGGACGAAATGACCGTCCATGACATCCATGTGCAGGTAGCCACTGTGCGGCGCGACCAGCTCCGCCAGCTCGCGCAGTCGCCCGAAGTCGGCACCCAGCATCGAGGGGGCGACGACCGCCACGCTACCACATCCGGGTTATGGTATCAACGATGACGCGCTCCGAAACGTCAGGCCGCCACTTCTGGACCACCTGCACAAACTTGTGGACCTGAGACGACTCGGTGCGCCACCAGCGGTCGTAGAATCCCTCGAGCGCGTCGAGTTCGTGGAGGATGATGCGCTCCTGCGCATCGGTCAGCTGCCCCGTCATGCGCGTCTTGTCGGATTCCTTCACCAGCCTCCGCTGGAGCTTGTGCAGCACCGCCACCCAGAACCCGCGCGGCCTCGCCTCCTCGCCGCCCTGGTTGCGGATGATGCCGGTGTTCAGGCACCAGTCGTGCTTCGCGTCCAGCGTGTTCTCGTCAGTGTAGGTCGGCAGCCAGATCTTGTCGAGTGGATCTCGCCCTCCACCGCCTCGGCCGCCCCCTCTGCGTCGTCGTCGTCGACCGGTGCATCGGGCACCGCTTCGGGCACGGCGGGAACCTGCTCCCGCTCATCGGGGTTGGCAGCAGGCTTCGGTTTAGCGCTCGCCACGCGGCCCGCGACGGCTGCCCGTAAATAAACGCTCCGTGGCCGTGAACTTTAAGAGCGGCGCACAATGCGCCCTCACCTGCGCGTAACGGGAGTGTGGTGTAACTCGGCAGCATTGCGGGCTCCAGTTATGCAGGAATGATGGCAATAGGTCTGCTGAACAGTGATGAATGACTGGAGCGCTGACCTGCACGCCACCATAGGTGAGACCCGCCGATCTGGGTTCAAATCCCAGCGCTCCCACCAGCGCGCAGGCTTCTAACCTTTCTGGGATTCCTCTTCCGGTGTATCATCCTGAGAAGAGGCCTTCTGAAAGATATTTCAGACCCGTATCGCAGGCGATTGCTACTACTGTCTTTCCTGGACCAAGTTCTTTCGCAATTTCTATCGCTCCGGCCACGTTCATCCCCGTTGAGGTTCCAGCAAAAATCCCCTCTTCACGAGCTAGCCTGAGTGCAGTTCGTCGCGCATCTGCTTCATCGATTGCTCTTGCTTCATCATAGAGCTTCGTGTCGAGTAATTCTGGAACAAAACCGAGTCCTATCCCCTCGACATTGTGGCCACCCTTGGTTCCCGCCGTTAGAATCGGCGATGATGTCGGCTCTAGAGCAACGACGAGTGTGTCTTGGCCTGCTGCCTTCAGTGCTCGAGAGACTCCCATCAGGGACCCAGCAGTGCCTACAGAATCACAGAATGCATCGATGGGCCCTCCTATCTGCTCAACAATCTCCTGTCCCATCTTCTCGAAACCATCTATCATGTCTGGATTGCTCAGCTGATTTGTAAAATATGTGTCTGGTTCACTCGCTATCTCAGTCGCACGGTCAATCATCTTGTTGATAAGTTCCGGCGTGATTTTCCCATCGCTGCTCTCTATAACCTCTAATTCTGCTCCAAGAGCACGCATGGTGTCCAGTTTCTCATGCCCGAACGCATCCGAGGAAACGACACGGAATTTGTAGCCTTTCACTGCACAGATGAACGCCAATCCTGATCCTGTGCTGCCTCCAGTATACTCGACTACGGTCATTCCTGAGCGGAGATCTCCCCTCTTCTCCGCACCCTCAATCATGGAAAGTGCCATCCTGTCTTTCTTCGATCCTGTTGCGTTGTGGGATTCCAATTTCACATATATGTCAGCACAGCCCTTTGGCACAATTTTCTGGAGCTTGACAATCGGAGTATTGCCGATAGCATCTAGCGCCGAGGAAGATTTCGAACGGACAGCCTCTTTGCTCAAATTCATGTTTCTTCGTTTATTCTTGGGCATTTCATGCTAATCAGGTTATCGGGTAGCACGACATAAAACTAGTTCCGAGTAACAACATTCTATTTTTCGTAAACAGATTCATATATTGCCTTGGCGTTTCCCGGGCATGTCGACCCCAAGTGTTATGGCATACGCCATCAAGCAGAACGTAATTGACTACGATGCAGCCGACCTCGTCATGATGCAGGTTCAATTGCTTAATCGGGATAACGAGGGTAGAGTGATGGTTGAAAAAATATCAGCTGAGTATTCATATAAGTCAGCCGGAAAATATTACATTCCTGGCGTAGCGATGAAGTTTGGAGAGCATCCCGAAGAAGCAGGCCATCGTATCCTGACTGAGGAGCTGGAAATCGAAGATCGCGAAATAAGATTAATCGGTTCGCAATCACACTGGAATGACGAGAAAAACCACTGGTATCTTCTATTTCACTTCGAGACAACGGAGCCACTTAGCGAATCCGAGATGGCAAATCCATGCGATGGAATCGACGAGTTACTTTACCTGAATCTGGAAGATGGTACTAAGGAAAATGCAACGCAGGGACTTCTGGATATCCGGGAAGCCATGCTTAATCCGGGCAGGACCTACGTGTAGATGGATCGTCTTCGAGGATGGTCTAATATTTTTAAAATAGTGTTGGTTTTGATAGGTATTCTTTTCATATTAATTGCTTTGATGGTTTGGGGCACTTGTACTTTGTCCGATCCGCCTCAATGCGGTACCATACTGGATGCAGCTCCCTTCTTTTCTGTGTCGATTGTTTCCTTCATTTTGGCTTACTCTTTGGGAAAAAGAGAGGAATCTGAAGTTACCGATAGAGAATAAAATCCTTTGACGCTTTTGTTTACTTTAAGACTTCAGGCTTCCTCATTCGGCTTAGAGTTTTTTAATAGATGACCTGAAGATAATTTATTTTTTTAAGCCTGTTCGTTCATTTCATTAGGAGCCAGTTTTGGAATTTCCCTAAATCAAAATATTTAACAGACTCTACTTGTCCACAATCTGTTTTTGATATAGTTGTATTTTTGAACTTTTCTGCATAGTCAATAAGTTGTTGATATGTCAAGTCAAAATGTGGGGTTTTTTCACCACTCATGACATCAGAATGAGACTTTATTCGGATAGCTAAATCTCTAACATCTCTGTATCGTTTATATCTAAATCGCCATTGAACGCATCGGCTAATAGTGATTGAATGTTTTCTTGAGATAAACCATGGGTATGTTCTAAGGGGGGATCAAAAACAGTATATTCACCACCAATTTCAAGACAATTTTCACCACCATAAATACCTCCTGGATGTTTTAGAAGATAATCAATGTGGTTCTCTAGATAACATACTTTGACTGAATTGGAATCACCTGTTTTGCCACTGAAAAAATGATTAAGGAGTGAGGATGAAGTCTCACTTAACCATGCGCCCCCGATGCTGGTTCTGATGTCGTGAGCGGAGAGAGTATTACCAAATAATTGGTTAAACTTATTATTTCCTAGTATATATCGAATACCAAACCAAATACTTAATTGGGTGAACATGCCGCAGTCGATAACACTAGGTCCTTTAACAAATGAGTCGAATGCCTTTGCTGGGGTTTTTCCCTTGTACTGAAAAGCAAAATAGCCTCCATCGTAAAAAAAATCCCAGTCTTCTGGACGTAGGTAGTCTAATTGGAATGTTTTCACATTGTCGGAATTTCTTTCATTCCATTTTGTTGCCAGATGATCGCCATAATGGAGCCCCCAAAAACAATTTCCGAAATGGGAGTGTCTAGTATCAAAATCCACATTGGCGTATTCTGTAAATTTATTTATTCCCGTAATAAAATTATTATAACTGATATCAGTACCATTTTCGTAGATTTTAAGAAATGCTTGAATGGCGGGTGGTACTGGTTGTTTCTGTATCTTTTTCAACTCATTAATAGCATTAGATTCTTCTTTCCCCTTAAGGTGTTTATATTCTTCTAGCAGCACTTGCAATCCTCTTCCTGGGAAGCAGGATCAATACTCATCCGAATAATTTTAATGCCGCCATGACACACAATAATTGCTATAGCAGTCCCAATTATAATATCGGGCCAAAAAGATCCAGTATACATTACCAACAGACCAGCAAGAATAATCCCCGCTGAAGCAAAAGCGTCATTCCTGCAACATATGAAAGCACTCATGAAGTTTATGTCTTTGTGTTGGTGCTTATACATCATGAATGCAACGC
>LWDU01032250.1_pt1 | contig 33664 bp, 35 predicted proteins | sample 727161 | NCBI WGS metagenome assembly LWDU01 (sample SAMN04566230, study PRJNA314399) | hydrothermal vent metagenome | isolation source: deep sea hydrothermal plume seawater | place: Mexico: Gulf of California, Guaymas Basin | collected 2004-07-11 | reverse complement strand
GAGCAGTATGCAAAGAATCTAATTTCTTTCTACTCGCATGGCTTAATCGAACTCCAATAGCGGTCGCCTCTGGCAGGATCAACCAGATTTCTTGATGCTAGAATAGCATCTCTCTTGTCTCGATCCTTTGGCTACTTGTCGCTGTTGTTTTATATTTACAAAGTATTCGTTTGAATACGCTGACCTAAAGTTTTTGAATTGACAGGTTCACTTTGCACTAATTACTCATTCTTGCACACAAAATATATTGTGTCGTGAACACTGACCACCTACCTGACTGCGAGCGGTCACGGACCCTTGGGAGGGTGTGGTTTCTCAAAGTCGCTATGTGCTTCGGCTGTGCGTCAGGGTAGATGGCGGCAGTCATAGTCCGTTAGGACTCAGCCGCCAACGCCGACCCATACGACGCAAGCAACCCGCCGAACGTCCACCCGTATATCAAGGTGACTGTGAGAAGAGGGTGGAAAAGCGAGGGACTGCGCCCCAGTCTAGCAGGTAAGATTATTTGAAATTATTCAAGAAGAAGACCCAAGGGGTAATTTGATTGTCTGAGACGCGCTTTTATGATGAAAAAATAGCCTCAATAGGGCGTATTCACGTTGGCGCATGTCGTAAATGATATCTAAGATTTCATGTGGTTTGTGCTGATGAATAGAACACCGTTAAAAAACGAGACGGCCGACCAGAGGTAGATTAGGATTAACCGGGAATAAGGTATAGTGAAAATCATGCTGGCTTGGAATAACAATAGTTCACTCAAGTTTTTTTTTGCTCCTGATTTACGCTGATGTATAGTGAAAATCATGGCTGGCTTGGAATAACAATAGTTCACTCAAGTTTTTTTTGCTCCTGATTTACGCTGATGGATAGTGAAAATCATGCTGGCTTGGGATAACAATAGTTCACTCAAGTTGTTTTGTCATCGTTTTTTGGGTGCTGAAACGACCATTCTGGGCTAGTCTGGGGGCCTAGAATGTTCTTAGAGGTAGGAAGAGTTGTAGCTTCTAATAATGCTCTTGCATATTCTATAAGTTCCCACTCTAATTGCTTTACTTTTCTAGGCTTAAACAGTCTAAACAGATCGGTTCTGCTATGCAGAAGACGGTTGGTAGACTCATCTAGGCGCACACCCGATTTATACTCGGCTAAGGTTGCACACTGAATTTTCCGAGGAGATACCAAAATTATCACCATGGGTGCTTGGTATTCCCTAAGATCTTTCAGCCGAAGAATCCCATCTTTACGGAATTTTACTTCGACTAGAATTAACTCACTAGTCCCTGGATCTTGAACTAGTAAGTCGGGTAAACGTCTGAGGAATTGGTAGGTGTCACCTTCCCATAACGATGCATCCGCAGTAGGTAGATAACAGCGATTTAAATAGTCCTGAGCGAGATGCTCAAAGCCAAATTGAGTTACATGATAACCGAAATTTCTCAATAGTTGAGCGGTTAATAATTCAATGATGTTTCCTCGGATAGTATTGGTCTGAATGCTAGTGAACTTGGTGAACATATTTCTCTCCAATCAAGTCAACCTTCTCAAAAGCTTCCCTTCTTTTGTTGGCTTGGCAGGGGGCATTTATTGAGAATCAGGGGGTGGTTTAGATCTGAGGATTTGATGGTTATTTGAATCGTGATTCCTTTTTTTGGGGCTTGGTTGTTGGCGCTAACTCGTGTTAGAATCGGAGAAGTTGAACGCTTTTTTATTGGATTACGGGTAGTTAAATCGGTAGTAACTGCATGGGTCATGGGTGCAGAAAAACACTCATAATTGTTGGTCAATATATTCCAGTTGAAAGCAATTTGTTGCCGGCAATGAGGGGGCTAGAGGGGAGGATTTGGAGGAGTTTAGCCGGGTGCGGGTTTGTTGAGAAGTGAGGGTCAATATCTTAGATTTTGGACACTCGGTCTCGAGACCAAATCGACTAGTTACAAGGTTGATTTGCTCGTTTTCGAGCGAATTATTGGCGTAGCCAATCCATCAGCATTATTGGTCAAAATATCAGTTGATGGCAATTATTTACCAACTAGCGAGTGACAAAATCAAAGATTATGATTAGTCAGCACCGAAGAACTGGCGGAGCATTGGATGCATTTCCATAGCCTGTTCTTTTTGAATCTGCTCATATGTTCGTAAAATAATACCTACGGCAAGCAAAAGACCCGTACCGCTGGCATTACCCACCGTGCCTAACAAGTCAGCACCTGCAGCTAATAACCCTACGAAAGCACCTGAGAAGTAGGTGACTGGCGGGATATATCGCTCGAGAATACGCTCGAGAACAATAGGGTTCTTTCTGAACCCTGGAATCTGCATTCCTGTGCGCTCGATTTGCTTTGCAACGTCTTTGGAACCCATATTGGTGGTGTCGATCCAGAATTTAGCGAACACCATCGAACCTACGGTCATGATAATCAGATAGAATAGTACGTGACCGCCCATTTGCCAGAGGCTATGGCCGTAAACATCCCCTTGTTGATTTAGCATTGGAATCAGCCAATCGTTGACGCCGTTGACCATTGAAGAATACCAAGCAAAACCACCTGAAGCGGTTGATGAACCGGCCTCGTAAGTCCCAATATATTCGGACATACTACCCCAGCCATCTTTACCAAGAATTGGTGTTTTAGACAGTGTGGGATGGTTCCAGAACAATAAGGTGAACATATTGATATTTGCCAATAGAGCAGCCATCAAAATGACCGGAATGTTAGATGCGTAGACCAATCGTATCGGGTATTTTCCACGATGGCCCCGGACTTTCCCATGAGTCAATGGTAATTCGAGTTTACTCGATTCTGCGAATGCTACAATTAGGAATACCACAACAGAAGAGAATAAAGCTGCGACTGGGTTAACGTGCGTTAACAATATCGTTTCGAAGCCATTTTGAGCGATCATTTCACCATTCGTGGCTTCTCTGAACATATAGAAAATCATTGGTAAAGTTCCCGAAGGAGGATTTTGAAGGCTATATCCTGCAGCGGAGTTAGCAGGCATTGGTGAGAGTGTACCGACGAATGTAGATTGTGCTACACCTGCAGCGATGAACAAGGATATACCAGATCCAATTCCCCATTTGCTGACCAATTCATCGAGCAAGAATACCAAGTATGAACCTGCGAATAATTGAGCGACGATTACAAAGTTCGCCCAGCCCATACCGTAATTGGTAATCAATTCTTGAGTAGGGTCAAGGAAACCATATGTTTGAGGAATAGATTCGATTGGAATCATCAATAGAACCAATAATTTCTGTACACCTTGGTACATTGCTTTGTCATTAGACTCTTGGAGATCGAGACGAATAATTTTTGCTCCTGCGAATAATTGCATGATAATGGAACCGGTAACGATTGGACCGATACCCAAATGCATGATGGTTCCAGATGCGCCAGCCATGATCGAACGGAATCCACTAAACAAATCGAGTGCACTTCCAGATAGACCCCAAAGCATGACATTTGTCATTGCGAAGTAAATTATTAGAACAAGTGTAGTAGTCCACAATTTCTCATTAAAACGAACGTGGCGGTCTGGTTTTGTGATTGCAGGGTAAGTGTCGACGAATCGCCGTAGACCATAAAGTCGGCTAGATTGGTCGCCACTATACATGAAACAAACCAATGTACTAGCAGCACCGAACCCGAGCAAAATGACACCGACTAAAAGATAGCCAACCAATTCTTCATGCTGTCCATTTGCAAATGTATGCGGACGAGCGTACCACATTGCGACGCAAAGGAATGCAACCCAACCTAACATTTTTCCAAAGCGACCGATGATTGGCACTTCTTTGAGACCTTCCGGAAGGTCTTTTGTGAGACATAAAATCATGTAGGCCATATACGCAATTCCAAAGACAAATCCGAAAATTGCTCCATCGATCTCGATCTGAGAGACTACCATATCGGAGAAGCCCATGCTAGCAGCGAACGCATCGTACTGCCAATATCCTAGCATTAGGAAGTATAGAATACCGGTGAGGGCGACCGCCCAAGGAATAGATTGTTTACCCATAAGTTCATTCCACCATTTTGAGTTGTGTATATCATTCATTCAAGAAGGTTGGGGAGTATACGTCTCGTAAGAGACTCACTCCTCATCCCGTTCATCATCATTGTCATCATCGCCTTGGATGGAACCACCAGCAGCTTCGATTTTCTCTGCTGCCTTTGCGGACCATTCCCCGACCTTGACGGTCAGAGCGCTGCTAATTCGACCAGAACCGAGTAACTTTCCGATACCCATTGCGGTCAAATCGATTGTGTCTTTGCCATCTGCCATACCTTCTAAATCACTTACATTGCAGGTGATGTAGACTGTTCTTAGACTTGGATCTCGGTTAAAACCATGCATACCCCAATGGTTTGGCATATACTTGATTCTTGTCATAACACGGTGTTTGTTGATACCAGCTAGACCTCGGCCACCACGCTTTCCAGCGCCTCGGCCAGCCTTATGACCTCGACCATGTGTGCGACAGCGTCCACGGAATTTATTTGCTCTTCCCATAATAATCACCTTCAGATCATACGCTCAACTAGAGCGCTGATGGCCTCTCCTCGAGGACCGAGTGCGCCGCCTACTACGTAGGTGCGCTTTAGTCCACCCCAGCCCTTTGGGCCACGAGGTGGGTGGAGACGGAAGACACGCTTGAGTTCAGGCATGTCTTTCATGGATGCTTCGTCTGCTGCGATTGCGTTTGCGAATTCCTTGATATTCGAAAATTCGGTTCCTTCCTTAACATCAGCATCGCTGATTGGCTTATCACCTATCAAACGGCCACGGCCGCTCAACATCTTCTCTACAAGTTCAGCATCAGCATCACCCCAGGTGATGTAATCCTTGGCTTTTTGGAGCATGCCCCTGTACTGGGCATTCTCTGGAATAATTACCGCGTGATTGACACGGGTTAAATTCAACATATCCATGGTTTCACGAATCGAGTGTTCAACCTTGACGTTTGAACGGGCACGTACTACTATCCAACTCATTCTAGCATCCTTCCTTTAACGATGTATAGATTTGCACGCTGGGTTTCAGTAACCCTGGTGCGATTTACTTCAGCAAGCGCATTGAATGTTGCTGCTGCATAGTTGATTGTGGTTCTGGTTTGACCCTTGGTTCGACTTAGAACATCGGTAATTCCTGCGAGTTCGAGAACACGCTTGCCGGTTTCACCGATAACGAGTCCCTTACCTGCTGGAGCAGACATTAGAGTGACTCGAGTAGATCCAGCTTGGCCGACGACCTTGAACGGTACCGAAGTACCTGGACCGACCGAAGATTCCCAAGAGCCGTTTCCACGTTGGACTTGGATGAGATTGAGTTTTGCAGCAACCAAGGATTTGCGGATTGCGGTTGCAACCTCTTTTCCTTTTGCCATTGCGAGGCCAACATATCCATCTTTGTTGCCTACGCATGCCATTACATTGAATCTAACACGGCGACCGGAGTCGGTCATGCGTTGAATCATGTTGACTTTGATAACTTCATCCTCTAGGTTAGGGATGAGAGCATCGACGATTTCGACTTCACGGATTGGAAGTCCTGAAGCTAGAGCCGCATCGTAAGTAACGATTCTTCCAGCCATGACCTCTCTTCCGAGACGGGTTTTTGGAGTCCAGTTTCGCAATGCTGCAATAGACTCCTCTGCTGTTGACTTGCGGCGACGGCGACGGCCATCCCCTTCTTCTTCTTCAGCAGGAGCGAAGGCCTTTATCAGACCAGGTGCCATTTTTGATGTGTCATCACTCATTTTAGAAAGCCTCCTCAATATTTGCTTTTGTTGCTTCTACTTTGGAAGCGATTGAATCATCTATATGTGTACCATTGATACGATCTTCGTCAGGTAAGACGGAATTCCCATGAGGAATTTCCAATCCTGCGTCTACCATACCTTTGAGTGCTGCGAATACACGGGATCCTGCTGCGCTTGCTGCTAATCCGATGTCGAGTACTGCTTCATCATGACCTGCTGCTAGAGCGGTCTTGCCCAGAGCGAATCCTGTGAGGTAACATGCCGGCAAGTTCTTGCGGCTTGCATCTTCTGGCCAACCGTATTTTGAGACAAGATCATCTCCAGTGGTTGAAACTTCGACTTTGTCGCCTACAACGCTAAAGTTGGTCAGTTGACAGACAACACGGGTATTGGAAACACGAACGACTGCACGTGCCATTCCACTGCGAAGCAGCTTGAGGCGACGGCGGTAATCGGTTTCACCAGTTTTTCGGCGGCGATATTGGTTGCGTTGGCGAGGTCCTTGAGACATCATTGTTCACCTCCGAAATCCACACCTTCGATACCCATTTGGGTCTTCATATGTGCGATGGAGCGGTAAGAGCCACCTTTGGCCTTTAGGTAATAGTGGCGGTATTGGGAACGATCGAGGGTCTCATCTTCGCGCATCTCTTTGAGAGTACGGCGTTGAGAACGGATAATTGCCATCCACTGGGTCTTGCGAGGGTTTCGTGCATTTGCAGTTCCCGAGCGCTTTCCTTGACCCTTTCTTCGGCCTTTTCTTTTCTGGTTAAGACGTTGAAGAGCACGAACACGAGAAGTTCCTTGAATAGCTCGAGCCTTGATCCATCCGCTTTCGATTGCATCACGAATGTCGACTTTTTGAACCGACTGTGCGACTTGGTCGAGGTAGGATGGGTTGATCCAAATACGGTTAACACCGCATTTTAGAATTTGAGCAGCCATTTTCTTTTGGTTGGTAATCTGCATCAGCGTTCCCTCCTTCGGTTTAGAACTCTAATTCCCAATTCATCAGCACGAGAATGGATGTTCTCACGCTTGCGCCCACCGACGGTTGCGCCGATGCGAGCTGCTTGGGTTTCAGGGTCGATCTTTTCGAGGTCAAACGGTCGCTGAACCATTACCTCTTCGAATCCAGAGGGATGAAGTCCTGCTGCTGCGTTAACTTTACCGTGACCGATTCGAACCAACGAACTTCGGTACTTGTAATTACGGCGTTGCTTGTTATCCATTCCATGGGGTTTTCTCCAACCGGAACGAGATAATCGAAGGTAGCGGTACCATTCGGTACGGCGGAAGGAAGGGGTTCCTTTCTTCTGGGCAGCCCGAAGTGCGAGAGCAGCCTTCAATTCATCGGATAGAACTGGTTTTTGGCGGGCGACGTGAACTTCCTCTTCGAGGTCATCTTCGTCATCCCAATCATCGTCATCCAATTCTTCTTCGGTAGATTCCTCTTCGGATTCCTCTTCAGATTCTTCTTCGGTAGATTCCTCTTCGGATTCTTCTTCGGTAGATTCCTCTTCGGATTCTGCGACGGTTTCTTCGACCACTTCTTCAACAGGTGCTGGAGATTGGTCTTGTAAGCGGGTAATCAAGTCGGCTTTCTTTCCAGAGACTGGTAAACCAGCCTCCTTGAGATGCTCCTTGAGTTCTGCGACCTTCATATTTTCGTAATCACTCATCTAAATCCACTCCTCATGCTTTCTCCAGCAGATAAATTCCATCTTGGAACACACGTCGATCACGCTTTTTGATTGTTGTGCAGCGTTCGATATTTGCTGCGGTTTGGCCAACTGCTTCCTTATCGATTCCGGAAACGGTAACTTCGACCTTCTTTGAAATCTTGACATCAACCCCTGGGAGGATATCTGCAGATCGTGGAACACGCTCTCCGAAGTAATTGTTTACTACGAGATTATTTCCTTTGACTGCAAGTGTCATTGGGAAGTGAGAATAGAAGGCTTTCAAATTATATGTAAATCCTTCTGTAACTCCCTTAATCATATTGTTTAGGTGAGCTTTCCAAGTTCCGGCGAGGGCTTTTTCTTTTCTACGAGGAAGATCCACTTGCACCAAAAGGCCTTCACCGACTTGGGTGAGGGTTACTTTGTGGTGAGCGAAATCTCGTGAAAGCGAACCTTTGGAGCCGGTAATGGTGACGGTGTCACCAGCGATGCTCGCTGAAACGCCTTCTGGCATCTCAACATTGTGTTCAATTCTATCTAATTTTACCATCGATAATTCACCTCAGTACACATATGCTAAGAGTCTACCACCAATGCGGCTCTCCTTTGCGTCTTTGTGGTTCATAATACCACTATTTGTAGTTAGAATTAGCAGACCAAAATCTTGAGCCGGAAGGTAACGCCCTTCCCACTTGTCGAATTCTTGTCGTCTAACCGAGTGGCGAGGTTTGACTACACCACATTGGTTGATCGCACCGCGCAAATGCACGTTATAGGTGCCACCACGGCCGTTTTCATTCTTTTCAATCTCTCCGACATAGCCGGAGATTTGCATGATCTCAAGCACAGAACCGAGCAATTTGCTCGCTGGCGAGAGTTCTACGTTGTATTTACCAGCTTGCTCTGCATTATACAGTTTAGCTAGTGCGTCATTTAGGGGGTCGAACTGCATCTCTTAATCACCTCAACTCATTTTTTTGAAACCTATTTCAGGTGCTATATCGCGGAAGCATTGTCGGCAAAGACGAAGCCCGTGACGGCGGATCATTCCACGTCGGCGGCCACAGCGGCGGCAACCGATGGTTCTTCCAATCTGTTCTCCATGATCTCGTGCCATTTTCACTCCTCCAGGATTTTGATTCCGTAATTTTCGACAAACCAAGCCCTGGATTCATCAGGCGTGGTTCGGTGGCTTACCGGTACTTTTGAAGAGCGACGGCGACGGCGGCTGACACGGTGGCCAGGCCTCTCGAGCACGACGTTGATGTCCATGCCGAAGATTCCGATGTCTGGGTCGTACTTCTGGTCTGGGAAGTCAGTATAATCTGGAATGCCGAAGGAAAGGTTTCCTGTTCGGTCAAAATTCCAAGAAGGAATCATGTTTTCACGAACCCAAAATGCTTGGGTCAAGAAATTCTTGATTACATCTTGGTTTCGCATTGTTGCTTTGCAGCCGATTGGGAAGCCAACACGGACCTTTAGGTCACGGTTTTGCTGCTTTCCGAGGGTTCGTATTGGAGTTGCTCCAGTAACCAGTTTCAGTACGGATTCTGCATTGCTTAGGCGATCTCCGCCTTCGCCAACACCGATGTTGACTACAACTTTGGTGATTCGCGGAATTGCCATTGGGTTTGAATCGCTCATTGACCCACCTCCACACCGGGTAAGGAAGATTTACCAACACTGAAGACAAGTTCTTCAGTGGTTACGAAACCGTCGAATGCGACTTCGTTGGACATACTTGAACGCTTGATGCTATGACCTGTTACGTCCGCTAGCAAACCGACGTGAGTACCACCGACCAACATACAGCGAGTACCCTCACCGAATTTGATATGCTCGAGGACTTTTTGGTCTGGAAGAGAAATCTTCAACGAATCGCCAGATTTGTGTTCTGCCGCATCAGCGACAATCAGGTTGCGACCATCGTGAAGATGAATTTGAGTCCTACCGCCACTGATTGTGGTCTTTCCTTCGATTCGGCAGATTTTCCAACCTGCTTCTTCAGAAGAAATAGTTCGATAGCGAAGACGACCATTAGTGTCCAACACACAGCGGAAATTTTCTTCGCCAAGTGATAGGACATCCATCAAGCCGACGCCTCGACGGGTGTCTTTTACGACACGACCATCGACCTTTGCCAAGCCATTGTGGAGAATGCTTCGAACCTCTCGAGTGGAGTGAGCCATGCCCAATACATCACGAATGACGATATTGATCGGCATACTTCTCTCCAAAGTATGAGCTCCGGCGCGAGGTCGGGTTACCCATACGGTGGTTTTGCGGGGTAGTGGCCAACTACGAGGGATGGCCAAACGCTTCAAGTGACTGCTGCTTCCCATATGATTCAACTCCTATCCTCGGTCAATTTTTGCATTCGCAACTTGTCGGTTTCGTCGAGTTTGACGATAACGACATTCGAGGAGTGGACCGGTAATCCCTCTTCTTTATTGTCGGATTTTGTCGAGGTTGCACCTTCGATGAAAATCCGGCTTTTCTTTGAATCTATGCGAATGACATTGCCACTAAGAGGGTCTGCCTTGCGCTTTCCACCGACACGCTTGCCGCCGTGAGCGAAATCGCCACGGACTACGCGTGCAGTATCGCCGACACGGATGGTGACCGTTCGTACACCAGCAAGACGGGTATCGGGCTTGTCTAATTGAAGACGAGCACGAACACGCTTGCGCTTGATGTGGAGTGGAGCGTTGTATTGCTCCTTTCTTTGCTTTCCTGGTTTGCTACTCTTGACCATTCAAAATCACCTCAGACGATCTGCTTTGCTGTTGCAGCGATACGAGGCCAGCGTTCTGCTGCCTCTCTCGATACAGGTCCTTTGATATCGGACCCTTGGACATCGCCTTTCTCATTTGTAATGACACAAGCATTGTCCTCGAATTGAACCCAGGTTCCATCGACTCGACGGAATGGGCGGCGTTGGCGGATTACCACAGCGTCAAACATTTGACGACGGGTTTCTGGAGTTCCACGCTTGATAGAGACCTTGATCAGATCACCTACACCAGCTGCTGGAAGACGGCGCATTGTCCCTCCTAGTTTTCGAACGTTGATTACCTGAGCAATTTTTGCTCCGGTATTGTCAGCGACTTGAAGACGTGCCATGGTCGGTAGACCACGGGTTTGCTTTCCTGCGATTCCCTTCATCAGACAACACCACCGTTATTTTCGATAACACAAAATGAAACCGTCTTTGAAAGAGGGCGGCATTCCATGACCTTGACGTTGTCTCCAACGCTGAGTTCTCCAATACAAGCTGGAAGATGAGCGCTCATAGCACTAGTTCTCTTCTCGTATCTCTCGTACTTTTGCATATATCGAACATTATGACGCTCGATAACGATTGTACTAGACATTCCTATGCTTGCTACAGTTCCTTCTAAGACCTGGCCACGAAGGCGCAGGGTTCCATTGAATGGACAATTTGCATCGCCATCCCATTCACCAGTAGGTACTTTTACGTCAACTCCAATATCACGCATTGTGATCACTCCTTCTTATGGTTACGGTTAATTCTGTCCTCAGAGCGCTGCCGTACCAGCCCTCCGACAATGATGGATTCATCTCCATCGATTTGAAAATTAATTGATTTCTTGCCGAGAACGACTTGTGAGCCGCCCTCCAACAAAGTGATGGTTTCTCTGGTCTCATCGATGACGAGCCCAGAACGACCGACCAAAGTCGAGTCGGTGGAGGAGGCAACCCGTAGGTTGGATCCAATCCAAGGTTGGTGGTAAGTATCGACGACCATCTCATCGCACCTCCACATTAAATCCGTTATCGCGCAGGACAGCGCTTGCTTTCTTCTTGTGATCGCCTTGCAATTCGATGACACGCCCTTTGACGGTTCCACCTGCAGCGCAGCGGTTTTTGAGCAACTTTGCCAATTGATTGATATCGATTGCAGAATCGACGATTCCTTCCACTTTGGTCACAATCTTGCCATAGCGACGCCGATCGGTGGTGATGGTTGCGGTTTGTTGTTCCTTTGCGATCTCTTGACAAATACATAATTCATCAGGTAATCCACACACGTTACAGATTGCTGCCATTTTTTCACCTCCTTATCTCGATTGTTTTTTTAAAATTTCACTCGGTCGTAACCATCTTGGTCCTGATCCGAGCTATAGAGCGGCGGGTTGCTTTGAAAGCTCCCATATTGGATGGAGTTCCACCCAAAGCCTGCTCTGCACGAAGTTGAAGAAGTTCCTCAAGTAGTTCTGTGAGTCGGTCGGCCATAGCCTCTTTACCCATAGTTGCTAATTCACGATTGCTGACGTGACTCATTGTGACTCCCCCTCTTTGCTAGTCTCTGCGGCTGCTGCATCTGCTTGCATTCGCAAATCCTCTTCGGTATAGATTGTTACTTCGTGTGGTAATTTGGTACCTTTGCGCATGATTGCGACGGTTACACCGATGGTTCCCAGTTTCTTGATACAGACCGCTTGGCCTTTATCCATGTGGGTCAATGCGGTTTCACCACAGTATTTGATGTGCCCATGAAGGAATTTCTGAGTTCGGTTTCGACTACCGGTCAACTTTCCAGATAGGGTGATCAAAACTCCACGAGCTCCTGCTTCCATGATGTTAAGTGCTGCCGAATGGCCTGCACGGCGGTAATACCAGCCACGCTCCATTGCGCTTGCGATCTTTTCTGCCATGACTTGAGCATTTAATGCTGGGTTTTCGACTTCCTCGACCTTTAGACGAGGGTTATCTAGTGAAAACTCCTCGTTTAGGCGCTTTTGTAATTCATTGATAATCTTACCTTTTCGGCCGATAACCATTCCTGGTCGCTCTGCCCTAACGGTAACTTCAGTTCCTGCTGGAGTTCGGCGGATTTCGAGTCCGCCAAATCCAGATTTCTTGGTATTGTTCATCAAGAATTCCTTGACAAGATGTCGCTCGACATTTCTGTCGATGATTTTTCGTAGTGTACTCTTATTGTTAACCATGATAAAACACCTCAGAAGTCGTCCTCCAACTCATCTTCAGCCGCGCTGAAGTCCTCAAGGAAAACCTCGAGATTGACACGGTAGTGATTGCTTGGACTTGCGCGTCCACGAGCACGAGGAATCCATCCTCTCTTGATAGGTCCACGGTGAGCCGCACAATGGGTGATGACCATCTCCTCAGGGTCGATGTCTTCGTATTGGTGGCGTGCGTTTTCCATACAGCTTTCGATCAACTTGATCATAAGTCTGCTAGCCTTGACCGGGTATCGGCCAGGGCCCATCTTTCCACGGCGGTGTCCGACCATCGATGGGCCGGAGCGCTTGCGCTTTAGATTGCCAGAGCCGAGAGTGAATGGCACTGCAGCAGCCTTGCGGCGGATGTCAGGTCGGTCACTATCGATCTTTAGGACGTTGTGAAGGAATTCAATTGCAGAGCCAGCAGTGCGATGCTTGATCGCCCGAGCAATTTCGAACAAGTGCTTGACGTGAAGGTCAGCGTTTACTGTTCGTGCGGTAGCCAGACGGCTGCCTTGCAATAGTTGAGTGTAACCCTTTTGCGGGAGTTGCTTTCTCTTGGATCTGCGGTCCATGTTTTTCTTAGTATATCCCATAATTATCAACTCACTTTAGTGCTACGTGGGCTGAAGAGCGGGTAGCACCGACACCAGGTCCGGAGTGTGTAACACTGCGGCGGGTCGGAGCGAACTCTCCTAGGTAATGACCGATCATCTCAGCCTTGACCTCAATCTCGACGAATTTCTGTCCATCGTGAACAGCGATTCTCTTGCCGACGAATTCAGGTAGGATTGGAACGTCACGGCGGTGCGTGCGAACTGTGCGACCGGTAGAGCGGCGCACTCGAGCGATGAAATGCTCGTTTTCTTCGGATAGACCACGTGCGATAGAGCGGCGTGTTCTAGATTTTAGAAGGGTGATGATAGACGGTGAGTCAGGATCCTCTTCGGAAGGCCATAATGGCATTGCCTTGAGTTCCTCAACCTCATATCCACGGTAAGTGAATTCTTTTTGCTTGCGGCCGGTAGCAGAAGAGCGTTTTTTGCGCGCTTTCCTACGGCTCGCTTTAGGGGTCATGAAGGACTTCTTTTTCTTTGCCATTATAGATCACCTCAAATTTTCTTGCCGCGGCCTCTACCAGTGCGACTTGGAGCAATATTACCCACCTTTGCACCAGGTGGGGTGCCACGAGCCACGGAGTTTGGTCCGTGAACCGCTTGATGATTTCCTCCACCGTGAGGGTGGTCGACAGGGTTCATTGCAACACCGCTGACTCTTGGGAATGCTTTTCCACGGGCTTTAGCCTTGTAATAAGCAGCACCTGCTGTTCGCAGAGGCATCTCAGATCGGCCGTGTCCAGCAAGGACGCCAATAGTTGCACGGCACTTGCCCGGTAGGTCTTTGCTAGCTCCTGATGGCATTCTAACACGAACCCTATCTCCAAGGTGTGCTTCTACCAATGCGGAGTTACCTGCTGTTCGAGCGACTTTGCCGCCGTCTCCAGGTCGAAGTTCAAGATTGTTGATCGCTGTACCTTCAGGGATGTTCAGCAAGTGGGTAATATTACCCGGTCTCAGAGAGACGTTATTGCCGATTGCAATCGATGAGCCGATTGCAAGACCTTCTGTTGCGACCAATAATGTGGTCTCGCCATCTGGGAGTTTAACTCGCAATAATGGCGCGGTGTGAACTGGACTGTGCACCAAATCGGTGACTTCTCCAACCACGCCATCGACGCGTGGAATTCTGTTCTTACCAGGGAATCTGTGGCTCGATACACGGTAACGTGGTGAGGAGCCTTTTCGCTGTGCTCGGATTCGCTTACCCATGATAGTTCACCTCATCAGAATGCGCCTAAGCGCATAGCAGCCTCATCTGCATTATAGCCCTCAGCGAGCCTGACCGAAGCCAATTTACCATTTTTGGTATTTCGAACGTTTACCTTAGCGACTTCAGCATCGAATAGAATTTCTACCGCTGCTGCGATCTCGCCTTTGGTTGCACTACGTCGAACGATAAACTCCAGACGGTTATCGTAATCACGAGCACTCATTGCCTTCTCTGTAATCCACGGCATTAGGATGATATTATACGGATTGACCATTCATCACACCTCCTCAGTTGATTGCCTCCACAGCAGCCTTGGTGAATACTGTCAGACGACCTAGGTCGCCACCTGGAGCTAAATGCTCAGCAGACAGATCCTTTGCAGCGACTACGTCGACACCAGGGAGATTGCGGGCAGCCTTTGCAAGACCGTCCTTATTTGCGACTACCAAAAGAATACTCTTTGGTACTTTGTGGACCCTTCCACGCATGGTTGCTTTTCCTGCACGGATTTTGCGACCACTGCGTGCTCGGTAGAGGTCATCGCCCAAACCGAGTGCGTTGAAGATTGCGCTGACCTTTCGGGTTCCACCGTTTAGGTTGAAGGATTCGATGTCGATCGATTCACCGTTCTCGGAATAATCACCAAGAATAATAGGTAGGGTCTTGATTCCACTATCGAAGCGGTGGCCACGGTTGCTTACCATCTCAATATCGGTAGTTGCACTTAGTGCGGAATCGCGAGCTAATCGGCGTTCGTTGCGGTTTAATTTGCGAGACCAGTCTTTTTCGACCTTTGGACCATGAGCACGGCGACCACCTAGAGTGTGTGGACTTTGTGCTGCACGACGTTGTCCGGTACGACGCATGATACGTGATACACCTCGACCTTTGCCCCACCATTCGACCGAATGCTTCATTCCAGCCATTGGCTTTCTCTTTCCGCCATGAGCGTTAGAACCGTATGCTTGACGACGGTTTGCTCGAGCACTTGCGATTGCGAGTTTTACCATGTCGGTACGGATTTCGGATTCGAATGCATCTGGCAAAGAAACTTTCTTGCCCATTTCGACACTGATGTCGTAAACCTCTTGGAGGCGACCAGCATCTAGTTCATCTTGTTCGATGTTGTTGAGTATATTGTGAACCGCTACCTTCATGTTCAGACCCCCTGCTTGCTTGCAGTACTTACGTAAGTGATCTCGAATGGAGCATCTACCTTGAGGCTACCACGGGTAGCATCACGGAATCTAACCAAACGCTTTGCAGGCCCAGGAAGGCTTCCCTTGACCAATAAATATTGTGAATTGACCTCACCATAGTGGAGGAATCCACCGGATGGAGTAATCGCTTTATCTTCTGCGCTTGCAATAGACAAGATGCGCTTATTGTATTCGGTTCGCTGGTGGTATCCAGTTTGACCACCTTGACGGATGGTCTTACGGACATACCCTGTTCCGAAATCTCCCATGTTACCGTGTTGACGGCGTTTCTTGGAGTTTTTGTGAGATTGTAATTTTCCACCGAATCTCTTGATGACACCTTGCCATCCGTATCCTTTGGTAACACCGATAGCATCGACGAATTCGCCTTCACTAAATACATCAGAAATCGAAAGTTCTTGGCCTAGGTGTTCCCTAGCCCATTCTAGTTGAGAGCCGGAGTCGCCACCATCCAAACCTAATTCCATGACTTCAGGAGTCTTGGAAGGGGTTCCAGTGATCGAGTGAGGTTGGGTAGCAGCGATTACTCGCACCTCGCAAAGGTCAGCAGCGGAAAGAGCATCGAAATGCTTGTCTGCGTCGTGCTCTTTACGGGTGTGAAGACGGCGGAATAATTGTGGGAAGGAATCGGTGATTTGTTCTGCGTCGACCCATGCTTCGCCAACAGCTTGCTTGCCGTATGGAGTCATTTGGTAACCACGAACCCCGAGCACCCTCATAGTAGGGACTTCGACAACGGTTACAGGAATTCTAATCTCCTGGCCTGCACTGACAGAATCTGGATTAAGATCACGAGCCATAATGTGAGTCATGCCTGCTTTCCAGCCAGCAAATCCTTGCACTCGTACTTCGGTTGATTCGGTTGTAGGCCACGATTTTACGTGACCAAAATGACGAACAGAGCGCTTGCGCGGACTGAATGCCATGCTACCACGACGTGGATGACTTCGTTTTGCCATATTGTTCGACCTCCTATGTTTTTTTACGACGAATTGGCCCCCTCGTTAGGGGCGTTCGAAGGCTCTTCAGGCTAGGGAGAGGCCGTGACATCGGCTCTCAGTCCACGATTGGAACCGAGAGTATCGGGATGCAATGCATTGCCCGCTATGTCTGGCCACTCACCATCTGAGCAGTTCGCCGACTTACCACCCATATATGAGTGGTTCGGTTCTGAATGGACCATAGGGCCGCTGCACGGCTATCACAACTGACGGTCTTCAAGCCTTTCGGTAACTGCCAATAAGAAGGTACGGAATTATGCAAATCCTCTTGACCCCCCGCCACACAGGTCGAGAACATGCCTCCAAGTCTCGGCCATCCCAACCTCAGGGAAGGTGTTGAAGCGAGAGCATATCAATTGCTTGCAGCAAAACAAGCTTTGTCTGGATCGACCCTATTGGTAATGCCGACCGGTTTAGGAAAAACCGCGGTTCAATGGATGGCGATGGCCGAAGCGATAGGAGGAGCCGGCAAAATTGTCTTGGTAGCGCCAACAACTGGTTTGGTAGCCCAACAAGCGCGCATGGCTCGTGAGATGATCGCGATACCTGAAGAGAAGATCATCATTCTAACCGGTGATGTTAGGCCGGCCAAGCGAGAGCAATTATGGGTCGATGCAAAAATAGTGATGGCTACACCACACGTTATTCGAAACGATGCTCAAAACGGCAGAATTTTGCTTGGAGATATCGATTTGCTAATCGTTGACGAAGCCCATCATGCGACCGGTTCTGATTCGATGGCTCAATTGGGTGATATGTATTTGGAATCAAATTCCAATGCCCTTGTATTGGCCGCTACAGCCTCACCAGGCGTAAAGGATGAGCGAGTGATAGAAATCGTTCAACGCTTGGGAATCGAAAGATTACATGTCGCCCGAAAAGAAGATGATCTGCTAGCACCTTATGTTACCGCAATGGAGGTGGAATCACACCGTTTGGCCTTGCCTGAAAATTTGCTCGATCTGATTCGACCGCTTAGAATGTGTGAATCAGAGGAATCTGAATTCTTACGTCGAGGCGGATTCTTGATCCGCACCGGAAGGATAACTACTGCCGCTATCGATGAAGCCCAGCGTAGAGCAAGTGCTGCTATCGGCCGAGGCGACCCTCGAGGTTATGATGCTGCAAAGCGAATTGGAGATTTGCGCCGACTTCATAGATTATTGGATTTAATCGAGACTCAGGGCCTGAATACCGCGATTCAATACTTGGATAGAGCAAGAGGAGATAATGCCAGGAAAACCAAGAGATTCCTATCATTGACAGAGGTTAGCAATTTCCACCGAATCTGTGGACAAATGCAAGAGATCCATCCAAAACCGCAATTGGTAAGCTCACTCACCTCTACCCAACTAAAGATAGGTGGCAAGGTAATAATTTTCACCGAATATAGGGATACTGTTGATTATTTAATATCTATCTTATCGCAATTGGATGGAGTGAAGGCTGGGAGATTTGTCGGCCAATCTAGTAAGAGTGGAAATATTGGAATGAAGCAAAAGGAACAATTGCAACAATTGGATCGCTTCCGCAGCGGCGAGATCAACGTATTGGTAGCAACATCGGTCGGCGAGGAAGGTTTGGACGTTCCCGCGGCTGATTGTGTAATTCTTTACGAACCCGTCCCTAGTGCGATCAGGGCGATTCAACGACGGGGAAGGACCGCTCGACAAAGCAAAGGTGATGTCCATATACTCATTTCAAAAAATACCCGGGACGAGTATGTTCAAATGGCGTCAATCAAGCGTGAGCAAGCGATGTATAGAACCTTAGAACGATTGAAACGGCAATCGAGATTACCCCGAAGAGCACCGCCTACAAACGAGATTTTATCCTTGTTCACCGTCGATGGCCAAACGGCTGAATCATTCATAAAGTCCGAGCAAGAGAGGTTATATCGACCACCAGAAATCAAAGTTGTAGAGCCAAAACAACAAAAATCCAAACCCAAAAGTCCGGAATTAATCAATAGGCCGAGAGCCCAAAAATCCTTAGCCGAATTCGCAAATTCAAGCCCTGAACCCGCCAAAACAGTCGAGCCTAAATGGTGGGAGCCGGTTCTAGACGGCACTTCATCACCAAGTAGGGAAGAGGAATCTGCAACTGCAGCCGCAGCGATTACCGAAACCGACCACCTTGGTATAGAACATCAATCACTCGAATTGATTGCCATTGACAATAGAGAATCGGCTTCGACATTGCCATCTTTACTCAAGCTCATGGGTCATGAGGTGAGCATGGAACACTTGCCGGTTGGAGACATTAGAATCTCGGAGCGCATTCTTATCGAGAGAAAAAGTGCAAGAGATTTGGTAGATTCTCTTTTGGACGGTAGATTGGTTCATCAAGCGAAGAGATTGATGAGCGCGGCTGCACGCCCGCTGATGATCATTGAATCAAATGAGACCGATAGAGTTCACCCAAATGCGGTTCAAGGAGCGATGGCATGGCTCACCTTAGATTTGGGAATCCCTGTATTGATGACGGGATCGACCGAGGGTACTGCAAGATTTGTCTCAATCGCAGCAAAACGGGAAGCAAGAATGCTCGACCTACTAGTCGGACATAGCAAACGAAAACCACCAGATCCAATTCTAGAATCATTACGAGCGGCCTCACAGGAGGTTCTATCGATTATTAACGGCGAAGCGATCGAGGGCGCATTATCGAAGAGATGGACCTTGGAAGTTCTCAAGCAACGCAGCCGAATTCTTGCTGAATTACCAGGGATTGGTTTGGTAACCGCTCAAAGAGTGATGGAAAAAGCCGGTGATATCGATGGATTATGCCAACTTACTGAAAAGGAATTGAGTGAAGTCGATGGAGTATCATCGATTCAAGCAAGAGACCTTTACCGCTTTTTGCACGGTTGAACTAATTTCACGAACCGATGATTAGTGCACGAGTACGTAATTGGGCGAATCTATCGATATGATGGCCCAGAGCAAATGCAATGATTTCGGTTAGGTTGACCACTGGCAATGCAGTATCGAGTTTTGCGATTCGTCCTGCTTTGCCTTGGTATGAATCCAAGTTGTAGTGTGAAAGGGTACAAGCGCTGACCAACACCTGGGCACCAGCCTTCTTGGAGTCGGCTAGAACTTTTGCGGTCATTTTCATCACACTTTCTCCAAGGGTAAGAAGTGAGGGGTTACCTACACTCATGGTTTTACTCGGAAAATCCACAGGACGACCACCCAGAGCAGTAATCAATTTCTCCATGTAATTCGGATTCCAAACATCGTCATTTCCACAAGCACCTTCCCTTTGCATATGAGGTCCATAATAGCATGCGATATCCAAATCTAGTTGATTTACAACCGCGGCCTCGACCTTATCCAAGCCGATCTCATCGACTAGAATATGAAGCAGGTGATTGGTTTCAAGAGTTGATGGGTCAAGTGTCATTCCGGTCGTGTCCTCGAGGACACGATTGGTTTTTGCTAACGCGATCGGGTCGTTTTGTAAGGTGGTCAATGCTTCAAACATAATTCCTTGGGCCGAAGCACAAGGAGTGATGATATTGTGACCATTCCTTTGAGCGATTGCAAAGTTTCGAGCATTCAATGCCAGTTGTAACTCAGGATTGCCTTGCTTGATAATGTCGCCGCCATCGCTACTATAACCAATCATTTCGATCAATTCGATACCGAGAGATTTCGCCAATGGTTGAATTGTATCCTCCACCTCTTGACTAGCCTGGCGGGCAACATTTCCGGGATAATAAGAATATTTTACCATAATGTTGACCTCAGAATCTCCTATCCAATTTATTGAATATCGCCACAATTTCGTGGTGATTATCCACTTTGAAATTAATCATATCAGGAATTTTGCCAATTCCTGCTGGTGGTGCAAGCATACCTTGGAAACCACGCATCATCGGTCCACCGTTTCGAGTGAAACCGAGCATCATTCGTAGTGAAACTCCGTTCATGATATTCGAACCAAGTCCGAGCGGGCCTAGAACCGAACGGTAAAGTGAGGTTTCGTTGACATTTCCAGTCAACTTGACCGAGCGAGAATATCCTTTGACCATTCGACCGGGCTTGCCGGTGAACTTGAACTCAGCCAATAGGCGAGCCCGGGCTGCGTAAAGAGCATCAGCAGCTTGAGCACCATCGATTCCATGGCGGTAAATCGAAGAGATATCCGCTTCGTCCCAAACTCCGCCATTCTTTTGCAAGAGGTCGAACATCGATCTTTGGTGTCCACTACCACTACGAGGGTCTTGGGAGCGAACCCAGCGTTGTAGGTTCAGCCCTGGGCCAGAATAATTATCATCGACCATGTAGGTATCAGACATGGAATTGATCATTTGTAATCCGCCAACATCAGCCATAGCATGTAGTGCGGTCGCTTTTGCCGAGGCCATTACACCCATAGGTGCTCCACTAGCTAATCGCTCGCCTTGGCGAGGGTCAGCAACCATCCAAGGTTTGGAGTTTGCACGGTCGGTATCGTAGCGATCATAAGAGACCATGAGGTCTTTAACAACCTCGTATCCAGGAAGTGGTTCTAGGGTTAAAGTGCCATCAGCAGCAACCAAATCACAAAGTCTCATGGTATCAGCACTAACTATTCGCCCATTTGCTTTCAGGCCGGTCAGCGGGCTAAGCCCTCCGATTTGGCCTTGGTTGAATGTAAGTGATCCATCGATTTCACGAGCGATGGCAATCAAAGCATCTTGAATGGTTGCATGTCCAGGTAGAACACAAGCGACTGTATCATAACCACTTTGAGCCTTTATCGGGTCATATCGGAATATTTTCAATGTCAAAGAAATCTCCGGCTGTTCGATTTGCCCTGGGCTAAAGTCACCATCGTCGGCTGGAACTTCTTCATCGCCAGCGCCATATGCGATCATCGCTTCGACCAATTCTTCTTGGAAGACTCCATCAGCATCGACGCAAGCGATGCGAGGTAGGACTTGATCAACCCATTGAGCCCATGGCTCATCGAAATCTACATCGCATTCTTGAATTGCTTGAATGCAGGTTGCACCGAGATCCGAAAATTTTCCATCCCAATCGTGGCCAGCTTTACAGTATTCATCATATGAGGTATCACCGATAGCACAGATCGAATAATGAATTCCCGAAAGGCTGGGATTAGATGCACATGTAGCAATCCACAAAGACTCGGCATTATCCGGCATTTCACCTTCTCCCCAAGTTGAGGTAATTATCAAAACTCGCTTATGGGAAGATAATCTGGATTGATCATAACCATCCATATCGATAACGCTAGCATCCAAACCGAAGTTAGCAGCCATCTTTACGGTCTTCTCAGCCAAGCCTGCTGCATTCCCGGTCTGTGAACCAAAAAATACCGCCAAAGAACGGTCACCTGCTAGAACCCCTGCCAAGACCCCATCATCTGCTGAGGTCTCGATTGCAACTGGAGTTGCTTCAACGATTTCCTCCACAGGTGTTGCAGGAGCTCCATCGGCTTCTACAGCCTCATATTCGAATTTGATAATCTCGACCGGGCAAGCTTCTGCTGCCTCTTCAATAATATCGGAATATTCGGCTCGGAACTCTGGTTTTATCATTGAAAAGCCGGTGTTACGGTCGAACTTTCCGTCCTCGCGAACCTCTGCTTTGATGAAACTAGAATCGTCAGTTATGCTGAAAACCTCAGGCAAAATATCTTCGCAAGCATCACAGGTTATACAGTCCTCTTCAATCCAGACCTTTGTGATGGTTGGCATGAGATTCACCCATTGCTCGCACTGAGCAATCGACTCGACTGGTAAGGAGTCTTTGAAGGTTTTCGACCGGCCTCCCTTTAGGGAGAAATTTGTGTGATTGGATTTTTTGGTCAAACTTCACATTTGGAAGTCGTCCATACCAGCCATCATATCGCCGCCAGCCCCACCTTTGGAAGAGATTACGTCATCGATTCTTAGAATCATAATCGCAGTCTCTGTTGCGGATTGAATCGCTTGGTTGACCACTCGCTTTGGCTCCAAAACATTTGCTTCGAGCATGTCTTTTACTCCGCCTTCGTCAACATTGATTCCGGCGTGCTTTTGTCCATCTGCATGAGCTTTTCTAAGTTGAATAATAGTTGTTACCGGATCTAAACCTGCATTTTCTGCAAGGGTTCTTGGAACGATTTCCAATGCGGTTGCAAAGGCTTCGATTGCCATTTGTTCACGGCCGCCAATCGATTCGGCATAGGCTCGGAGATCTCTTGAAATCGCTGCCAAAACACTACCGCCACCGGTCAAAACAGCACGATCTTCCCATGCTACAGAAACAACACCGACCGCATCATCGAAAGCACGCCGGATCTCGTCGACCACATGTTCGGTTCCGCCACGAAGAAGGACAGATACCGCTTTTGCTTCTGGGCAACCGGTGATGAAAGTCATATCCGATTCGCCGATTTTGCGCTCTTCGATCTTCGCCGCTAGACCAAGGTCGGCTGGGCTAAGGTCGTCGATATTTGTGACAATCCGACCGCTGGTCGCCTTTGAGAGCGCTTCCATATCGGATTTCTTTGCTCTACGGATAGCAAAAATTCCGGCCTTAGACATGTAATGTTGAGCGAGGTCATCTATACCCTTTTGGCAAATGACGACATTTGCACCGCTCGCTTCAATTTTGCTAACCAGGGACTTGATGTAGCCTTCTTCCTCCTCGAGGAAAGCTGCAAGCATGGTTGGGTCGGTGATCTGGATTTTTGCATCAACTTCGGTCTTCTTGACCTCGATCGCACTATTGATTAGTGCAATTTTTGTATCGTTAATCGAGCGAGGCATGCCCGAGTGAACCCTCTGCTTATCTAGGACTAATCCATCGATAAGGGTTGAATCTTTAATCGAACCGCCTTGACGTTTCTCGATCTTAATATCGGATAAATCAACCATTCTCTCACCATCTTCTTCATGGCCCACACACTTTACAGCACGTACGGAAATATCTGCTAAGAAAGATTTGACCGCGCCGGCGGATTTGCCAGTTAGGGAGGTTTTTGCAATCTCCATCAATACCGCATCATCGCCATCGATTGCGATTCCATGTAATTCCAAGCAATCAATTGCCTTTTCAGCAGCTAATCTGAATCCTTCACAAATAACCGTTGGATGAACATTTTGTTCGATTAAATCCTCCGATCGCTTCAGTAATTCGCCTGCTAAAACAACAGCTGTGGTCGTTCCATCGTAACAATGCTGTTCTTGAGTTTTTGCAACCTCAATGATCATTTTTGCCGCTGGATGGTCTATATCCATCTCTTTGAGAATTGTTGCACCATCATTGGTAATGACCACATCGCCCATGCTATCTACAAGCATTTTATCCATGCCCTTTGGACCAAGAGTACTGCGTACTGCATCGGAGACGGCTTTTGCAGCTGCGATATTATTGGATTGAGCACTACGGCCACGTGTGCGTTGAGTTCCTTCTTTGAGGATGAAGATTGGTGCTTGCCCATTTCCGTACATGTTGATAACTCCTACAATCCTTGCGCACGAGCGCATGGATTTCAACCCATCGTCGAGAGCATTCAGTTCTGACTGTCAAGCCATTGCTGACCATAATGCTGCCATTGGTCCGTAGTCCAGCCTTCAGGTAGGCCGCCGGCAGGAATTGCTGGGCCAGTTTGAGCCACCGGTTCCGGAACTGGCGTTGGTGGAGCTAATACTGGAATTTCCTTGGGCGGTTCGATGGTTGGGGCCGCTGCCACATTGCCATATGTTGCAGAAATATTGTCTTCATAACCCTCCTCGGCCCAATCCTGTTCTTCTTCTTCTTCTTCGCCACCGTTGAGTACACCGATCAAAACAGCTACCAACGCAATGATTAGGCTGCTACCTACAATCCAAGTTGCGATGCCGATCCAATCGAAGGATTGTCCATCGGCAGCATCGTTAATTTGATCTGATGATTTCATCTTGGTCAAGGTTACTTGGAGGTCTAATGATGCTGCATCTTCGACTGTATTTGAGATCGCCCAAATCCGAACATGGGTATCAATGAAGTCCTCTTCCAAATTCATCAAACTAGATTCTGTAACCTCGAATCGGATTGTCACGTCACGAGTTTGTTCAAGCGCTAATGTAAAATCTCTATCTGAAGTATCGATCGAAGCACTATACCAGCGGTTAGAGCCTTGTTGATCCAACGACATCGAAACTCCTTGACTGTCGGTATATTGGTTCCTGATTTTAACTACCACAACATATTCGCCCGGCTCGGTGATAACCGTGGTTTCATCAGCGATGATTCGAATCCAATTTTGAGAGCCTACGAAATATGTACATTTGCCAAACGATGAAACATCTGGCTCATTTACGCTTGTTGCAATTACTTTGAGTATCAATTGACCATCGATGTCATCATCAAAATCAAATGTGACCGTGACGTTATAGGAAGCACCCGGTTCAAGCATAGGGGTTTGATTATCGAGAATTTGCTCGAAATGAGCATTCATGCCTTCAGGTGGGTCTAAACTCATTTTAAATTTATCTGGTTGGTTTCCGGCATTGGTAACTTCAAATCTCATGGATTGAGATGGGTCACCTGGAATGAATGATTGGTCGGCGACCTCATCTGATACGGCTACCGCAGCGGTATCGGTTATCTCTACATTGATTGTAATCTGCTCGGTTACACTCGGATCACTTACACTAGTAGCCTTGATGGTAACGGTGTACAAACCGGGTTCTAATCCAATCGGCATTGGCAAATTTAGTGCAATCGAGGTTTCTCCATCCCACGCATCGAGAACTGTTGTTTCATCCGAAGAAAGATAGGAAAGTAAATTCCAATTCGATTCAACCCTTTCCAAGGTATAAGTCTCATCAGCATTGCCCAAGTTGAATAGATCGACATAAACGACTATGTTTTGTCCATTTGCCGAGCCTATTAAATCGTATGATTCTGCAATCATCCCGAGATTGATCAAGGTAGGAACTTCGATTTTCTTGGAGATTACATCGGTGCCGAATAAGGATTGGCCGCAGGTTGGGCAAACCGCTCGAAGTGTAAATGGAACTTCACCTGGAGCGGAATTCGAGGGCGCTGTTACATTGAGAAAGAGGTCGATTTGCTCGCCCTTACCCAAAGGAAGAGGCATTTGAACTATAGAACTATTCAAATCGGTAACGAAGGCTGTCCAACCATCATCTAGTGGGAAATTAGATGTTATTGTAAATCCTGCTTCTTTGTTACCGGAGTTTTGGAGACGGAATGGGATTTCACCGGTTTCTCCGGGCCCTAATGAATCGGCAATGAGAGGAGCGCTTGAAGAAAGATAAACGCCAAATTGTTCAGTCACGGCGACATCGGAGCTAATTCGACCCAATTCGCCTAGTTCAGTCCCACCGTTATCGGTCCACCAAACCTGCCAAACCTGTTGTTGTACATCTGCACCAGCTGGGACCGATAGATTGATCCACATCTCGCTAACATTACCGCCGGGAATCGGAGGTAAACTGATACTTGTACCGTGTTGAGAGGGATGTTCAGAATCGATTCTAATCATTGGTATGGGAGACATCCAAGTTAGATTTGAAACATCTGATTGGATCAATACCGCTGCAGGTTGGTAGCCATTATTTGTAATATAACAATGCATTGGAAGAACTGTATTTGGAGGAGTAGTATAACCGCTATCCGGTGAGTCGCAGTCTATATCAAGTGTGAATTCTGGCACTTTTTCAACACCAAATAATACGAAATCATCGACATGCATGCCAGAAGCTGCACCGCTGGTATCCGAATGGAATAAAATCCCATACGAATAAGAATGACCACCCAGCAATTCGGTTGGGTCCCAAGAAATATTGCTCCACTGGCCAGAGCTGGTTCCAGGCAGATCTTCACTGAAATTATGGGTCAATTCATTTCCAGGACCGCCATTATTTCGCCAAAATTCGAGAGCGACATAATCTCCTGCACCCATCATTCCCCAAGTTTGAACATGGACTTGAGCGGAAACATAGGCTGCTGAAACGAATTGGTTTTTACATACCGCCATGCTTCCATAGGCATTATTTGATAGATCACCATCGAGATATGCTCCTTGGTTACATTGCCAATTACTGGTTCCCCGGTGGCCGTAAATCAAGCGGTCATGAGCGCCTGATGGGTAATCTGACCCATCGTTTGCGTGCTTCATGTGAATAGTTCCCTTTGCGCCATCACTATTGTCGGATTGCCAAATACCTTTACCGGTAGCGCTACCACCATTTGCTGGGTATCGCCCAGGGAACATAAGTGATTGCCCAACTGAAGGAACACCATCCGCTTCACCTTCCATCTCATCTTGAGCAACAGCAACCGGCAAAGTTTGTTCCATAACATCATTTTCATTTCGGTCATCGAGATTGTTGGTTACCGTTGCTCGGATTATTAACCCACCTTGAAGTTCATTGGTACTAATATTCAATATTGAATGAGCGACAGTTGCTGTCCAGGAGAATGAATCGGTATGAGTTTGGCCACCGAGCATTGAGACCGTGGGCCAACTAGTCGAATTGACCACGAAGCCAATCGGATGGACAATCTCTACTGTTACGGTTGCATCGGTGCCTGAAAGTGCACCTCCTCCTCTTTTTACCTCAACTTCAATATCGACTGTATCGCCGACTTCGATATATTGCAAGATTGTTCCGCTTGGTTGAATCCAATTATTGACTGCACTAGCATTCGCAACTGTGATTTTTGAAACGAAAAAATCATCGGAACTGCCTCCACGTCCTTCGGTATCGGCACTTACAGGTGTGACTACGATAAGCATGGATTGCATCAGCATCAGCAGGACGAATATGAACGGGATTGCCTTGCGCATTTACATCAACGGGTTTGCGAACAACGCTAACCATATGAATGTGGCCTTCTGCTGTCCCCATAGGGGACAAGGCTTGGAATTAAATCCAAAGCCGGAAAATCAACACGAAGAAGCAGGAAAAGAGGGCAACCTTTGATACCATCTCCAATCGGGGAGTGATTTGTGGGTGAGTTCGCAGACAAAGGACCGTTAACGGCCCGCATTTGGTTAACAGGAGTGGTTTTCTGCCAAATATTTCTCACTCCTATGGCTGCATTCTCGATCACTTACCTGTTCGAATTCAGTTTTGGTGCCGAGAATTTCACCATGTCTTTCCAAACTCAAATGATTCCTTGGATCGTTGCAGCCTCCTTAGCATATGGAATGTTAGCGCTTCTTCTCGCCCTTTTTTCTGGTGGTTTCACACCCTTATTCGTAATCGAGAGAGGCGGATGGAAAGCAACCCTCGGCCTCACAAGGGTAAAAAGAGACGCTGCAAGCTTGCGCCAAGCAAGAAAAAATCATTCACGCTCGCCCCACGCTAAGATGACCGTAATGGTTTCAGATCGGATGGTCAAAGGCCATTCCCTTCTCTCTACCCATGGTGGGCTGGTCCTATTGGCAATTCCATTCCAACTATTATTGGTCGTAGCACCCCTGGCTCTAATTATTTTCATCCCAGAGACTTGGATTAAAGAACAAAGAAGACTAGAGGTCGCTCTAGCATGCTACTTGGTCGTACTGATTTTTGTGATGAGGTTTTTCCCTAGTTTTGCCAGAAAACATATCACTATTGCAGCGTTTACTAGAAGATGGCTTATCTCGATGACCAGATTATCTTGGCTTGCGCCGGTATTGGTTCTGTGGTTGATGGGAAGATTAGCCAGCGTAATCGTTTTGTCTTGGCTTGGAGCAGATCTTGGTCAAAACATTAACATTGAGCAATCTTTCATGGAAGATATGCTCCATATTGGAAGTGTTCCTGATACCTCGTTCCTTGATCTCCTGACCGCTTTAGCGGTCATGCCTTTGGCAGCATTTACGACATTGGCAGTTCTTGGTGGTGGCTCCGGGAAACCACCTGAGTGGATGAGAATCGGCAATGAAAAGCCAATAAAGACTCCAGAGGAAGAAGGCGATGGCGGTATGCTCATCAAGAGCGGAAAAGTCGTCGGTGCCGTAGCTGGCACCGCGCTTGGAGTCGGGGTTGGCATAGCCGCGGCAGGAGCAGCAGGGCTAGGACAAAAAGCAAATCTCGTCGCTACAACTGCGGTTGGCGCGGCTCAAGCCGCACCCAGTGCAATCGATGGCACTATGAAAACCGCCGAAGCATCTAGCGAGGCATTCTCTTTCATCGATGAGGCGGCAACGGTTAACGAAAAGGTTGGTGATCTCGATCTAGATCAAGGCGGAACTGAAGATTCACAATTCGAAGGATTCGGAAATATGTTTGGTTAACAAACTGGTACTGACAACACTAGTGAATTGATGTTATCAGTACTAGCCTTAGCCATATTATGAATTACAATAGTAATTATCTCGAAACACTATCATTCTTCTTCATTGAGAGAAACCAATGGTCGCCCTCCACTCAAAATTAGTAGAAACAGACCCTTGATCTTGCCATCGCTACGTGGTCGACCGAGATCAGGTCGAGGCTCATTGAGGAGGATTTTTCTGCAGATTGCACAACGTACCGCAGTCACTTCCCAAACCGGCGCTGGAAATTGACAACAGGACTTGTCTGATTCGGCTTCATTTCGAACCAATTGGAGTTTCATCGCTAAGGTTTTGGTCCAAGGAGGGCCCTCGCCTGCAAGTGGAGAACTAATGTTTGAAATCAATAACCAACCGCTTGAAAGCCAGAGTCCAAACCCGAGAGGAGCATTGCCATATTGGATGGTTAGCCAACCAAAAATGAGTGGGATGAATGTGAAAAACAATCCTAAGTAGTAGAAATTCCTCATGTGAAGTACTCTCAATAATAATTCGCCATCAACATTGACTGGCTCAGGATGAGATGTGAATTGCTCGTTCCAAGACTTCATTCGAGGGAACAATAAAAATGGTATTCTAAAGGCAGCGTGGGAAAAAAAGACCCCCACGAAAAATGAAAAAACCTCGAACCACATTTCAATCACCTACTGCAACTATTCTGTGATGAGTTCCGCTTCTAAAGGCTGGTCGCTTACAATTGCTGGAATGTTGCTGGTCAGAACTAATTCATGAGGCTCATCTACTCGCTTTTGAATGAATACAAATACTCCGAAACTCGCGACTGCGATTGCAAATATCGACAAGAATAAGATTCTCCCCATCGAGAACGCACCTGCCATAGTATCTACGAGCCCTTTGCCTTCGACTTGTTCCCAATCGATGAGTGATGATGCTCCACTATCATCGATTGCTCGTACGATTACCATATTTGTCCCAAGAGGCAAGATGTCGCTATCGATTGTAAACGTGAATGCAAATGTCTCGTAAGAGGTTAATTCTCCTTCTACAACTTCGTATGAAACCTCACTCCAGGTTTGACCATCATCGACCGAATATTCTACCATTTCGAGGATTGCACCTCTGCTCCAAGCCATGCCGGTATAGGTGACTTCCCCGTCCCCCCCGATACTTGTATTGGTGAAGTGGGCTTGTAGGTCAAGATTCATCGAAGATGTCTCCATTCCTATTTCCGAAAGATAGCTTGCCATCCAAGTAGCATCATGGGCATCTACCAGCCCCCAACCGAAGTCACGATTCCAATGTGGATCTATCTCGGGCTGAGTTGGTTCACCCATTCGAGTAGCGGTGCTTCTTAGGATTTCTCGAACGACCAAGGGATTGATTTCATCATTTGCTTCAAGCATCAACGCGATAACTCCACTCACTGCTGGAGTGGCGTACGAAGTGCCTGAACCACGACCGGTATAGCCGTTATTTGCCGCATCTTGACCTGGGACATTGTTATTGCAAGCGCCGGTGGTCACACAACCTTCGGCTTGAATAATATTGGAGCCAGGAGCGGTCACATCCGGTTTCATCTCATTGATAGGATCGCTATCACCATTATCTCGACGTGGCCCCCGACTAGAGTATGATGCGATGGTATCATCATCACGAGTAACGGTATTCAGATCATCGGTCGCACCGACTGTAATAGATAGTGAAGAAGAGCCCATGCCGGATAAGCCGTCATTATCCGGTCCATCGTTTCCTGCGGCGATCGAGGCGACAATTCCGGCTTCGGTTGCTGCATTGAGAATTCTAGAATGCATATCCTCTCCATCGGAACCGCCGGTTTCATGGCTGGTTATTCCCCAAGATAGCGAGATGATGTCGATCCCATATTTGCTTTCATCAACACCAGGCCATTCAGTATCTTTGTGGTCGATAATCCACTGAATTCCATTCATCGCTGATTCATAGAATTCTTGTTCTAAAACGTAATTCTCGAACGGGCCTGCTCCTGCATCGGTTCCGATTCGTACATCGATCAAACTAGCATTCGGTGCAGAACCCTCAAATCCGGTTTGTTCGTCATTAGCGTCTAAACCGGTTGCGCTTGCCATTCCCATGCAAGCGGTCCCATGCTGATTTCCATCATCGGGGTCGAATGAGCCGTCTTCTTGTTGACCACCAGCAAGAAGACATTCAGGGTCGGTATGTAGATAACAAACCGCATCATATCCTGCAACAAATTTGTCCTTTAAACCTGGGTGTTCATTATCGACACCGGTATCGACCATTGCGATATTGATGCCCATGCCTCGCCCTTCAGAATGATTCCAAGCCGCATGTGGGTAATCGTCAGAAGGCTCAGATTTGATATTTGGTGTCTGAATATCGCCATAAAAAACGACTTGACCATAACGTTCGACCATAACTACACCATCGATTTCTGCCAAAACCCAAATGTCTTCTGAATCGATGACTCCGAGCAATAATGCATCGACCGATTCGATGACATCGATGATAGAATAGCCCATTTCATTGAGTAATTCAACATCGGAATCGGTGATTTCTCGACCGTAAGACAAACCGATACCAACCGGTCCGGTATTGGTTTCTAATGAATCAAAAATGCCATTCCGGTTTGAGTCCACGGTGGTATAATCCCACCAGTCTACATTTTGGTGGACGATTGGACTCATGGTTGGAATAACGCTCGACCAGCCTTCATCGCGATTATCAGTACTCAAAGAACCAGTCAAAGGTAGAACCAAGAGGGTTAAACAAAGGAGTGCAAATCGGCGTCGCATAGTGTTCCCTATACACTAATGGGTGGCCCGATGGTCATCAACATGTTGGTAAAAATTAATTAAATTGTTTTCAACAATACTAAGAAATTCAATAGAAGTGGTGGGAGCACAGGGGGTGAGTGCTGGACTGACTGCAAGGAAGGAAGCACGAACTCTAGTGCTCCCAACATGAATACAATTAGAAGCAATTAACGTGGTGGGAGCACAGGGATTTGAACCCCGTCCGGCTGGTATCTTCTGATCCGCCACTGTATGTTGTGTGTACGGCTGTATGTGGATTATTCTCGGATTCGATTTTAAAGTCAAATCATTCGAAGTCTTCTCAACAATTGGAGCCAGCAATACTACCAGGTTATACTATACTCCCTTTTGGTGTATTCAAACCCAAATAAGCTAAACTCATTGCTTTGCTTGACGACGAGCGCGCTTTCGACGGCGTAGTTTCTTTTTACGCCATTTCCATCGCTGCTGGCCAGCCTTTTTCCAAGCCCGTGAACCTCGCTTCATGGTGAACAGTCCGGCGACAAACCTCCTCTATATGAGGGCTTTGGGTAGCCAAGCCTGAGATTAATATTCAAAAGGAGTAGCCTAAGCGGATGTAAATATTATTAAATTCGTATAAACTATTAAATTCTTCATCTCCAAAGGACGGGTCATGCGCACATGTGCTTGGATACTGATTCTACTTTTTGCCGGCTTGCCTCTACTAGGTCTAATCTCTCCAGTTAATGAAACGGCAGATGTAAATTATGAGGGTTTCTTAGATTCATCTGGGCTAGGTATTGCCCAGCATGATGCCTTAACCGAATTAGATTTAGGAATCTCAACTTCACAAGTTAGCGGAAGGTCTGCTGGCACTCAATTCAACAATTCAGCCGGTGGTAATAGTGAAGACATAGGGCATGCAATTGTGGTCGATTCAAATGGAAATGCATATGTCACTGGATTTTTCAAACAAATAGCAACTTTCGGTTCGACTAGTGTCACTTCTTATGGGGGCACAGATATTTTCGTGGCTAAATTAACCCCTACTGGCACTTGGGATTGGGTAACAAAGGCCGGTAGCACTTCGGATGATGAATCTAAAGATATCGAAATCGATTCAAATGGAGATCTAACCATCACCGGATATTGTAGCGGAAATTCAACCTTTGGAACTATCGACTTGACTTGTGATGCTTCGTATCAAGACATTATCGTGGCAAAAATTAACCAGACCGGTAGTTGGCAATGGGCAATAGCATCGAATCAAACAAGTGGATATTATGTGAGTGGAGAAGGATTGGCAATCGATAGCAACGATGACATTTTTATCACCGGACATACCGATGCCGGCAAAATTGGCAACACACCTGTTTTCAATAGTATATTTGTCTCAAAAGTATTATCAAATGGGACTTGGGGAGATTCGGTTTACTTTTCAACGAGTGGTGGATATAGTAGCAATAAAGGCTTAGCATTGGATCTCAATTCTAATGGTGAAATTTTTGTAACCGGTCAATTTGTAGCTACGATTACAATTGATGGCAATAGTATTACATCTTCAGGTTCGACAGACATCTTTGTTGCTAAATTCCACTCAAATCTAACCAATATTTGGCTGGTTAAAGCAGGAGGTTCAGAGACAAGTTATGGTGACAGCGGTGCTGCCATTGCGGTTGACTCAAATGGCGATGCATATCTAACTGGAAGTATTGATGAGGAAGCAGCATTTGGCTCTACAACTCTTTATGCAAGTTCTAAGGACATTTTCTTTGCAAAAATACTAGCTAATGGAACCTGGGATTGGGCGACGACTAACAGTTCAAGCAGTGGGGCCAGTTGGGGAACAGATGTTCTAATAAACACAAACGGTGAAATCATTTTTTCAGGACGCTTCAATCAGATTGATTGGTGGACGACTACTAAAAGTGGACATTCATTTGTAGCAAGCCTAAATTCTTCTGGCACTTATCAATGGGCAGCTGGCATTGGTACTGATTATTTAAACGGAATTAGCATCGATAATAATGGCCTAATTTATGCAAGTGGTGTAGATTATAATTGGTTTCCTTCTAATATTCTGGTCCATGTATTTGATGGTGCAAATCCCGATTCAGACACTTACCCTTCAGGTTTTGATAATTGTCCTACTATAA
>LWDU01040425.1_pt1 | contig 33682 bp, 37 predicted proteins | sample 727161 | NCBI WGS metagenome assembly LWDU01 (sample SAMN04566230, study PRJNA314399) | hydrothermal vent metagenome | isolation source: deep sea hydrothermal plume seawater | place: Mexico: Gulf of California, Guaymas Basin | collected 2004-07-11 | reverse complement strand
ATCTCCACCGAGCGGCTGGTGATGTCATCGCATAAAGCGGCCAAGTGCGCTGTAAAGTCGAATCCAAGCCGATTCCCCATCCTTACACTCCATCGCAAGGGGCCGTCGCTTACGAACGGACGAGTCCGTACGGCGCACGAAAAACCCGGGGCAAAATCCCCCGGGTCTTCAATGACTCACTTGTTTTCCTTATCGCCGTCACCGGCATCCTCCGGTGCAGCCGTGTCATCCGAATCTGTGTCATCGGCTACCTCGTCAGTCACAGCCTCGTCCTCGACGTTCTCTTCTTCACTGGCGTCGTCGGTTGTATCAAACGCCGGTTTTACGCTTTTCGTTGAAGTACGATCGTTCTTGCCCACGAACTCTAAGATGGCCTGTTCGCCGGCGTCTCCGAGTCGAGGTTGTGTCAACCGCAGGATGCGTGTGTAGCCACCTGGTCGTTCTTCAAACCGTGGGGCCACCGTATCGAAGAGGATGGCGACAGCTTCTTTGTCGCCCAGCAGCTGCTGGCAACGTCGACGAGCGGTCACGACCGGGCCCCGCGCCTCCGCCCACTTTTGCCAGTCGTCGCTTTTTCTCCAGGTGCGATAGGCGTCGGACATGCGTTCGGCTGATGTGGCAAATTCTTCGGCGTCGCGTGCCGATTGCAGCGACTTGCGAGCAATCGTGATACAACGCTCCACCAAGGGCCGCACTTCCTTCGCCTTGTGAAGTGTCGTGACGACGCGACCGTTCACCTTGGGCGCATTTTCGTCAAACTCATCGGTTTCTCGCTCGGTCAGCAGCAGGCTGCTGGCAAGGTTTCGCAACATTGCCTTGCGGTGTGAGGAACTACGTCCTAACCGCCGACCTCGTTTTCTATGTCGCATCGTACGAATTCTCTCAATTCAATCTACTGAATGCTGGGAGCCGGCGGCACACGCATACCCAAGTGCAGGTTGAGTTCGGTGAGCCTCTCGCGAACTTCATTCAAGGTGGTATCACCAAAATTACGTACTTCCAGCAACTGATCTTCTGTCCGTCGAACCAGATCGCGGACGGTATCTATATGCTCGGCCTCCAGGCAGTTGCCCGCACGCACGGAGAACTTCAGATCGGCGATCGGAATACTCAATTTCGATTCCAGTATGGCATCGACGTTGCTAGCACCACCGCGCGGTTGCGCGTGGACTCGCTGTCCCAATTCCTGGTACTGGACGAACGGGTTGAGGTGTTTGCGGAAGATCTTCGCCGACTCGACCAGTGCCATTTCAGGCTGCACTGACCCATCGCTCCAGATTTCCAACGTCAACTTGTCGTAGTTTGTCTTTTGCCCGACTCGTGTTTCTTCAATGTCGTGACGGACGCGAATGATCGGACTAAAGACCGCATCAATCGGAATGATACCGATTTCGTGCTCGCCCGTGCTGTGTTCGGTCGATGGCACGTAACCTCGACCGTTCTCGACCACCATTTCCATCATGAACTCGACGTCCTCGGTGAGAGTCGCCAGCACGTGATCGGTATTGATGATCTCGACATCGGAGTCGACTTGAATGTCTCCGCCGGTGATGACACCAGCCGTGTTCTTTTCGATGGTGATCACTTTGGTAGACTCGGAGTGGTTTTTGACCACCAGAGCTTTCACGTTCAAAACGATGTCGGTGACGTCTTCCAGGACACCGGGCACCGTCGTGAATTCGTGCTGTGCACCACGAATCTTAATTTGCGTTACTGCGCTGCCTTGCAGGCTCGAGAGCAAGATGCGACGCAGGCTATTGCCTACGGTCACGCCAAAACCGCGCTCGAAAGGTTCGGCAACGAACTTACCATATGTTGGTGTCAGCGTTTCCTGCTCGCACTCAACAACGCTGGGCAATTCAAGCCCACGCCAGCGAATGTGCATTTATGCCTCCAAATGTCGCATCAAGTACCGGGGACACACCCCAGACTCTTTGCCATCTTGGCTGAAAGAAGAACTTGACTAGACTCGCCGCTTTTTGCGAGGACGACAACCGTTGTGAGGGATGGGAGTTCGGTCTTCGATAGTCTTGACCGTCAGCCCAGCTGCTTGCAGTGCCGTGATGGCACTTTCGCGTCCCGACCCGGGCCCCTTGACCCGGACTTCCACCTCTTTGACGCCAAACTTCATAGCTTTTTCCGCTGCTTGTTGAGCAGCACATTGGCCTGCGAATGGGGTGCTCTTGCGGCTACCCTTAAACCCGGAAGTTCCAGCACTCGCCCAGCAAAGCGTATCACCTTTGGTATCGGTGATCGTCACCGTGGTGTTGTTAAACGTTGCTTTGACGTGTGCGACAGCCGCAGTTACGTTTCGACGTTGGCGTCTTTTTTTGTTTTGTTGTTTTGCCACAGCTTCACTTCACTCCAATAATGGAGACTCCAGAATTCGAGATTAACGCAGATCCTTGACGCCCTTTTTCCCAGCCACCGTCTTTCGTGGTCCCTTGCGAGTTCTCGCATTGGTACGTGTACGCTGACCTCGGACCGGCAAATTTTGACGATGCCGAGTCCCTCGATAGCTCTTGATGTCACGCAGACGACCGATGGATCGAGCCGTTTGCCGACGCAGCGGACCTTCCACGATGTAATCGCGTTCCAACAGAGTTGCCAATCGCGCGACTTCGTCCTCGGCCAACTCTCGGGCCTTCTTGTCCGGGTCCACCCCACCCTTAATACAAAGAGCCCTCGCCGTCGCAGGTCCGACGCCGTACAAGTAGGTGAGTGCGATGACCGCTTTCTTGTCATTGGGAATATCAACCCCCAGCAGACGCGGCATACTTGGTTCTCCCGTTTGAATCAACTATGGACAAGCCGTACAACCAACTTGCCGAAAAGATTTGTTATTAACCCTGTCGTTGTTTGTGCCGTGGGTTGGTGCAAATCACGTAGACGCGGCCCTTGCGTCGCACGACTTTGCAATTGTCGCAAATGCGTTTAACGCTCGCTCGAACTTTCACGATCTGTCTCCCAAAAATGGCAAAGCGATTAAGTATAGCCGTTTTCCCACATCATCCACAAGGGCCAACCCGAACCAGATCAGCTCGAGTTTTCCCGGTATTTTCCGCCGTTGTCACGAATTTGCTGCCTGATCGTCAGCGACACCTCGTCAGGTGTTCCAATCCCACTGACTTGGCACAACAAACCGCGTTCTTCGTAATATTTGGCTACTGGCACTGTCTCGCGTTGATAAATCTCCAAACGGCGGGTCAACGTCTCGACCGTGTCATCGGGCCGCTGCTCCTCCGCTGCCCGCTTGAGCATTCGTTGAACGAGCAGTTTGTCGTCGCCGCTCATTTCAATCGCCAGACCGACCGATTTGCCGTGCTTGCCCAGGATCTTGTCCAACGTCTCCGCTTGTTGGATCGTCCGTGGAAATCCGTCAAAAAGGCAGCCATTCTGGCAATCTGGCAACTCTAACCGCCGCTCTACTAACTCCGTTACCACTTCGTCCGACACCAAACGCCCGCGATCCATATGTGCTAAGAGGTCTTCGCCATGGGAAACCGACTTCCTCGCTTCCCGCAGCATGTCGCCAGTCGAGACGTGCGGAATACCAAGTTGATTCACAAGACGCTTACATTGGGTTCCCTTGCCAACGCCTGGTGGACCAATCATCACAATGAACATCGGTGATCTCCGCAGGCCACATCGGCCAACCAGTCGATCCGTCAGGCGTCCATCACTCCATCAAGCCCCGATAGTTCCTCATCACAAGGTGGCTATCAATTTTCTGGACTAAGTCGAACGCCACGCTGACTGCAATTAGCAATCCGGTGCCTCCGTAAAAACTGGCTACCGACACATCCACGCCGAGCGCACTGGAAATCGCTGTGGGCACAATAGCCACCAACGCCAAGAATCCAGCACCCACGTAGGTAATTCGTACCATCACCTTTTCCAGGTAGTCGGCTGTTCGTTTGCCAGGGCGGTACCCCGGAATGAACGTCCCGTAGTCTTTAAGGTTGTCTGCCATCTCTTTTGGATTGAACGTAATCGCCGTCCAGAAGAAACAGAAGAAGAAGATCATAGCGATGTAGCTCATGTTGTAGATGAATGACGAGCCATCAAACATGCTCGACAGCCACTGCAATATCTGGCTCGTAGTGCCCGTAAACCAACTCGCCATCATCTTGAAGCCCAGCCCAGGTAGCATCAACAAGCTGCTGGCAAAGATGATCGGCATTACGCCGGCCTGGTTAATTCGCAATGGAAGGTAGTTTCTGGTACCACCAAAAACCCGTCGGCCGCGGACGTGCTTGGCACTCTGAGTGGCAATTTGCCGTTGCCCCAGCGTAATAAACACAACGCCCACCACCACCGCTACAAAGAGGAACGCGAGTACTACTAACGTTAAATCCAGTCAGCTGATAATCCATGTTTTCCGGATTGAGCAGTTTGTACATCGCACCGGGCATACGCGCGACGATCCCGGCCATGATCAACAAACTAATACCGTTTCCGACACCGTGTTCATCAATCTGCTCGCCCAACCACATCAGAAACACAGTTCCGCAGGTCATCGTCATGACCATGGCAAACTGCCAGAAAAAGTGGAGGTTGCCGCTGGAAATCGACTCGAAGGCGTCCGCCACGCGCGGAGGCCCGTTCGCACCCTGCGGCACGGCCATTAACCAGAACTTCACGTACATCCAACTCTGAACAAAACAGAGCAATACGGTCACGTATCTCGTGTATTCGTTGATCTTTTTACGACCGGCTTCGCCCTCCTTCTTCAATGCTTCCAGGGGCGGCCATACGCTCCCCAGCAGCTGGAAGATAATCGAGGCCGAGATGTAAGGCATGATCCCCAAACCGAAGATGGTCGCCTTACTCAATTCGCTAGCGGAAAACATGGAGACCTTTTCAATCCAGTCTCCAAATCCACTGCCAGCCGTCGCGGCACCGACGTACGATTGATCAACAACCGGCAACGGCACTTGATAGCCGATGCGGTAGACACCGAGCAGCATCAAGGTGAGCAGCACCTTGGCGCGGAGCTCGGGGATCGTCATCACGATGCGGAGCTTTTCCCACATATCGATCCGTCCTGTTCGCCTCGTAAAAAAAAGCGGAAACGATCCGTCGCTTCCATCTCTTTAAATCGTGAATGTTGTCGTATTAGGTTGCCGTCCAGACTGCGTCCTACTTTGCCTTGGCTGCTTTTTTGGCCGCCTTGGCTGCTTTTTGCTTTTCCTTCACCGGTGTGGGTCCAGGTACAATGACCACTTCTCCACCCGCCTTCTCGATCTTCTCTTGAGCTGACTTACTGAAACGGTGAGCAGCCACTTGCAGTTTCTTTGTGAGCTCGCCGTTGCCGAGGACCTTCAGTTGATCGAACGTTCCTTTGGCCAATGACTTCTCATCCAAAGTCTCCAGGTTCACCTCGGCGCCATTGTCGAAGATCTCCAAATCGCTGACGTTGATCACACGGATCTTGATCGCGAACTGGTTGTGGAAGCCCCGTTTGGGAACTCGACGAACCATCGGCATCGCACCGCCCTGAAACATGGGCTTCCGCGAATAACCGGCGCGAGATTTGGCACCCTTGTGGCCTCGTCCCGCCGTCTTGCCATGGCCCGAACCGGGTCCACGACCAATACGTCGCCGCTTCTTGAAGGGACGAATTCCCTGATTCACCTCGTGTAACATCATGACAACGACACCCCCCGTAGACGCTCGACCTGGTCCTTTGTCCGAAGGTTACTCAGAGCATCAACGGTGGCCTTGATCAAGGTCACCGGATTGTTGGTGCCGAAACTCTTCGTCAATATATTTTCAATTCCAGCGGCTTCGCAAACCGCGCGGACGGCGGAACCCGCGATGACGCCCGTACCGGGGCCAGCAGGTACCAAAATGATGCGGTATCGACCCCTCGACCACCGGCACGTCGATCATCGAGCGGCTGGCTTGTTTGGTCGCTTTTTCGCCGCAGGGAGGAACTTCGTTCGCCTTCCCGTAGCCCCAGCCGACTTTCCCACGGCCATCGCCAACCACTACCATCGCTGCGAAGCTAAAACGCCGACCGCCTTTGACGACCGCCGCACAGCGTTTGATCTTAACTACGCGTTCAATATTTTTGTCTAAAACGTCTGACGACACGATTCCGCTCCCCGTCGGGTGTTACTCGGCTTTACTCTTCCCAATAGAACCCAAACTACCTAAAGCTACAAGGTCAACCCAGCCTCGCGAGCAGCTCCTGCCAAAGCAGCCACTCGACCATGATACCGGTTGTGTCCGCGGTCGTTGATTCCGCTCGCCAATGCCTTTTCCGCCAGTGCTTTACCAACTTCCTGTGCCGCTTCGCAATTACCGCCGTAGCCGATCTTCTCACGCAGGTCGCTATCTCGAGTTGTTGCAGATACCAAGGTGCGTCCATTCGTATCATCGATCAGTTGCGCAGCGATGTGTTTGTGGCTGCGATTTACTGAAAGTCGAGGACGTTCGGCATCGCCCTGCACTCGTTTGCGAACGCCGCGACGACGTCGAAGTCGTCGTTTTTGCAGCATTTTTTCTTTGTTGGACATCTCTCCGCCTCAAACGGACAAAGTTGTATTGGTTGTTACAGTTCGCACCGGTTCGGCACGTCCGCCATGTGGTTGGTTACGTCGCCGACTTACCGGGCTTGATTTTCACGTGTTCACCCTGGTATCGGACACCCTTCCCCTTATAGGGCTCCGGCTTCCGCGCCGCTCGCACTTCTGCAGCGAATTGACCGACCTGTTGTTTGTCGCACCCCTTGACCACGACATGCGTCTGGTCGGGGCAACGGACATCCAAACCGGGTGGGATGGTCTTCTTGATTTCGTTTGCAAATCCAACTCGCAGCGTTAGAACGTTGCCTTCGATTTGTCCGAGGTAGCCAACGCCGACGATTTCAAGGCGTTTTTCGTAGCCATCCTTGACGCCAACTACCATGTTTTGCAAAAGGCTGCGCGTCAAACCGTGGTACTGTCGGCCAAATCGATCGTCGACAAACCTGTCGACAACGAGGGATTTACCGTCTTCCGATGTGGCTACGGAGACTTCCGGCCGGTGCTCATAACTCAGTTTCCCGAGCGGGCCTTCCACGTTGACGACGCGGCCGTCGATATTCACTTTCACCCCATCTAATATAACGATGGGTTTTTTACCAATCCGAGACATGGTCTTTATCCGCAATCATGGGACGCCGGCATCACCGGCCTTGTTGACTAGGCCTTACCAAATTTCGCACAACACTTCGCCGCCGACATGACGGGTTCGCGCCTCGCGATCACTAATCACACCGCTACTAGTGCTGACGATACTGATTCCGAGGCCATTGAGGACGGGTCGCAGATCCTTGGCCTTCGTGTAGACTCGCCGTCCCGGCTTGCTGACACGTCGGATTTTTTGGATCACGCGCTCGCCATTGGGCCCGTATTTTAATTCGATACGGAGGTGCGAAGAAGGTTCTTGTTCAACCTCTTCCCAATCCCAAATGTAGCCTTCGCGCTTGAGCACTTCGGCAACACCACGTTTCACCTTGGACGCCGGAATTTCGACATGAGGCCGTTCAATGCGTACCGCATTACGAATGCGCGTTAACATATCGGCGATGGGGTCGGTCATCATCTTGGGTATCTTCCCCTGGTACCTACTCGCTTTGTCATATCACTAGCCTCTGTTTACCAACTCGCTTTGCGAACGCCGGGGATCATCCCCGTATCGGCAAGTTTGCGAAAACAGATTCGACAGATACCGAACTTACGGTAAACCGCTCGAGGTCGTCCGCACAACCTACACCTCCGCTCACGACGAGACGAAAACTTCGGCTCGCGATTCGCTTTTGCAATTTTCGATTTACTGGCCACAAAGCCCACCTATTTTCGAAAGAAAGCCTGCCTGACACTTGTCAAGCGCGTCGTGGTCAAGCAGCCCCAGCCGTTTCGTCACGGCGGAAGGGCATTCCAAATCCCCGCAACAACTCACGAGCCTCGTCATCGTTACTGACGGAGGTGCAAATCGTAATGTTCATTCCTTGATCGCGGGTAAACTTATCCGGATTCAACTCGGGAAAGACCAACTGTTCGGAGAGTCCCAAGCTGTAATTCCCGTTGCCATCAAATGCCGTTTCGCTAATTCCGCGAAAGTCACGGACACGCGGAAGGGCGATCGAGATCAGACGGTCCAAAAACTCGTACATTCGCGTTTGGCGAAGTGTAACCTTGCAACCAATCGGCATGCCTTCACGGAGCCGAAAACCGGCCACCGACTTGCGGGCATGTGTAATAATTGGCTTCTGACCGGTGATCTGCGCCATTGCGTCTACCGCCGTCTCCAAGTGTTTCTTCTCTTGAATCGCCGAACCGACTCCCATGTTGACCACGATTTTTACCAATCGAGGCAAGGAGAGGCGATTATCACGACCCAAGGATTCCTTGAGCTGCGGGAGGATCGCCTGTTCGTATTTCTCTTTTAATCGGGGGATCATTTGTCTGGCCTTTTCAGTACGGCCTTTTCCGTCTCGTTTTTCAAACCACTTCGTTCGCCAGGCTGACGATTTTCATGAATTTTCGTTCACGAAGCTCGCGGGCCACGGCGCCGAATATACGTGTGCCGCGGGGACTGCCATCGGTGTCCACCAGCACAACTGCGTTGGAATCAAATCGAATGTAACTGCCATCCGGGCGTCGCGTCGGTTGTCTGCAACGGACGATGACGGCCCGCACGATCGACTTCTTCTTAACATCACTACCGGGAATGACACTCTTGACGCTACAGACAATCACGTCGCCCAATCCAGCGAACCGCCGGCGTGAGCCACCCAGCACTTTGATGCAAGCTACTTCTTTGGCGCCGGTATTGTCGGCAACTACCAGTCGTGTTTCCTGTTGTATCATCGCCTATTCCCCGGTCCTACCAGTCGTGTTTCCTGTTGAATCATCGCCTATTCCCCGGTCGCTGCCGACTCTTCCGACTCTTCCGAAGCCACGGACTCTTGGGCTTTCCGCGCTGCTCGCAGAGCTGCCAAGTCGATTTCGGTACTCTTCTCAATAACTCGAACCAACTGCCAACGCTTCGTCTTCGAAGTCGGCGTCGACTCAATGATCTCTACTCGATCGCCACGCTGAGACTCGTTGTTCTCGTCGTGCACGTAGCAAATGGTCTTCATCCGCATGAATTTGCCGTATTTCGGATGACGGACCAGCCGAGGTATCTCAACCCGGCGTGACTTGTCGTTTTTGGCACGTGTGACGATGCCTACGGCTACTTTCTTTGGCATAACCTATGGTCTCGTTCTACCTATGGTCTTGTCTACGCCCTCTATTGGGCACCGGCGACCTCGTTCTTCAACTTCGCCAACTCGCGCTCACGTTGAACGGTCTTGATTCGAGCGATCAGACGTCGTCGTCGCCGAAGTTCGCTGGGCACATCGAGCCGTTCGGTCTGCGCTTGCATTCGCAGTCGAAACAAACTCTTTGCGGTTTCGTCGAACGTCAAGACGAGTTGCTCGTCGCTCATCTCCCGCAATTCACTTGTATTCATCGCTGTATCTATCCCTGTTAGGCGGATCTGCGGCGGACAAGACGCACTCGAACCGGCATCTTGTGGGCCAACCGAGCAAAACAAACTTTCGCTTGCTGCTCCGATACACCACTCAACTCGTACATGATCGTTCCCGGTTTAACGGTAGCCACCCAATGTTCCGGTTCACCTTTTCCCTTGCCCATTCGAGTCTCGAGCGGTGTCGAGGTAATGGACTTGTGAGGAAACATTCGCACGTATAAGCGACCCTCGCCGCGAATGTACTGCGTTGCCGCAATACGTCCAGCTTCGATGGTCTGGGCTTTAATCCACCCGGGCTGCATGGCCTGGAGACCGAAGTCACCAAAAACGACGCTGTTGCCGCGGGTAGCGTTACCTTTTATACGCCTTCTTTGGCTTTTTCGATGCTTGACCCTCTTGGGCATCAGAGCCATCGCTGGAGCCTCCGTCGTACATACCTTGATTTATCCAAACTTGAACGCCAATGTGGCCCTGAGCCGTTTTAGCCTCAGTGAAGCCATAGTCGATTTTTGCTCGCAAAGTGCTGAGCGGGATCGACCCTGAAATCTGCTTTTCACGGCGGGCCATTTCGGCGCCACCCAGACGACCTGCCAATTGGATCTTGATCCCCTTGGCACCCGCCTCCATTGTCTCTCGCATCGTGTTTTTCATTGCACGCCGAAAACTGGCTCGACGTGACAACTGCTGAGCGATGTTCTCGGCCACCAGTTGAGCATGAATTTCTGGTGTCGAGATCTCTTCAATCTTCAAATTCACTCGTCGACCGGTCAGCGATTGAAGTTCGTCTTGCAGGATCTCGACCTGCTGTCCCTTCTTGCCAATAATCACGCCAGGCCGGGCGACAAACAACACGACTTTTACTTCGTCACGTGTCCGTTCTATTTCAATTCGGTCGATACCCGCGTTCTTGTATTGGTTTTGACCTTTGATGAAGTCGCGAACCCTCTTGTCTTCGACAAGCAGATCTGCAAACTCCCGTTTGCTAGCGTACCAACGGCTGCTCCAACCTCGAGTCACACCAGTACGAAAACCGATCGGATTGACTTTTTGGCCCATAATCGTTCACTCGTATTTGCTAACTAACTTGCCAACTCTGTTTGCTTCGGCACGCTCTACAGTTCACTCAGATCTTCTACGGTCACGTGAATGTGTGCCATTCGTTTCTTGATCTCGAATGCCATTCCACGTGCTCGCGGACGAATCCGTTTGAACATCGGCCCCTGGTCGACGCGTGCGTCGGTCACGACCAAACGATCTTCTCGAGCGATTCGGCCAGGATTTTGTTCTGGATCTTGTGCACTACCGACGGCACTGCGGAGCACGCGTTCGAGCATTCGAGCACCCCGTTGCGGTTGAAACCGCAGGATCTCTAACGCCTCGTCAACGAACTTGCCGCGGATCAGGTCCGCCAAAGGGCGAACCTTACGAGGACTAATTCGAGCGTGGCGGTGGGAAGCACGAAATGCCATCACCAATTCTCCGCATCAATACCGTTTAACGTTTACCCTTGCCACCGTGACCGCGGAACGTCCGCGTCGGAGCAAACTCACCTAACTTGTGACCAACCATGTCTTCGGTGACAAACACCTTCATATGAATTCGGCCGTTGTGGACCATGAATGTCCGACCGACGAACTCGGGCACAATTGTGCATGCACGTGCCCAAGTCTTAATCGGCTCATTCGTACCCGCCGCCTCTTGCTTCTGCACCTTTTGGTACACCTTGAAGTCGACGTAGGGCCCTTTCTTTAACGATCTACTCATCGCGTTTGCAACCGTATGTTCTGTTGAGTCGTGAATAGCACAGGCTTATTTCTTTAATCGCAACTGACCGTAACGTTTGGATCGTCGCCGTCGAACGATCGCCGCATTGGACGGCTTTCGTCTTTGGCGTGTTGGACCGCCCTTGGCCGGCACGCCCTGCGGGCTTACCGGGTGACGTCCACCCTTGGTTCGGCCTTCACCACCACCATGCGGATGATCGACCGGATTCATCGCGGTTCCCCGGACGTGGGGACGTCGGCCGAGCCAACGTGTGCGGCCCGCTTTTCCAATGCAGACCGCGCTATGATCCGTGTTGCCCACTTTGCCAATGGTCGCTCGACACCGTGACGATACTCGGCGAATTTCGCCACTGGGTAGGGTCAATTGAGCCCAATCGGCTTCCCGAGCAACCAACACGGCACTCGTTCCGGCGCTGCGGCACATCGCTCCGCCGCGACCAACCGACACTTCGACGTTGTGAACCGTGGTACCGAGAGGCATGTTCTTCAGTGGCAGACAGTTTCCCACCGTCGGTGGTGCGTCCGGCCCACTCTCTACTCGGTCGCCAGCCTTTAGGCCATCGGGAGCAATGATGTATCGTTTCTCACCATCCACATAATGCAGCAAGGCGATTCGAGCACTGCGATTGGGATCGTACTGGATCGAGTCGACTTTGGCCGGCACACCATCTTTTGTCCGCTTGAAGTCAATCAAACGGTACATCCGCTTATGTCCACCGCCCCGATGACGCACGGTAATCTTGCCCTGATTGTTGCGGCCGCCCTTTTTGTTCAAAGGACGCAGCAACGTGCGCTCGGGTGTTGCACCGGGCGTCAAGTCGGCGAAATCGCTGACGGAAGCGCCCCGGCGACCCGGAGATGTTGGTTTGTAGTAGCGAATACCCATCGTTATATCCTTTGGCTTGGCCAGATTCTCGGCCGTTCGACTCCCAGTCCGTGACTAAAAGAAGTCGATACGATATTCCTGATCCAGCGTCACCAGAGCCTTTTTCCAATTCTTCGTCATGCCGTACTTGAAACGGTAACGGCGAGGTTTTCCCTTGCGATTTTGTGTCCGCACTTTGACCACCTTCACGTCGAACAGGTATTCGATAGCTTTGCGGATCTGTATTTTGTTCGCCAGAGGATTCACTTCAAAGGAATACTGATTGTTCGTTTCCGCGCGATGCATCCCTTTCTCCGTCACCAAGGGACGGAGGATGATCTGATGAGCGTCCAACCGCAGCTTGGTGGTCGGTGTCTTCGCCCGTTTTTCTTGCGATTTTGTCACGACTACCCTTTTCTCAGCTTGTCTTTGCTCGCTCACGCATCGCGTCCGCAGCTGCCTTGGTCAGGATGACCCGACGAGGCGAAAGCAACAGCAGTGCGTTCAAGTCCGATATTGGTGAGACCGTCAATCGTTGTATGTTTCGACAGCTCTTGTAGACATTTAGGTCGCGTTCCGCCGTCGCCACCAAAGCGCTCTGACCTTCCAAACCCAACGCCTTGAGCAGGTTGGCCATGTCGCTCGTCTTTGGCTCCGGAAAACTCAACTCATCTACAATCAGCACTTCGTCATCCTCAATCCGCGACGCGATTGCCATGCGAGTCGCCATTCGAACCACTTTCTTGTTCAAGCGGTACGTGAAATCTCGAGGACGTTTGGCAAAAATGTGACCACCACCTCGGCGAACACCCGATCGGCGATGACCCGCTCGCGCATTACCGGTGCCCTTCTGGCGGTACATCTTCTTGTTCGAACTTGCTACTTCAGCTCGTGATCGCGAGCGAAACGAGCCCTGACGCTTGTTCGCTTGGTACATTACGACCACGTCATGCAGCAACTGTTTATTGATCGTCTCGGCAAACTCGGCCGGATCGACTTCATATCGACCGACCTCCGTTCCCGCGCGATCAAAAATTGGCAAACTTGCCATGCTGTGCCGCCTTTATACCTAACAATTTGTCTATCTCTTAAAACCTGTGACTCACTGCCGTAATCGGACTTAGACCATGTTGGTCTCACGAACAATCACGTAACCACCGTTCGGCCCAGGCACCCCACCCCGTACCAGAATCAAGTTATTCTCGGCATCGACGCGGACCACGTCCAGGTTGCGGACCGTGATTTTCGCGTTTCCGTATTGCCCCGCCATCCGCACGCCCTTGAACAGACGACTGGGGGAGGCACTCATTCCAGTACTACCTGCGTGGCGGTGACACTTTTTTACACCGTGCGTTGCACGCTGGCCGTGGAAATTGTGGCGTTTCATCACGCCAGAAAACCCTCGTCCCTTCGAAGTCCCCGTGACATCGACCTGCTTGACGTCTGCCAGGGCCGTCACCGTTAGCTCTTGACCGACTTCGTAACCGTCGGTTTCACCCACCAACTCACGGATGAAGTGCTTTGGCTCACACTCCGCTTTCGGTGATATTTCCACGCCAGCCGATTTGCGACGTTTTGTTCGCTTGCTGGAGATATCCGCCACATGCCCCCGTTCACTACGGCTAGCCTGGCTGGATTGAGTACGTCGGCCTTTGGGACGCTTCTTATCAACAAACCCAAGCTGCACGGCTTCGTAGCCATCTCGCTCCACGGTGCGGAGCTGGAGAATATGACAGGGCCCAGCCTGAATTACGGTGACCGGAATCACGATTCCGGACTCGTCGTATATTTGCGTCATCCCGACCTTTTGGCCGAGTATACCCTTTGTCATATCGTACACCTTGTGGTCGTTGCTCACAGGACAGAGGCGGTTTGCCATCTGTTACCTGCGTAGCGTCCAACTCATACACGAGCACCTAAATGATTATTTCTATCCCAAAGTCTGTCGCAGCAGGGTGATGCGGTCAGATGCAACCACTGTTTTGCCCGCTGCCCATTTCCGACTGCACTATCGAGATGTTGCGCGGATTTTAATATCCACACCTGCCGGAAGACTCAATTTATTCAACGCTTCGATCGTTTTGGCCGTGGCCTGAACGATGTCAATCAAACGCTTGTGCGTCCGGATCTCGAACTGCGAACGGGCTTTCTTGTCAACGTGAGGACCCGAAAGCACCGTATAACGCTCGATCCTTGTTGGCAGTGGAATCGGGCCGTGGACCTCAGAGTGGGTACGTTTTGCCGTATCGACAATTTCCGCTGCACTCTGATCCAAAATGGCGTGGTCGTACGCCTCCATCCGAATGCGAATGACTTCAGCCACAGCAACTGCTCCAGAAACCAACAGATCGGTAAGTCAAAGATCAAAAACGAACACCGCACATGGTGTCATTCCCCGCCAACGATGCGTTGAAGGGAAACCGCCAATGTTACGGATGCTATTCAACTTCGTCAACTACAAAGGACAAGTTCTTGGGGTTTTCTTGGTTAGTTCCCGCTCTTCTTGGTCGCCCGTGGTGAAACCCAGTCGGCCCAGTCGGCAAAGTTGCACAACCGCAGCCGTTCGCCCTTCGAATCGAAGCCATCTACATCTCGAAGCGTTCCATATCCTCGGGTGGTGCCGGCGCGTACTCTAAGGGTTCCATCGAGTGCGTCGCTCGCCCCTGACTGAGGCTGCGCATCGCACTGGAATAGCCAAAAAGCTCTTTCAAAGGGGCGCGTGCCTCGATCGTTGCCATGTCGCCACGAGTCTCGGTCCTTTCGATCATCGCGCGTCGCTGTTGCAAGTCGCCGACAAAGTCCCCGAGGAACTCTTCGGGGGTCGTCACTTGCAAACGCATGATCGGCTCCATGAGCACTGGCCCACAGGCCTCGAGACCGCTATCAAACGCCATGGCAGCCGCAATTCGGAACGCGACATCGGTGCTCTCCTCGCGACATTCCATTTCCAAAATCGTCACTTTGATGTTCATCAAAGGCGAGCCGGAACGGTGGCCGCCGCCCTGTCCGCAGTCGGTGAGCCCTTCGATCACGACCGCGGCAAACTCACCGGGGAATTCGGTGAGATCTGCCTGGTTAAGCACGATCACAGGGCGCCCTTCCAGCGGCTGAGGCTCCATGCGGATCTTCACTCGGGCAAACAGCGACTGGCCACTGACCATGCGGTCGCATCGCCCCTCGACTTCGGCTTTTCCGGCGACCGTCTCGCGGTAACTCACTTGGGGGGTACGGAACTTGACGTTGACCTTGAAATCACGCAACAGGCGGTTCTTGACGACTTCCAGGTGTAACTCTCCCATCCCACGCAGGATCATCTGACCAGAATCATCGGTGGCTACCGTCAGGGTCGGATCCTGCCGCCGGAGCATTACCAGCGCCTCTTCCAGTTTTCTGCGTTCGGTCGCGTTTTCCGGTTCAATCGACAATCGACTCGAAGAGAATCGGTGCCTTTGCGTCACAGATCGTGTCTCCCGTCACCGACTCCCGCAAACCGATGATTCCCACAATGTCGCCCGCTCGGACTTCCTTGATTTGCCCGTCTCGATCGCGATGCGTCGCTCGAATTTGCCAGAGTTGAGCGACGTTTTCCTTCTTGTTCTTTCCAGGATTCAGCACTCGCAAATTCTCACGGAGCACACCGCTATAAACGCGGACCCATGACATGTCTCCCGTTTTCGACGGCAGGACTTTGAACACCAGGCCGGCGAAGGGCTCGTCGTCGTCCGGATTGCGGAAAGCGGTTCGAGACGTAGCGGTCTTCTTGCGGTCGCTTTTTTGGATCTCCTGTCCCTCGATCGGCGGCAGGTCGAGTGGGCAGGGGAGGTAGCGCTCCACACCGTCCAACAAGGGCTGCACGCCAATGCAATGCAGGGCTGAACCACAGAATACTGGTTGAACTTGGTGGGCAATGGTCGCTTCACGGAGCACCGATTGCACCAGCCGGTTGTCGATGGGCTGTTCTTGAAGAGCCAATTCCATCAATGGGTCGCTGAACTGATAAAGTCCCTCCACGAGTGCGGCCCGCCAGAGCAGCGCCTCGTCTTCCATCTCCGACGGGATGTCGGTGATCTCGAATTCCTTGCCCGCCGACTGGTCGTCGAAAACCAGCATCTTCATGTCGATCAAATCAATGACGCCACGAAACGGATTCGGCGCGTGTGCCGGTCCCTGTCCCACAGGGATCTGCACGGCGATGGGAGTCGCCTTCAGCCGATCGGCGATTTCGTCAAACACCCCGTTAAAGTCGGCCCCTTCCCGATCCATCTTGTTGATAAAGACGATTCGCGGAACTTCGTAGCGCTGCGCCTGTCGCCAGACGGTTTCGCTTTGAGCCTCGACACCCTCTCGGGCGCTGAAAACAACCACGGCCCCATCGAGAACTCGCAAGCATCGTTCCACCTCCGCCGTAAAATCGACATGCCCCGGTGTATCCAGCAAGTTGATGTGTACGCCTGCCCAATTGAACGTGACGCAGGCCGCGTAGATCGTGATTCCACGATCTTGCTCCTCTTCGTCCTCGTCCGTCTCGGTGGTTCCGTTGTCCACGGACCCTGCGAAGTGTTTCGCGCCGCTGTAGAACAACATTTTTTCAGTGACCGTCGTCTTACCGGCGTCAATATGAGCGATCACTCCGATGTTGCGAAGTTTTCGAATGTCGCGGGACATGACCTCGTTCCATGGTTTGGACGGATGGCGGGTGTGTTGGTGGGACGGAAGGCGGGCGGGTCGTTGGATGGGTAATTAACGGAATGGGCTTGGCGCACAAAAAAACACCGCGTTAAACAACGGACGCGGTGTTTGTAATGCGAGTTTTACCAGGCGAAATGTGCAAAAGCCTTATTGGCATCCGCCATGCGATGCACGTTTTCCCGACGTGTCATTGCTGCACCTTCACGGTTGTAGGCAGCGACCAGTTCGTCCGCCAACTTCAAATGCGTTGGACGTCCCTTTTTGTCTCGCACCGCAATCAACAGCCAACGAATGGCCAGCGACTGCTGACGATTACGATTCACTTGCATCGGTACCTGATACGCGGCACCACCGACTCGTTTCGAACGAACTTCGATGTTCGGCTTGACGTTTTCGACAGCTTGGTGGAAGACTTCAATCGGCTCCGAATCCTTGATTCGCTTGGAAATCTCCTCGAGCGCATCGTAAAAGACCGTTTGAGCGACCGCTTTCTTGCCGTCCCACATCAGGCAGTTGATGAACTTGGCGGCTAGAAGCGACCCGAAATTCGGGTCCGGTTTCAGCTGCTTACGACTTGCGGTAATACGACCCATTTCCCACTCGCTGTGTTTTCAAACGGAACAAAAGTTATGTGATGATCGAACGGGCGATCTTGTCGGCTAAAATATACAGACCCTACGACTTCTTGACGCCGTAGCGACTGCGGGACTGTTTCCGTCCCTCCACGCCTAATGTGTCTTGGGCACCGCGTACAACCTGATAGCGGACACCCGGTAGATCGCGAACTCGTCCCCCGCGTACCAACACAATCGAGTGTTCTTGGGATGTACACTGTGACTTCTTTGCCGTTGGACAACCGGACTTGAGTGATCTTCCGTAAAGCCGAATTCGGTTTTTTGGGCGTCATGGTGCGGACTTGTAAGCAAACGCCCTGCTTCTGCGGGCAGCTTTCAAGGACTGGCGCCTTGCTGAATTTTCGCTTCTTGGAGCGGCGCTTTCGCACCAATTGGTTTATCGTTGGCATGATACAGTTTTCAAAGTTCTAACGGCCTGGAACTACGGGGCCCGGGTTGGACGCCGTCCCGACCTATGATTGGTGCGGCAGCTGGGCGGCTAAGTGGAAGTAAGTCAGCTTAGCGTTTGCAACTGCAGTGTCAACTGCAAACCGCCCGTGTGGCGGTCCGCTGTACTCGTCAAAATTGTCCGGCCACCGTGCCGATTCACCAGCAATACCGTGACCAGCGGCGTGAGCCTCCAGCTCGCGCGAAACCCGTGGTAAACAGCGTACTCACCCCGTTCTTTGTCCCTAGGACGCCGGTTCGTCGCCACCTCCCAAAAGCTGTTCCAAGACGTTGACGTTTTCCACGGTAGTTTCGTCGGACTCCTCCGGCTGGCTGCCATTTCCACTGGCGCCGTCCTTCAGCAAGGGGAAACTCTCTTCCAGGCGGACCGAATCGTCGACCGACTCTTGCATCGCCTCAGGACGATAGCAAACTTGACTCTCCTGGAATGTTCGGAAACCCGTTCCAGCAGGGATCAAGTGACCCAGAATCACGTTTTCCTTCAATCCGACCAGTTTGTCAATTTTCCCTGCCAGTGCGGCTTCGGTGAGCACCTTGGTCGTCTCCTGGAAGCTGGCTGCGGAGATGAAACTGGAACTTTGCACCGACGCCTTGGTGATTCCCAGCAATTGCGTACTCGCAGTGGCGAACTTGGGGCGTGTGCCCTTCGCCGGTACGCCACCGAGGGCTTCTACCTGAGCGTTTCGTTCCTGCATGGCATCCTTGGGAACAATGGCTCCCTCGCTAAAGTCGGTCGATCCAGGGTTGGTGATCTTGACGCACTTGGCCAGTTGCTGGTTGACCGTCCGGAAGTCGAATCGGTCCATTTCGATACCTGGTAAGAGCGACGTATCACCGGCGTTTTCGATGCGGACCTTTCGCAGCATACGCGCGACAATGATCTCGACGTGCTTGTCGTTGATTTCCACGCGTTGGCTACGGTAGACCTGCTGAATTTCGTGCAGCAAGTACTGTTGCACGGCTTCTTCACCAGAGACTCGCAGAATATCGTGTGGCACCAGTGGGCCTTCGACGAGCGCCTGGCCGGCCTTGACGACATCCCCCGAATGCACCATGCCACGTTTTCCGTGAGGTACCAAGTGCTCCCGCTCGATACCGCTTTCACTACGAACGACGATCGATCGCTTTCCGCGACGTTTCTCACCCATCAACTCGACCACGCCATCTACTTCGGCGATCACGGCCGGGTCCTTCGGTTTTCGAGCTTCGAAGATTTCGGTAACTCGAGGCAGACCACCCGTGATGTCGGTAATCCCCGAACCCTCTCGCGGTGTCTTTGCTAGAATCGAGCCAGCGGAAACCTTGGCGCCTTCAGTGCATTGAATGAACGCTTGTTCCGGTAGGTAATAGACGTCCAGCGGTTTGCCTTCGGCATCTTCCAGCACGATCTGTGGATGCAACTCACCTTTGTGATCCATGATCTGTCGCTGGATATTGCCGCTGGGATCTTTTTCCTCCCGCATCGTCTCGCCTTCGACGATGTCCTCGAAGCGAACGCGGCCAGTGACCTCTGCCATGATCGGGATACTGTGCGGTTCCCATTGACACAGTACATCCCCTTCTTTGACCTCTTGGCCCTCGCTGACAACCAGTTCAGCACCGGTGGGCACTTCGTATTTTTCAATCTCGCGACCTCTCGAGTCCACCAGAGCCATTTCGCCGTTACGAGTCAGCACGACGTTCTTGCCATCCTCGTTTTTCACCGAACGGATTCGCGTGAACTTGACGATACCGCCCTTGCGGGCCTTCCTTTCACTTTCTCGCGTTGTCGTGCTAACGCTGCCGCCAATGTGGAAGGTACGCATCGTCAACTGAGTACCCGGTTCACCGATACTCTGAGCGGCGATGATACCCACTGCCATTCCTTCTTCCACCATTGCACCGGTTGAAAGGTCCATTCCGTAACAGAGTCGGCAGACACCCAAAGTTGCATCACAGGTGACTGGACTGCGGACCTGGATCTTCTCCAATCCCAATTCTTCGATGCGTCGAGCGATCGTCGGAGTGATCATCTCGTTCTCGTGGACAATCACGTCATCGGTGACCGGGTTCACGATATTCTGGCGGCTCACTCGGCCATTCACGGCGTCGGCCAATCGCACTTCGACCTTTTCACCTCGGTAAATGACACCCTTGGTGACACCTTGCGTTGTCTCGCAGTCGTGCAATGTCACAACGACATTTTGGGCAACGTCAGCCAATTTTCGTGTCAGGTAACCCGAGTCGGCTGTTTTCAGTGCGGTGTCCGCCAAACCTTTGCGGGCACCATGGGTCGAGCTGAAGTATTCCAATACCGACAGGCCTTCGCGGAAGTTTGCCTTAATCGGTGTTTCAATGATCTCGCCTGTCGGTTTGGCCATCAGACCTCGCATGCCGGCCAACTGCCGAATCTGCTCGACACCACCACGAGCACCGGAGTGGGCCATCAGGTAAACCGGGTTCACGTAACCGTGTCCACCGCGATCATCCTGTTCCATCGCGGCCATCATTTCCGTGGTGATCTGTTCGCGAGCGTGTGTCCACGAGTCCAAGACTTGGTTGTATCGCTCGACCTCGGTGATGACACCTCGATCGTACAGTTTCCGATACTTCATCACTTGTTTTTCGGCAGCGGCGATGATCTTGAGTTTCGAATCGGGAGTCACTAAGTCGTCCGTAGCGAACGACAGGCCGCTGCGAGTACTTTCTCGGAACCCCAACTGGTTCATATCATCGAGCAAATCGATCGTCGCTCGACGTCCAAGTCGTTGGTAGCAATCGGAAATCACCGAAGCCAAGTCACCGCCTCGCAGGGTTTGATTGTAGAAGTCCAATCCCTTGGGAAGAATGAGGTTGAAGAGAATTCGGCCATAAGTGGTGTCGGCCAACGGAATGTGCTTGCCGTCTTCCGACATGACGTTTCGCACAAGCCGGTCCGCCGGTATGCGTACTTTGATTTTCGCATGTCGATCGAGCACACCCTGGGCAAATGCAAGATCGGCTTCTTCCATGGAGGAAAACACCATTCCCTCGCCTTTGCGGCCGGGTAGCTCCAAGCTGATGTAGTAGCACCCCATCACCGTATCCTGCGATGGGCTCATGATGGGCCGACCGTTGGACGGTGCAAAGATGTTATTGGTCGACATCATCAAGGTGTGCGATTCAACTTGTGCCTCGATGGAGAGCGGCAAGTGAACGGCCATTTGATCACCGTCGAAGTCCGCGTTGAATCCTTTGCAGACCAGAGGATGCAAGTGAATTGCATTTCCCTCGACCAAGATCGGTTCGAACGCCTGGATGCCCATTCGATGCAGCGTGGGAGCTCGATTCAGCAACACGGGATGGTTGCGGATGACCTCTTCCAGAATATCCCAGACCTCTTCGTCTTTGCGCTCCAGCATTTTCTTCGCGCTCTTGATCGTATCCGCGTGCCCCAACTCCTTTAGTTTGCGGATGATGAATGGCTGGTACAGTTCCAACGCGATCTTTTTCGGCAAACCGCATTGGTGCAACTTTAGGCGTGGTCCAACCACGATCACGCTTCGCGCCGAGTAGTCTACTCGTTTGCCAAGCAGGTTTTCACGGAACCGACCCTGCTTACCCTTGATCATATCGGTGAGCGATTTCAGCGGGCGATTGCTGCTACCCAATACGGGCCGTTTGCAGCGATTGTTGTCGAACAGGGCATCGACGGATTGCTGCAGCATCCTCTTCTCGTTGCGGATGATCACCTCTGGAGCGTTCAAGTCGACCAGTTTGCGGAGCCGGTTGTTGCGATTGATGATACGGCGGTACAGGTCGTTCAGATCGCTCGTTGCGAAGTTACCCGAATCCAGCAGCACCAGCGGACGCAAGTCGGGCGGAATGACCGGGATTACGTCCAACACCATCCATTCCGGTTTGTTGTCGCTGTCTCTTATCGCCTCGACAATCTTCAAACGACTGGTGAGGTCTTTCTTTTTTTGCTTCGATCCTGTTTCGCTGAGATTCGTGCGGAGCTGTACGGAGAGCTCTACGAGGTCCAGCGCGTAGAGCAGCTTGCGGACAGCGAGTGCTCCCATGTCCGCCTCGAAACTGCCTTCACCGTACTGTTCACGAGCGGCTCGGTATTCTTCCTCCGTCAGCAATTGCCGACGTTCCAGTTCGGTGTCACCGGGGTCGACGACGACATAGTCCTGAAAGTAGATCACCTTCTCGAGGCTGGAGGTTTTCATTTCGAGCAGGTTGCCGAGTCGGCTGGGCATCGCCTTGAAGAACCAGATGTGAACAACCGGCGCGGCCAACTCGATGTGCCCCATTCGCTTACGACGTACGCGGGAGTGCGTCACCTTGACGCCACAGCGGTCGCAGATCATCCCCTTGTACTTCATGCCTCGATATTTGCCGCAGGCACATTCCCAGTCCTTTTCAGGACCAAAAATCCGTTCACAGAACAGACCATCCTTCTCGGGACGGTAGGTGCGGTAATTGATCGTCTCAGGTTTTTTGACTTCACCGAAGGACCAGCTGCGAATGTCCTGGGGCCTGGTGAGGCTGATCTTGACCGAGGCGTAATCGTTAATTCGATCATAATTGGTTTCGCCGGTGGCCATCTGCCTTCTCCTTTTTGAATTCGTCCGCGGGGGCGGGCGGTGAACAGGGATCGAGTTTGTCTTGGACTCAATCCTGCGATATGTCTCGGAACTTTGCGGTGGGTTTCAGTCGAAAAATCTCTGGTCTACGAGCGGCGTTTTTCCAATTGCATGTTCAACGCCAAACCTCGAATCTCGTTGGTCAAAACATCGAAACTCGCCGGCGTGCCCGCCTCCAGCGAGTTTTCTCCTTTCACCATCGATTCGTAGATCTTCGTACGACCCTCCACATCGTCGCTCTTTACTGTCAGCAACTCCTGAAGAATATAGGCAGCACCGTAGGCTTCGAGAGCCCAGACTTCCATTTCCCCAAATCGCTGGCCGCCAAAGCGAGCCTTGCCACCCAGCGGCTGTTGTGTGATCAACGAGTAAGGGCCCGTACTGCGAGCGTGGACTTTGTCGTCGACCAAATGGTGCAGCTTCAACATATAGATGTAGCCGACCGTTGTTTCCTGCTCCATCGGCTCGCCCGTTCGGCCGTCGTAAAGCATGGCTTTTCCATGGCTTGGCAGGCCGGCCTCGGCCAAACATTCGTTGATCACCTCTTCCGAGGCGCCTTCAAACACTGGAGTGACGGCTTGGAAACCGAGCGTGGCACCTGCCCAGCCCAGATGTGTCTCCAAGATCTGGCCCACATTCATACGACTGGGAACACCCAACGGGTTGAGCAAGATCTGAATGGGTGTGCCATCTTCTAGGAACGGCATGTCTTCCACGGGGAGGATCTTGGAAATCACACCCTTGTTTCCGTGTCGACCGGCCATCTTGTCGCCGACGGAAATCACGCGTTTAGTGGCGATATACACTTTCACCATCTGCAGCACACCGCTGCGCAGTTCATCGCCCCGTTTCATGCTGTTTAGTTTCCGATCGCGCTGGTCGATCGCCAGCTCGACGGAGGCCCAATGTTCTTTGTGAATCTTCTGCAGACCGCTCAACTTGGCTTCACTACGCAGCCGGCTGGCGTGAGTTTCCAGGCGGAATGCCTGAGCCTGTTCGGCGATAAACTTCGGGTCTTGATCGCGAGTCAGCGGAGTTCCATCATCGTCGGTCAATGGCCTGCCGACGATCTGCTCCATTGCGTCCACCATCTTGCTGAACTCATCACAAATCGTGGCGTTGCCCTTCGCCTCCTCGGTCTTGAGATCTTTTTCGAAGACTTTGCGTTCTTCCTCGCTGAGACTCATGCGGCGAGAGAATTTCTGTGCGTCGATCACAATCCCCTCGATTCCGGAGGGGACTTCTAGCGAGTCGTTCTTGACGTCCTCACCCGCTCGACCAAAAATCGCATGCAACAACTTTTCTTCCGGCGTCAATTCGGTTTTCGATTTCGGTGATACTTTTCCGACGAGAATATCACCCGACCGAACGTAGGTGCCGGTTTGCACGATCCCACTGTCGTCGAGATTGCGAAGGGCCTTTTCGCTGACATTCGGAATGTCCTTGGTGAACTCTTCACGGCCCAACTTCGTCTCGCGAACTTCCACGTCGAATTCTTCGATGTGGATCGATGTGTAGACATCGCCTTTGACCAATTCCTCACTGATGATGACCGCGTCTTCATAGTTGTAGCCGTCGAACGACATGAAGCCGACCAGCACGTTGCGTCCCAGAGCCAACTCGCCGTTGAATGTGGCAGCTCCGTCGGCAATGACCTGACCTTTCTCGACCTTGTCGCCCAGGTCGACGATCGGTTTTTGGTTGCAACACGTCCGTTCGTTCAACCCGACATACTTCTTCAGTTCATAGACATCGTTGCCGATTTCGATCCGCTCTGCATCACAGTACGTGATCTTGCCAGCCCGTTTTGCTCGAACCAACATGCTCGAGTTCTGAGCGACCGTTTTTTCTAATCCAGTGGCCACGATTGGCGGTTCGGTGATCAATAGCGGCACAGCCTGTCGCTGCATATTCGAACCCATCAAGGCGCGGTTGGCATCGTCATGCTCGAGGAACGGGATCAATCCAGCCGATACGCCCACCATCTGGCAAGGAGCCACATCGATGTAGTCGACGTCTTCCGGATTGACGATCTCGAAGTCAGCCCGGTACCGAGCAATCAAGCTGGGACCAGGGAGAAGATGGCCCTTTTCGTCCATCGCCGTGTCTGCTGGCGCCACGTATGCGTCCGACTCTTGGTCCGCACGCAACCAGGACACTTCGTCGGTGACGCGACCCTTTTTTACGATGCGATAAGGCGTTGATAGGAACCCATATTCATCGACGCCGGCGTAGATCGCCAAACTGGAGATCAAGCCAATGTTGGTACCTTCCGGTGTTTCAATCGGACAGATCCGACCATAGTGGGAGATGTGGACATCGCGGACTTCGAAACCCGCTCGCTTTCGATTCAATCCACCGGGGCCTAGTGCCGAGAGTCGTCGCTCGTGAGTCAATTGACTCAGAGGGTTCGTCTGGTCGACCACTTGCGACAGTTCACCTCGACCGAAGAAGTACTCGATCGCAGCTGAAATACTCTTCGGGTTGATCAGGCTGCGAGGCGTCATGTCCTCCTGATCCTTGAGGCTCATTCGCTCCTGAACCGTACGGCGCAGCTTTAAGAAACCCTTGCGTAGTTCGTCGCAGGCCAATTCGTCGATGGTCCGCAAGCGACGATTGCCCAAATGGTCGATGTCGTCGATCATCGCTGTACCGTCGTTGGCATGTAGCGACATCACGTACGACACCGAGGCAATCAGGTCGTCTGGCCGCAAGGTCATCTCGCTTTCGCTAACGTTCAAACCGAGTTTGCGGTTGATTCGGAAGCGTCCTACTCGGCCTAAGCGATAACGGTTAACGTCGTAGAACTTCTCTTGGAACAGCGTTCTCGCTTTCTCAAGATTCGGCGGATTTCCCGGCCGCAGCCGCTGATAGATTCGCAACAGCGCCTCGTCATGGCTGCTGGTCGCATCTTCGGCCAAGCTGTTGAAGATCAAACGCGTTTTCGGTGGATCGATCACCTCGACTTTTTTAACACCCGCCGTGCAGATGACCTCGGCGATTTCTTTGGTGATTTGATGACCCGCTTCGACAATGATCTCGCCGGCCCGATCGTGTCCCGTCGGGTAGACAACGTCGTCGACAGAAAAGTTGTTTTGCAACTTGGATAGGCTCCGACCATCCACTACTTTTTCGACACGCGAGTCGTAAAACGTGCGGATCAAGTCCGAGTCAGTACTGTACTTCGGGCTCATTGCTCGCAGCAGCGTCACTGCCGAGAAACGACCACTCTGGTCAATCCGTACACTCAAGGCGTCCTTCTTGGTGACGTTGATTTCGATCCAGCTACCACGTTCCGGAATCACCCGGCAACTGGCGAAACGGCGGTCCGTCGTGGTGTCTTGTTCTTCCACGAAATCGACGCCCGGACTGCGGTGCAACTGGCTGACGACCACCCGCTCCGCACCGTTAATAATGAACTCACCGCCGCCCATCATGACCGGGATGTCGCCCAGGTAAACTTCCTCTCGCACCGGCTCGTCTTTGTTCAATTGGAGCCAGATTCGGAACGGTCGACCGTAGGTGAGACGCAGTTGACGACATTCAGCCGGTGTGTACCGCGGCTTGCCTAGTTCGTAGCGAATGTACTCGAGCTTCGTCTGCTTGTCATAGCTTTCGATCGGGAAGATCTCTCGCATGACACTCTCAAGGCCCTGGTCCTTGCGCTTGTCAGAAGCGACACCGTCTTGCAAGAATTCGGCATAGCTGGCCGTCTGAATTTTTGTTAAATCGGGGGGTAGTTCATGGTCTCGTCCTGAGCCGAATAGTCGTACATCCGTGGGTTCGAGACGCCGTTGAGCTCGAGTGGCCATAAGCGCAGCTGCTCCATAGTGGTTCGAGGGGGTTCACCGAGGGCATGCCAGATTCCAAGTACAGAGGAGCGGTCAGGTGCGCGCACCTTGCTCCCCAAAGGCCAATCCAACGCGACTTGCGTAGCAGCGTTGGTGACCGCAGGTTTGCAGCATCTTGGACTGTCAAGTTGGAAACTCAAACACATCCAACCCGCACCGGTAGGAGACCAAGCTCCGCTGGGTGCTGATAATCGGGACTGCTATTGTTGAGGACCGCCGTGAAATTGAATCAGGCTGCTACTTCAATTCGATGGAAGCTCCGGCTTCCTCCAATTCGGCCTTCATCTTTTCTGCTTCTTCCGTGGGGACATTTTCCTTGAGTGTGGCTGGAGCGGCTTCTACCAATTTCTTGGATTCCATCAACGAGTTGCCGGTCATTGCCTTAACTAGTTTCACTACATTCAACTTCTTATCACCGAAGCCAGTCAAGACCACATCAAATTCGGTCTGGGCGACAGGTTCGTCGGCGCCACCTCCGTCAGCGGCTGCCATCACCACGGCACCGCCAGCCGCCGGCTCGATCTTGTACTCTTCCTTGAGGTATTCGCTCAGTTCTTTGGCTTCCTTGAGCGTCAAGGCGGCGATTTTATCGCCAAGTTCTTTGGACTGTGCGGAGAATTCGATAGTAGCTGTATCTGTATCAGACATCGTCGTTTTTCGCCCTTTCTGAGGTCGCATCGCCGATTGTTGCGATAAGTGCACAAAAGAAAAAGTTGCTTGATTGCGGATATTTGCACCGGTGGTCAGCAGCGGCTGAACGACCGGCGTGGTTCGATAGAACCTTGGTTTTACTTTGCCAGCAAGGCCGGCGAACTAGTCGGCATCACCTCCAGCTTCGCTGGTTCCCCCAGCTTCTCCATCGCCGATCTTTTCGATCTGGCTTGCCAAGGCCGCACCCACCGACTCGAGTTGCGATACGAGTTCGGATCCGGGCGCCAAGATTTGACCGGCAAGGATCGAGAGCATACCGTCCCGGTTGGGCCATTTGCTAATCTCATGGACACGCTCAGCGGTGAGGTGTTCACCGTCCATGACGCCGCCACGAGGCTCAAACGTCTTATACGTTTCGCCCTTCTTGATCTGCACGATTTCCTTGGTCAACGAGATGAAGTCTTCACCTCCCCAGACCAGTGCCAGAGGACCGGCAATAGGATCGAAGGCCGCTTCCAGGGATGATCCCTTGGTCGCGCGACGAGCCAGGCTGTTCTTGACCACCATCAGCTCGATGCCCTTGTTACGGAGTTCGCGGCGCAGCGCCGTCGAACTGTTGGCGTCCAAGCCAATGACATTAACCAGCAAGGCATCATCGACTCCTTCAAGCCGTTTCGCGACCTCGCCGGTCATCAGATTCTTTACGAACTTACTCATTTTACATCCCTCCACCGGCTGTTAGGCCGCGACACGCACCCCGGGACTCATGGTCGCCGCGATGGAAATGTTTCGAATATAAGCACCCTTGAGAGTATTCGGCTTCAGGGCGTCGATGTACGCCATAAACGCGTTGATATTCTCTTCCAGTTGATCTCGTGAAAAACTGAGTCGTCCGACGACCGCATGCACATTGCCACTGTTGTCGTTTCGGAATTCGACCTTACCAGCCTTGTATTCCCCGATGACCTTGGCAACATCCGGTGTCACGGTGCCCGCCCGCGGCGAAGGCATCAAACCTCGCGGACCGAGGATTCGGCCAAGTGGGCCCACCAGGCCCATCATGTCGGGGGCTGCGATGCAAACGTCGAACTCGGTCCATCCGTCCTTGATTCGCGCGGCGAGTTCCTCTTGACCCACCTCGTCCGCTCCCGCCGCTTCGGCGGCTGCGGCCAAATCGCCTTTGGCAAAAACCACCACGCGTTGAGAGCGGCCGATCCCGTTGGGTAGCACCAGACTACCGCGAACCAGTTGGTCCGCTTTTTTTGGATCGATTCCTAACCGCATGTGGATTTCGACCGATTGATCGAACTTTGTTGTGTTAAAGGTCTGCAACAACTCGATCGCTTTAACGAGTTCAAGGGGTTCATTAGCGAGCTTTTGGAGGTGCTCTTTGTACCGTTTTGATTTTCTTACCATCGCTTATTCCTCCACCACTACGATGCCCATGCTGCGGGCTGTGCCAGCGATGAGACGTCGCGCGTGCTCCAAGTCACGCGAGTTGAGGTCTTCCATCTTCTTTTGGCAGATCTCGTCAATCTGCGCGATGGTAACCTGCCCCACTTTATCGCGATTGGGCACTCCCGATCCCTTTGCAATACCTGCGGCCTGTTTCAGCAACGATGCTGCTGGTGGGCTCTTCGTTTGAAATTCAAAGGAACGGTCGTTGAAGACCGTCACGATGACGGGGATGGGTGTCCCGTTGTACTCCTTGGTTCGATCGTTGAATTGCTGAACGAACTGACCAAGGTTGATACCGAATTTGCCGAGCGAAGTACCAACTGGCGGGGCCGGAGTCGCCTGACCGCCAGGTACTTGAAACTTCGCTTGGCCAACCATTTGCTTTGCCATGGTTTGCCTGCTTGTTGAATTGTCGAATTGTCTCTTTATGCCGGTTTCCAGAACCCCTTGATGAACAAGGCCCACAACTCTATAGGCTTTCCATTTGCCAGTGCTGCAGTTCGACGGGAGTCGATCGGCCGAAGATATTGATGATCACGGTGACGCGACCATTGGTATCATCGATCGATTCCACTTCGCCCTCGAAGTTCTGAAAATACCCCTCTTTGACGCGAACTCGGTCGCCCGGGTTGAACGGGATAGCAATACGAGCCTCAGCGGACTCTTCTTCCTCTCCCTCCTCCGATTCCGGTTTGATGATTCGGTTCACTTCGTCGGGATTCATCGGCGTCGGCTTGCCTGCCGAACCGGTGAAATCGCCAATTCCCGAAGTGTCACGAACCAAGAACCAAGTGTCGTCATTGAGGATCATGTTCACCATGATGTAGCCGGGGTAAAGCTTCTTCTTGACCGTCCGGCGTTTACCGCTCTTGGTGAACTCCACCACATCCTCGGTGGGCACTATGACTTCATCAAAAAACTCCTCCATGCCGTTCATCTTCACAGCGCGTCGTAGTGCATCCGCGATGGAAGTCTCTCGGTTCACTTGAACCTTGAGGATGTACCATTGCGAGGCCGGGGCTTCTTCATCGGTTTCCTCTTCCTCGCTAATTTCTTCGATTGGCTCGACGTGGACGCTCTCGTCCAATTGATCGTCGTCATCCCAACCGTCATCATCGTCGTCCGCTTCGGACGCCGGCTCTGCTGGCGTCGCCTCGGCCGAGGTCGTCTTATCGGTTGCCGTTGCGCCGGCAGCAGCCGCACCCTGGTCCGCCGTCGATTCGGTGCTTGATTCCGAGACGGCCACTCCCGGTACGGTTTCCGTTGAGGCAGCGTCTGCCGACGAGGTCACGGCGGCGTCTTCGGTCGCCGGGGAATCCCCAGCTACCTCCGGCTGACCCTCTGTTTCTTCCGCCCGCATCGGCTCACTCATCGTCCTCTCCTCACGATCCTTTCGCCAAGCATCGCTGGCCTTGAAAAACTGGCTCTAAATAGGCACTCGCAAACAGTCCGATTGCCGATCGATCATTCGACAGGCGCCGCATCTTGCAAAACTCCCACAAGGCGAAATAGGAATTTCCAGAGCATGTCGAATCCGAAAAGCAGGAACGCCATGAAGAAAATAACAAAGATCACCACCATCGAACCACGAACGAGCAATTCTCGTGACGGCCATGTCACCTTATTCATTTCCGCTTCCACGGCAATCAGGAAGTCGGCGAATTTCGAGTAATTGACCAGGCGAAAGCTGAACCAAAACCCCATGGCGATCAATGCGATGGGAACCCCATAGTAAACGTAGGCCCCATACGCTCTTCCCTCAAGCGAACCAACCATCCCCCACGAACCAAGGGCAACGGCCCCGAAAACGGCCCCAAACGTCACCTGTCGAGAAATTCGACCTTGATTTCGCTTGTAGAAGTTGAATTGGAACAGCTCTTTTAGGAAACTGTTCGACGCACTTGCCTGTTTTGCCATGCTACATCTTGCTTTGTTCTGCGACCAAATGGATCGATATACAGTAGCCTATCGTCCCGACCTCGATAAGCAGGGGCGGCGGGAATCGAACTCGCAACCTCTGGTTTTGGAGACCAGCGCTCTGCCAATTGAGCTACGCCCCTGCGATGAAACTCAGCGATTAATCAAGGATTTTGGTCACGACACCCGAACCAACCGTGCGACCGCCTTCACGAATCGCGAAGCGAACACCATCATCCATGGCAATTGGCTTGTGCATCTCCACCGAGACTTTGACATTGTCGCCCGGCATGCACATCTCTGCATCTGTCAAATCGGCAGTTCCCGTTACGTCCGTGGTACGGAAGTAAAACTGGGGACGATAGCCACTGAAGAACGGTGTGTGACGACCGCCTTCATCCTTTGACAGACAGTACACCTCCGCCTCGAACTTTGTGTGAGGTGTGATTGAACCTGGCTTGGCCAAGACCTGGCCACGCTCGATCTCGTCACGCTTGACGCCTCGCAACAAGCAGCCGACGTTGTCACCCGCGCGACCTTCGTCGAGCAATTTGCGGAACATTTCCACTCCGGTGCACGTCGTCTTGCGCGGCTCGGCCGACAGACCGACGATCTCCACTTCCTCACCGACCTTGACGACCCCACGCTCCACACGGCCGGTGGCTACCGTACCACGACCTTCGATCGAGAATACGTCTTCGATCGCCATGAGGAATGGCTTGTCTTCTTCGCGAGGTGGCTGGGGAATAAAGGAGTCGATCGCTTCGAGCAACTCGTCGATGCACTTGCGATTCGCTTCGTCTTCTGGAGCCTGGCTCGCCGGAAGTGCGGAACCACGAACGATCGGAGTGTCGTCGCCAGGGAATCCGTACTTGTCCAGCAGTTCGCGGATTTCGATTTCCACCAAATCCAACAATTCCGGATCGTCGACCAAGTCGACTTTGTTCATGAACACGACCATCGCTGGCACGTCAACCTGACGAGCCAACAGAACGTGTTCCTTTGTCTGAGGCATGGGACCGTCCGCCGCCGAAACCACCAAGATCGCGCCGTCCATTTGGGCGGCACCCGTGATCATGTTCTTGATGAAATCCGCGTGGCCCGGGCAGTCGATGTGGGCATAATGACGATTGTCGGACTCGTACTCCACGTGAGCCACGGCGATCGTTACTGTCTTGGTCGCGTCGCGAACCGTTCCACCCTTTGCAATGTCGGCATAGGACTTAGCCACCGCCATTTGCTTTGTGGCCTGGCAAGCGACGATCGCACACGTCAATGTCGTCTTGCCATGGTCGATATGACCAATTGTGCCAACGTTGCAGTGAGGTTTTGTACGCTGAAAGGTCTCCTTGGCCATCTCTCTTTACACCTACATAATGCGCTGATAAATCGAGTCCAATAACACACAAACACGAGCCGACGATTTCAAAGCGTTCAACTTCGAAACTAAGGTACATTCGTCCTTAATCGGCACATCTCACGACCGTTCCGAGAGCTGCTGATGGGACTTGAACCCATGACCTCGTCCTTACCAAGGACGCGCTCTACCAACTGAGCTACAGCAGCTTGTCGCATCCGGTTTTGGGACGTCGTCATAAGTAAAATACACCAATTGCGGCTCAAAAAAAGCGGGTGAAGGGGATCGAACCCTCGTCTTCAGCTTGGAAGGCTGTGGCTCTACCATTGAGCTACACCCGCAGGGAAAAACGCCCCGATCTCTTGGTCGACTTGGGCCGTTTTTCCTTGCTTCCTTTATTTCTATTTCTATTCTGAATATTCTTGTCTGTTACTATCTACTAACTGGTTATTGCCGATTCCCATAATGGGGGGTGCAGGATTCGAACCTGCGAAGGCGCTGCCATCAGATTTACAGTCTGACCCCTTTGACCGCTCGGGAAACCCCCCTGTTTGATCAGTCAGAACTTGCGACTTCAGCCGCAAAAAACGCCATTTTGCCTGCGTCGTCGGTCGTGGAGCCAGCGGAGGGATTTGAACCCACAACCTGCTGATTACAAATCAGCTGCTCTGCCAATTGAGCTACGCTGGCGATTATGCTCATCATCACCAAAACAGGCTAATATACCGAAAGGCATTTGCCTTGCAATACGAACTAACATGAAAAACAGTGCCCGCCGATGGGAAAGTCTTTCCTGCCACCTCGAGTCGTGACGAGTCCGCAAAACGGCCGGAGATGAATGAGTCGAATCCCCCGTGACGGCGGGCGATCACCGTCGACTTCGGCCTCGATTTGTCATTGGAGTTCGCTGGGCAACTCCATATCGCTCTCCTTGGCCGCTTGCCGCAGCTTGTTGAGGGCCCTGGCCTCGATCTGACGAACTCGCTCCTTCGTGACACCCATTTCCGCACCCACTTGCTTCAGTGTTTGAGGCTCTTGCGAGTAGTCCAGCCCGTAGCGGCTGACGATGATCTGCTGCTCGCGGTCGTCCAGGCAAGCGAGAATGCGATTCACTTGAGCCGTGCGAAGTTGCTGGTCCCGCTCCAACTCCCACTGGTCCGAACGCCGGTCTTCCTTCGCGCCAAATAGCTCCTCCTGGCTGGTGCGGAATCGATCACGGTACTTAAACTCAACCGGAATGGTCCGAGCAAAGTTCTTCATGATCGCCCAGCTGGCATACGTGCTGAACTTGTTGCCACGCGAGTAGTCGAATTTCTCGACAGCGCGGATCAGCGACATGTTGCCATCACTCACCAGAGTGAAGAAATCGTCCGTTGCCGACACGTGCCGCTTGGCGATCGACACAACCAAACGCAGGTTCGACTGAACAATGATGTTCTTCGTCTCGACAACTTGTTCGTACAACGGTTCGATCTCGCCCATGATCTTCGTCTTGGGCTTTTTCGAGTTGAGTTGATCCCGCAGCTGGCTGGCTTGATACTTCAAGAAGTTGAACTTGCGAAAGAGATGATACTCCTGCTCTCTTGTCAGCAACGGCACGTCGTACAACGACGCCAAGTAATGCGGTAAGTCCCCTGGAGGTTTGGTTTTACGCTGAGTCTCTACCTGAGGCATCGGCGTGAGGATGCTCTTTGATGCCTGCCGCCGCTCAAATTCTTCGTTGTGCATGAAGTCCAGCGGCAACTCGGCAATCCGTGTTGCCCGTACTTCATTCACTACGCGGTAGACCGCGGATCGCGCCCGGTTGTATTGCTTGGCGATCACTTCGATCGGCTCGCCCCGACGGTATTGCTGGTAGATCTGGTGCTTCGCCTCGTCCTTCAACGGACC